>JAEEGG010023570.1_pt1 | contig 12011 bp, 12 predicted proteins | sample 9134161 | NCBI WGS metagenome assembly JAEEGG01 (sample SAMN16246543, study PRJNA631951) | gut metagenome | biome: gut microbiome; feature: rumen; material: CR-attached | host: Bos | place: Iran: Karaj | collected 2018-10 | reverse complement strand
CGCCATCCGTCGTGTCTTTGCACGCAAAGGCGATGCCATCGTAGAGGACAACATCAAGGCATTGTCCCTAGGACGGGAGGCACAGTAAAAGTACAATTCCAAGCAGAAGGCACACCACCAGTCGATGACGTGCCTTCTGTTTTATAATACTCGCTTTATCCTTACTGCCGGTCTTTCAAGACGATATTGACGATGCCCACAGCATCGGCGATAGTTACTTTGCCACTGCGATTGACGTCTGCAGCATCCTCAATGAATTTATCTGGCGTCATGCCTAAGATATGATTCACTACGGCAATAGCATCAGCGATGGTCACGCTGCCATTACCATCGACATCGCCTAAGCGTCCGATGATGTTGTAGTTCAGCGTGACGTTGGTGTAGTAGCTGGATGACGGGTCGTGCACCACCAAATAGTAGGTGTCGTTAGCAGGAACCTGTATTTCTCCCTGTGTCGTGGTATCGTCTCCCTCAGCACTATACACCTCCTGGCCAGTTGTGACTGAGAAGATTTGTATCGTGGCAGGATGGTCGAGATAGAAGCGCAACACGTTGCCTGCCTGCACATTCAGAAAATACCATTGCATGGCGTTGGCAGCACTCAGATTGGCTGGTCCATTGTTGTCGAGGAGTGCCCATGCGGTTTGACTGTCTAGTTCCTTATAGACGCGCTCGTCCACATACTCTCTAACGAGGTCTGTGAAACGTCCACTAACATCGAAGAAACGCATGTGCAGCTCGTTCTTGGCGAAGATGGCCGGCCTAGTGAGGTCGCCACCGATAAAGCCAAAAGCGAATTTCTTGCTGCGGATATCTTTTTCTGCCAACACAAGTTCTGTAACAAGGTTGAAAGGATCCTGCTTGGGGTTGACAGGAACCTCTATGATATCATTCACGCCCGCATCATCATCGTTCAACCAATACCAGAACTCTTTAATGCCATAGCCGCCCACAGGGATCTTCATGAAGAAATGGGTCTCGGCATTGGCTATCACGCCATTGGCGTCGCAGAAAACGGTGGAGATGCGATGGATACCGTCAGTGAGCAAGCTGACATCTACGTCAAACTGGAAGGTGCCGTTGCCCAGGTTACCAGCCACATAGCCAGTGAAGGAGCCGTCGATGGTGTAGTAGCAAGTCAAATTATCAATACCGGCAGTCTTAGGAACCTTAATAAAGGGGTATGCATGAGGAGTACCCACAACGCCACCTCCTTGTCCTACAGGCTGTACGGTGAGGTAGTGGAAACCATCCGAAACTGCTGCTAAATCGAGCATCACGGTCTGGCCAGTAGCCACACTCTCCTGCAACAGATTGCCGTCTACCCAGCAGCGTACTGTGATGCCCTGCTGGGGAACCTTCACGAAATAGCGGGTGATGGGGGCACTGAGCATCTGTTCATTCTCTGTGTTCACCACGTACTGCTCAAAATCGATGTTTTCATCTTTCCACGTATAAATAGTATGATCAACGACTTTCGTGCCAGTACCCTTGACCTGTATATGAATGGCATGCAGAGTCTCACTCAGGCCACTCACATCCGCCTCCACTAGCGACGATGTGCTAGTCACTGCCGTAGAGTGGTCGTTGTCGAACCAGTACTCATACTGCGTTTGTCCTCTTGCTGCGCTATGCAAGCAAAGAGCCATAAGGAAAATTATATACTTTCGCATAAGCTACAGTATTTCAATCTTCAACTTTCAATCTTCAATCTACTGAACTCCCTGTACAGTGACATTGATACTAAGCTTTCCGTTGGCATCCGACTTAGGAGCGACGACACAGTTCGTAATCTGCGGGTTGGAGGGCCTGGGGTCGAAAGGCATGGTGCCTCCATATATACCAATCTGTCTGCCGTCTGTGCCAAGGTAAGTTGAAGCGGCATTGGTAGTCAGTTCGAAGGTCTCATTGTCGCTATAGGTACCGTCAGTGCAGGTCTTGAAGATGGCGCTGTAGTCTGACAGCACCAGGTTTGTACTGTTGGTGATTCCATCAAATAGATTATATCCTTCTTTGTTCAGTCCCACGCAATTGTAAATGGTGTTATTGTTGTCGAATGTACTATTCATACACCCCACGAAGATACAGTTTTTGAATGTACAAGGTGAAAGATAATAGCTTAGAGTTTGTTTTCTAATAACGCAATTGATAAACTCTCCTGGGGAATTCATGGGTTCCCAAATAATGCAGTTCAGGCAGGAGAAAGTGGCATTGTTGGTGTTAAAAGACATCCCATTGGTCACCTTGCAATGAATCATCGTCAGATTTTCAACTTTATAGTTACCACTACTTAATTTCTTAAAACGGCTTTTCAGGAACGTGGCTCCTTTCAAGTTAGCATTAATGGTAGCTTCTCCATTGCAATAAACTCCTTCGATGGTGAGCCTACTTGCTGCTTCTTGAGCCATAGTAATGCTGAAATCACCTTTCAAGATGGTGGGCTCACTCTGAGTGGTGGGGTCAATGGCCATGCCTGCGCCACGAATGGTGATACCCTTGGTAATGGTCACTGTGTTAAACGAGCCGCTGGAGAGGGTGATGATGTCGCCGTCGACGGCTGCTTCGTGGGCAGCACTCAGGGCGGTGGCGCCGTAGTAAGTAGTGATTGTGCCTCCGTGGCTCAACGTTGCCAGAAGGCTGCTTTGTGCATACGTTGCTGTAGTGGCCACTATGGCTGCCACAAGCGAAAGGATGATTTTCTTCATGTCTTTATGTTTTTTGGTTATTGATTAATGTAAAAGCTAACGTATATCTGACTGCAAAGATATGACTTAATTAGCTAAATAGCAAGCTTTCCCTCCCTGTTTTTGACAAACTACCCCTTTTATTTGACGAACTGGGCATCTTTTTCGCCCCCCTCACGCCAAATAAGCAGTTACTCGTTACAAAGCTATCTCCGCCGAGCCGTAGCAGCGATGAGCCTGCTCATCGTAGACCACACAAAACTGACCTGGGGCAACACCATGGATGGGCTTTGATGAGTGCACGATATAGGAGCCGGTTTCTGGCAGGGCTTCCAGTGTGGCCTTATGCCAGTCGGGGGTGTGACGAATCTTGAAGGTGACATGCGTTGGAGGCAGCACACCGTTCAGGCTGTGGAAGTCGCGAACCTTGAAGTGCTGACTGTAGGCTGTCTGGGGGTCATAGCCGTGGGAGACGTAGATGATGTTTTGATGGATATCTTTCTTCACCACGAACCAAGGCCCTCCACCCAGGCCTAAACCTTTGCGCTGCCCAATGGTATGGAACCAGTGCCCCTGATGACTGCCTATGCGCTTACCTGTCTCCAGTTCGACAACGTCGCCCTTCTGTTCCCCCAGATAGCGACGCAGGTATTCATTGTAGTCAATCTTGCCCAGGAAACAGATACCCTGCGAGTCCTTGCGATGAGCACTGGCCAGATGCTCACGCTCAGCTATCTGGCGTACCTCGTCCTTTATGTAGTGCCCGATGGGAAAAATGGCCTTCGCCAACTGCCAGTCCTCAATCTGTGCCAGAAAGTCAGTCTGGTCCTTCACAGGGTCGGGAGCGGTGCACAACCAGGTTATTTGACGATTGGACAATTGACTATTTGACGATTGCAGTTTTTCGATTTCCGTCTGAGCATAATGGCCAGTGGCAATGAGGTCGTAGTCCTTGCCACATTTCTCGTCGAAAGCTCCAAACTTCACCAAGCGATTGCACATCACGTCAGGATTGGGTGTCATTCCCGCGCGTACCTTATTAATAGTATAGTCTGCCACCCTGTCCCAGTATTCACGATGACAGTCCACCACCTCCAGGCGGCAACCATACTTCCTGGCCACTGCCGTAGCCATCTCCAGGTCTTCCTCCATCGAGCAGTCCCACTCAGAGGCAGTATCCTCAGGACCTATCTTGATGTAGAAGCAGTCTGGATGCAGACCAAGCTTTGCCAGTTCATAGACCACTACCGAACTGTCAACGCCACCAGAGAGCAGCACAGCAATGCGTTTATCTTGCAATCCTTCATAGTTCATGGGTGCAAAGGTACAAAAGATAAAAGGTAAGGGCCGCAGACTAAAAGTTAATTGTTCTTAAAAAGAAACGGAAAATGATTGTCAATCGAAAAATAGTTCATATCTTTGCAATATCATTTTGATATCATAATAAATCAACATTAACAAACCAACGATTATGGAAACGAAAGAAAGAGTATTTAGTGGAACCGTACTGAACGGATTTCTGTTCCTGTTCATCAACATCCTGCTGACGCTGATTAGCATCGCAGGTATTGTTTGCAGCATTATCTCGCTGGCAAACGATAAGCCCGGCGGCTGGGGGCTGGCGTTCAGCATCCTCCTGCTCATCGTGTCGTTTATCCTCTGGTCGGGCATGATGATGCTCGAGCCAAACGAGGCCCGCGTCACCACATGGTTTGGCAATTACAGCGGAACATTCAGCGACACAGGTTTCTTCTGGATCAACCCGTTCTACTCTACTAAGAAGGTGAGCCTACGTGCACGCAACCTCGACGCTGAACCTATCAAAGTGAACGACAAGACGGGCAATCCTGTGATGATCGGACTGGTGCTGGTATGGAAGCTGAAAGATACCTACAAAGCTCTGTTCGAGGTGGACACACAGACGATGGCCAATGCCCCCAGCGGACAGATTGGAGCCGACATGCGTTCCATCATGAATGCCCTAGAGCGCTTTGTCCGCGTTCAGAGCGACGCTGCCCTGCGCCAAGTGGCCGGCCAGTATGCCTATGACGATGAGGATAACAAACACGACGAACTGACGCTGAGAGGCGGCGGCGAAGAGATTAACGACCAGCTGGAGGAAAAGCTGAACGAACGTCTGGCCCTCGCTGGCATCGAGGTTGTCGAAGCTCGCATCAACTACCTCGCCTACGCTCCAGAGATTGCTGCCGTGATGCTGCGTCGCCAGCAGGCATCAGCCATTATCACTGCTCGCGAGAAGATTGTGGAGGGTGCCGTATCGATGGTGAAGATGGCCCTCGACAAGCTGTCAGCAGAAGAGGTCGTAGAGCTCGATGACGACAAGAAGGCTGCTATGGTGAGCAACCTCCTCGTGGTGCTCTGTGGCGACGACTCCGCTCAGCCCGTGGTGAATACTGGTACGCTAAATCATTAAGACGAAGAGACGTCTCAAACCGTACAGTAGCATGAAAGAGTCGTTTGAAGAAATCTGGGTCTACCGCTCAATATGGAAGACGATGTTGACCATACTGGGGGCAGTCGTGTTTACGTTCGGTGGCATCATCATGCTGATCAAGGGGAAAAGCATTGTTTTAGCGTGGCTCACCATCCTTTTCTTTGGGGGCAGCGCACTCGTCACTCTGTATTTGTTGCTTAAGCAGCTGATAACGCGCAGGCCCTACATGATCATCGGCGATCAATCCGTCAGGGTGCTCGACGGCAAAGGATATGAAGTGCAGTTTGCCGACGTGGAAGATTTCTTCACAGACAACGACAGCAACATTGGCATCCGCTACAAGCCCCATGTTGAAGACAGCAAGATGGAGGAGGCCAGTACCATTGGACGCATCCTGCGCAAGTTGAACAAGAAAGCGTCAAGAAGCCAAGAGTCGCTGGCGGCCAGTGGACTCACCATCAAGCCCAAGGTCCTCTGCGCCATCTTGAACGAACGGCTACCATTACAATAAGTAGAAAAAGATATGTCAGAGAAGAAGACGAAGAGCTTTGTCCTGCGTGTCGACAGCGACACTATGGATGCAATAGAGGCCTGGGCTGCGGATGAGTTCCGCAGCACCAACGGCCAGCTGCAGTGGATCATCACAGAGGCACTGCGGAAGGCTCGCCGTCTGCCCAAAGGGAAGAAAGGAGGAGACCAATGAGTCCAGAAAGTATCATCGTCGCGGGAATCATCGCCGCTGTTATTGGCAAGTTTTTCAAATCAAAAAAAGGTCCTGAGCACGTCAAAGTCGACGTCCATCTGCCCTACACTAAGAAAGATTTGTTCTTCGACCTGTCCTTCAGCCTGTTGGCCATTCTCTCATGGGGTTTTGCTTTGTGGATTTTTCTCAAGGCAGGCTTCAGCTTTAAGCAGTTGCTCATTTGCTTATTACTCACGCTAGCAGGATTGGCAATGCTGTTGCACCACCTCTTCCCCCGCGAGGCCAGCATACCCAAGGGCAAGGAGGACTTGGCAGTGGATATAAGGTGCGCAGAGGCTACGGCAAACCGATGGACATCGCTGTTATGCCTTCCACTCATGGCAGCCTATATGGTCAGTGAGAACACCTCCTTGTTCGGTATCGAGTGGGACTTCGAATATGTGTTTCTAGGCATCTTGATACTGATGCTTGTCGTAAATGTCAGCTTGGAAGCCATCTACTTAAAAAAGCACCGAATCGACATTGCTTTATCTGACCTTGATCTCTGAACATATTGAGATAAAACAACATACTATAAACAAAAAAAAACTGATATGGAAACAATCAAAAATGAGCATCTCACGGTCGAGGTATCGGAGATGGGAGCTGAGCTCCAGAGCATCAAAGACAGTGAAGGACGTGAATACCTGTGGCAGGGAGGCGAGAAATGGCCCCGCCGCTCCCCTATCCTCTTCCCCATCGTCTGCAGCGTGAACGACGACACCTATACCGTTGACGGACAGGAGTATCACCTGCCACGTCACGGCTTTGCACGTGACACCAAGTTCAAACTCATTGCACAAGGCGAGCACAAAGTGACCTATGCCCTGCATGAGTCGGAAGAGACGCTGAAGGTCTACCCCTACCGCTTCAACCTCGCCGTCAGCTATCGCCTCAGCGGCAACAAGATTCATGTCGTTTGGCATGTGGAGAACACCGACTGCCGGGAGATACACTTCCAGATAGGCGGGCATCCAGCTTTCCTTGCCCCCGGTTGTAAAGAGGACGAGGACCTGAAGGGCGTCATCCAGCTGCTGCCTTCAAACCTCAAATCTCAAAACTCCGCTCGAGCTTCGCTCGCTTGCTACCAAAGGGACGCAAGAAAACTCAAATCACTCAAGAGCTATATCGACGGCTCGCACGAGATGACGGAGATTGAGCTCGACCAGGTCAAGGATGGCCTCATCCCATTCAACGACGAGTTCTTTGCCAACGACAGCGTGAAGATACACGACTGCCAGACGCATGAGGCCTGCCTGCTCGACACTGACGGCTCACCCGCTGTGACAGTAGATTACAAGTGCCCCATCATCGCCTTCTGGAGTCCTTATCAGAAGAAGGCTCCCTTCGTCTGCATCGAGCCGTGGTACGGCCTGGGCGACCCTCGAGGATGGAAAGGCGAGTTCAAGGACAAGCCCTACATGAACCACCTGCAGCCTGGGGCATCGTTTATGAGCGAATACACCATCACCATCAAATAGAATCATATCCCCAAGGACAATACATATGGATGATGGAGCCTATGCGATGTCTGGCTCCCAAAGATGACGCTCCATATCCACATGTCCGTTGGGTTTGAAGGTCACACCTTCCGCTTCCAATAATGGGCGCTGACGACTCCAGCCTGGAGCCGTGCGCCCTTCTTTGTTGACCACACGATGGCAGGGCAGCAACTCTGCCCCAGGGGTATAACGAAGCGTGCGGCCGACCATTCGCGAATGGCTGGGCCATCCTGCCCATGCAGCAATGGTGCCATAGGTAGTGACTCGCCCGCAGGGTATCTGCGCAACGATGTTCAGCACATCGTCGCGGAAGGTACGTGCCTGTTCTGGGGTCATCTTGTCTGGATAGTCTCTCATGGCTCTTTGATGAGTTAGCGCCACAAAGGTACAAAGAAAAACGCTGGCACGCAAGGTTTTTCCGAAAAAAGTTTGTACCTTTGCAGCCACTAACATCTGAACATGGCAAAAGACCTGCTATCTTACATCCGCGAAGGGCGCACGATGACTCGCAGCGAGAAGCTGCAGCTCATCGTCCAGCTGTCTATTCCCAGCATCCTGGCACAGATCAGCGCCACTGTGATGTTCTTCATCGATGCATCGATGGTGGGGCACCTGGGCGAGAAGGCCACAGCCGCCATCGGACTGGTTGAGACGACAACATGGCTGCTGGGCGGACTGGGGTCGGCTGCCAACATGGGATTCTCCGTGCAGGTGGCCCACTACATCGGAGCCAACGACTTCGAGGCTGCCAGGCGTGTGCTGCGCCAGTCGCTGGTGTGCTGCTTCCTGTGGAGCCTGATGCTCAGCATTGGCTGCATCCTCGTTCATGGTGTGCTGCCCTACTGGTTGGGAGGCGGAGCCGACATTGCCGGCGATGCCTCAGCCTATTTCCTCATCGTGGGTATGGCTGGCATCCTCTTCCAGATGAGCGGCCTGGCTGGATCGATGTTGAAATGCTCTGGCAACATGAAGGTGCCGTCGGCGCTCAACATCATGATGTGCGTGCTGGACGTGGCATTCAACTACCTCTTTATATATGTCCTGGACATGGGCGTAAGGGGAGCAGCAATGGGCACGGCAATGGCAGAGTTCATCACTGCCGTGCTGATGCTATACTTCCTGCTGGTGCGCAGCGATATGCTAAGCCTGAGAGGAAGGCCAGGTTCCTTCCGTCCCAAGGCCGACACCGTGGGTATGGCCTTCAAGATTGGTGCGCCGATGGGACTGCAGCACCTCTTGATGGGCAGCGCCCAGATCGTAGGCACCATCATCGTGGCACCACTGGGAACAGTAGCCATAGCTGCCAACTCGCTGGCTATCACCGTCGAGAGCCTGTGCTACATGCCTGGCTACGGCATTGCCGAGGCTGCCACGACACTGGTTGGACAGGGCATCGGAGCAGGGCAACGTCTGCTGACACGAAGCTTCGCCTATATGTCAGTGGGCCTGGGCATAGCGGTGATGACTCTGATGGGCGTGCTGATGTTTATCTTCGCACCAGAGCTGATGAGCCTGATGTCGCCTGTGGAGAACATCATCAGAGAGGGTGCCGACGCACTCCGCATCGAAGCCTTCGCCGAACCGATGTTTGCAGCAGCCATCGTTTGTAATGGCGTATTCATAGGAGCTGGCGACACGCTGAAACCAGCGATGATGAGCCTCGCCTCGATGTGGGGCGTACGACTCACGCTGGCTTGGTGGCTCTCACAGACTCACGGTCTGCGTGGCGTATGGACGGCAATGGCTATCGAGCTCACATTCAGAGGAATCATCTTCCTCATCCGCCTGTGGAAAGGCAACTGGAACAAGAAACTCAAATAACTTCACGACTATGATCAGACATATCCTCTTTGGAATCTTCACGCTGCTGGCACTGCCATCGACAGCTCAAACCCAGCAAGTACTGCTGGAGACGACGGAAGGCAACATCCGCATCGCACTTTCTGACCTCACACCCATTCATCGCGACAATTTCGTTCGCCTGGTCAACGAACATTTCTACGACTCCCTACTCTTCCATCGTGTCATCAAGGGATTTATGATACAAGGAGGCGACCCTGACAGCCGGCATGCCGAGCCTGGTGCCATGCTGGGCGAAGGTGACGTGGGATACACACTCGAACCTGAGTTTCGCACACCCCAGCTCTTTCATCGCAGAGGTGTGATAGCTATGGCACGCGAGGGCGACGATGTGAATCCTAGCCGCAAGAGCAGCGGATGCCAGTTCTACATCGTGTGGGGCAAGACCTTTGCCAGCAAGGATTTAGAGAATATGCAGGTGCGCCTCGACTCGATGACCAATCACCAGGTCAAGATTACTCCTGAGATGTTCCAAACCTACAGACGCATTGGCGGCACCCCTCATCTTGACGGCCAGTATACCGTCTTTGGCGAGGTGGTGGAAGGCATGGACGTCGTCAACCGCATCCAGCAGGTGTTTACTGACGACTACGACCGTCCCGTCGACGACGTTCGCATCATCCGTGCCACTTGTTTCGAAGCTAAATCTTTACAATAACAAACGTTTTTCTCAACACCCAACATTGAATTTTAGTAATTGGCTCAACTTGCAACCATTAGACATTGATTATGACGAACATACGAACAACAGCAGCTACGGATTTGAAAACCATAGCTGCTATTTATGATTCAATTTATGGATTTAGAGAAACTTGAAGCTCTGTATTATTTCCCTATAATCAAATTCACTAACGCCATCACGTCGACAATAGTAACCTTTTCATCACTATTGACGTCAGCCGCATTGTAGATGTCCGCAGCATTTCCCAAGATGACGTTGACAAGGGCTACTACATCGACGATTGTCACCTCTCCATCACCGTTGACATCGCCCAATATGGTTGCACGACAATTAAGAAGAATGGGATCATCAGCCGTACTTGCGGCAGTGCCATTAGCAAAGGTGACGTCGCGGCTGGCGGAAAGGACGGTGACTGAACGTTCGTTAATGAGGTCATAGACCTTGAAGGTTACCTTGCTGGCTGTGGTCGTGTTACTATAGATGCGGAGATAGTCGCCAACAGCGACACCGACACACCGGTCGCCAATGAAAGCACCAATGGCATAGCCACTGAGGTCATCCACAAGCACATCGTCCAACTCCAGTCCTATGTAGGCGGTCATATCATATTGGAAATCGGCATAATAAAATTTCCAAGGTGCCTGATTGATGGAGAGAGAGCCTCCATTGTTGACGACCTGCGTGTCAGAGTGGAACTGATTGCTGAGAGAGCCGTACGCGTATATTTCAATATCGCCATTGCTGTGGATAAGATCCTTGTCGGCACTGATAGCCCTAACCTTGGTCTCCTCGCCCGTAGCGTCATCAAAGAAGTTATTGGCATGGATGTAGAAGACACCATATGTGCCGTCAATTGTGATGACGCCACCATCATAAACAGGACCTGTTGATTCTCCGACTACCTTGTTCTTACACTTGATGCCCTTCGAACCATCGCCGGCGATGTTGACCTTAATCTCGCCTCCGAGAAGGTATGCTGCATAGTTGGCTCGGATAGCCTCGGCATCGCGCCCATTAACAGTGAGGTTGAGAGTTCCTCCCGTCATATTAAAGATGCTATCGCATTTCAGGCCCGTCCCCTCGTCGACGTTAACGGTAGCGTTGATAACACCTCCCTTGATGTTCATGCGTCCGTAGTCGTCGCTGTCAATGGCATCGCTACCCACGTTTTCGATATTGAGAATGCCTCCGCTCATTTGGAAATAGTTCTTCTCGAACTCACCAACGCGTCCCCTGCCACAGTGGATGCCGTCGCTAATAGCTCCTATGATGTTGATGGTACCAGTAGTCTTCTTGATCTGCAGGTATTCCTTGGCACAAATAGCATGCTTGCTGTTGCCCAATACGTTGAGCGTGCCCCCACCCTCAAACTCAGGATGTCCATTGAAATACATTGCTGCCTTCTGTGAGCCACCGATACCGTCGGCAATCGTATTAACTGTACCGTCATCGAGGATGACGGCGCAACGTTTACCACACTGGATGTTGATAGCTGCCCCCTTGGAGTTGATCAGCGTCAAGCCCGCCAGCTCCAGAGTCAGCTTGTAGGAGCCACTAAGGGTGAATGAGCCGGCATCAGACGATCCAGACAGCTTGTAGACGTATTCTTCAGTTGAGGTAAAGGCCGTCACGACTACATGGGCGCCGTTCGTGGTAACGCTGATGTCAGCCGTCTCGGGCTTGATGACGGTTGCGGTTGAGCCGCTGTAGATGATTTCGATAATGTCGCCTTCGGTGGCATAGGTAGCAATGAGGCAGACTATCGAAAGGAAGATAGTTGTTACAATTCTTTTCATAACGCTGGATTATTCGTGAGGGCGTTTCTTTTTTTTGTTACTAATTCGGTGAGAATATCGTGATAGATTATACAACCAGCACTCTTGGAGTTACCTGACCATTATCTTGCGGCTCTGGCCATCGCTGAGTTGTACCACATAAATGCCACTGCGCAGGCCGTTGGCATTGGCGGCAATACGCTGTCCGCTGAGGCTATAGACACCAATAGGACGTGCTGTGTGACTCGTGGCACCGGCGATCTCGATGAAGGTTGGCATGGGTGCTAAAGTGAAGGTAATGGGTTTCCTGA
>JAEEGG010023566.1_pt1 | contig 12012 bp, 14 predicted proteins | sample 9134161 | NCBI WGS metagenome assembly JAEEGG01 (sample SAMN16246543, study PRJNA631951) | gut metagenome | biome: gut microbiome; feature: rumen; material: CR-attached | host: Bos | place: Iran: Karaj | collected 2018-10 | reverse complement strand
TATATTATTCCATGAGGGAAATAACAACGGACAGGGGAACAAGCCATCGTAACGGAATAGTAGGTGTTGTTATTCCTGATAAGAATGGCAGTTACGATTTTGCTATAAGTCAGGGAACATGTTGTAATTCACCGTGTAGAATAATTCATAGTAACTGGATGTTTAATATTTTGAAGAAGAATATGTTCAATATTAAGCAGTCGAATACGTACGAATGTAGTAATGGTGATACGATATGGAGGGGGGATTGCAGCTATATTTCATTAGTGAAATGGGATGACTTCATTAAAAACATCAACTACTATATAGAAGTTGCAGAAGGGAAGAAAGACCATTGGGAAAATTACGACCTGCATATAAGTGTTAATGCTTAATGCTGTTGTTATTATAGCATTATGGATGTGCTAAAAATGATCCAACATAAATCCGCGATACGAAGCGATAATTGATTCTGAGAATAGCTGCTTAAGCTCTCCTAGTATAAGTTGTTCACCTTTAGAACCACGCACAACCAATTAAACAATAGAGTTATGAAAACAAAAGACGAAATACTTAAGATAAAGGCTGTTGTAGAATATATCCTGCAACAGTTTAGTGATGGTGTTGATTATATACACCTATTCAAAATCATGTATTTTGCTCAAGAAGAGCACCTAGCAATATACGGTTCTCCATTGATAAATGAGAGTTTTGTCGCACGCAAACATGGTCCTGTTCCATCATTTACTTATAAAGTACTTCGTGTAGCAGAAGGCAAGATGGAAGATAAGACAGGAGAGTTGATGTCATTTGTTTCAGATATCACTTTACGCAATGTAGAGGGACATCAGGTAATTAGTGTAAGAAACAATGTATGTGACATGGACGAACTTTCAAGAAGTAACATTCGGTTACTTGACAAGTGGATAAATAAATGCAAGGACTTAGAGTCCTTTGATTTGTCAGAACTGTCACATGACACAGCTTGGCAGAAGGCTGTGCGCCAGACTGAGCGTACAGGCGAGGATACTAAAATCTCGCTATATGATATGGCTGCAGCTGGAGGCGCTAGCAAGGATATGCTGAAAGTGGTGAAAGAACGTCAAATCAATCGTATGGCATTACAATGGATTTAAGAGAGCTTCAGGCTGAGTACCAGCGTCAGCAGCGGGAGGTGACGGACGATCGCATTGCTGTGGGATCACTCATTCGCACGATACTGTCTGAGACTGATGGTCTGACGTTCAAGGATGGTAGGAAGGAAAAACCCAAACGTTTGATAGTAATTGGTGTTGATCGCGAGATAGCTCTCTGTTTTGGTTCTGTACTTGTTAATACCAAACCAAGCCCCAAAGCAGATTTTTCAGAAGAATACCTTACTGCCCAGTACGAGTTAAAACAAAAAGATTACCCGGAGTTTCTAAAATACAACAGCTATGTTGATTGCGGAGAGTTGTTCTCTATCCCAATTGAGCGACTCAAACAAGGCGAGTTCTATGGTTTTCTGACTGATGCTGACCGTGAGGGAATATTTAATATACTGGAGACATCGGATATCTTCTCTACAAAAGAAAAGAAACGTTATGGTATCCATCGCAGATAAATATTATAGTTTTCATCCTTCGTTTAGTTTTCCCATCCCTGACACCTCATGGAAGTTTGTCCCTCAAATTATTAAAGCCGAGATTGCTGTTAATGGTAACAAAAACCGGATTAATATCACAGAAGAGCAGATACAAGCTGCAGTAGATGCAATCATGAGGAGCAACAGTAACAGAATATAGTGGGTGTGGACTTAAATTAGATAAAAGTTATGGCTTCGCAGAGCATAATAGGTGAAAAGAGCTTGGCTTTTGCAAAGCGTATCGCAAGGTGCTACGTATATCTGAAGAAGAAAGGTGAGACTGTGATGTCAAAGCAATTGCTTCGTTCTGGTACAAGTGTTGGAGCCAATGTACGTGAAGGTCATTATGCTCAGAGCAAAAAAGATTTCATTAGTAAGATGAACCGACGCCAAACCGAGAGGAAAGCTAAGCTTGCTTAGGCTATCCCGAGGTGCGAAGGAGGAAGACAATATGTCAATATTGCTCTCAAGGAGGCCGGTGAAACCGACTACTGGCTTGACGTGATTCATTCTGCTGGTTATTTTAGTGACGAAGAATACACCTCTCTTGATTCCGACAACAAAGAACTACTTCGAATGTTAGCATCAATAGTAAAGAATTCAAAGAAAGAAGATTAACTTTTAACTTTTTATTTTTAACTTTTAACTGAAAGGTTCTTCCATCATCCATAAAACATCAAACATCTCTTATCACATCAGCCATCATCCTTCAGCCATCATACTTCATCCATCATCCTTAAAACATCAAACATCTTCTGATTGCACAGGTGGTCGCAAGATGCAGTTCGATACTGCCAATTAGAACAAAGATAGTTATAATGACAGAAGGGTGGCTCCTGACAAATTTGCCCCCAATATTGTTTCTTAGCGCGTTTAATCACGGCGAGTAATAAAGCGATGGATACCCATAAGCATATATTGGAAGCTAAAGAGCTAATTGACAAACTCTCAAAGTATTGTGTTTCTTCAATGCATAATAGAGAGTATTCTAATTATTCTAAGCTTCCATATAAAGTGATGGCATTTGTCAATTCAATGAATTGGCGCATGAAAGAATGCGCTGAAGCTGCAATACTTTTATTAGAGTCTGACTATACGCATCCTGCTTTAATGCTTATTCGCAGTTCGATGGAAAATGCAGCTATAACTGTTAAACTAGCAGATGTTGTAGGTGAAGTTGTTGAAAGAAAGCAGGTCACGGATGCTGATGATGAAAAGTTAATGCGTATTCTTTTTGCGAATAACTATCGCAAAGATGACCCGTTTACGGATCCTGATGAAGACGATCGTTTAAAAGCTGAGCGGATTGGTAAGCACGTGAAGCGTGCGGAAGAAGAATGTCCAGGCTTCCAACGGTATTATAGTTATTTGTGTGAGTTCGTCCACTCCAATTATGACGGTGTTAGCCAAAGCTACTCGCTTTTACATATAGAGGATGGTAAGACTGATTTTGGACCGAGACTTAATTCTGCTCACGAATTGTATAATGCTTTCACCATTACTCTTGTTTTAGCACTCACAGTCTATTTGAGGCAGATAGAATTCATAGATGATAATCTCGTAGATTTCATAAATCTATGTGATATTGATATTGTTAAGCAAAACACCAAGAATAACAAGTAATTAGTAATGATTAGAATACTACATATATCAGATTTCCATTACGAGGGTAAGAACTTCGGAGAATACAAGGACTTTGTCCAGAAACTGTGTGACGCGGTGAAGGATAAAGCCATAGACCTTATTGTGTTCTCTGGTGACCTGATTTATGATGGTAAATCTGAAAAAGCCTATAATGAAGTTACAGACCTTCTTTTCACTCCTTTGCTTAAGACAACAGGATTGACAAGAGAAAAACTGTTGATAGTACCTGGTAATCATGATGTTGATCGTGATAATGAATTGCCTGCTATCACGAATGAACTTGCAAAATGTCAAGACTGGCGCTCTCTGGATAGTTTCTTGAAAAATGAGCGACAGGCAGAAATGAGCTTCGAACGAATGGAGCAATACCTAAAGTTTGTAGCTCAGTTCTATAACAATACTTCTTTCCAAACCACACGCTTCTATACAGTTGCAACATGCCAAGTGAACGATAAGAAGGTTGGACTTCTAGGCTTGAATTCTGCCTGGCGTTGCTTTGATTCCAATAAGGACAGAGCTAATCAACTTTTCTCGAAGTCGGAATTATATGAGGCAATGGAAACTCTAGAGGGATGTGATGTCAATATCTGCTCCATGCACCATGACATTCATGATTTTAAGGATTTTGTCATGCAGGATATTGAAGACATTATTTTTGAGAAGTGTCACTTGTTGCTTACTGGCCATTATCATAATGCAAGAACCTCATTGTATCAGGCTTCTGAAATAGGCCTGTTGCACTACTCTGCGCCAGCTACAATCAATCTTAATGACAAATACTCAACTTATGGGTTTGCCATTATTGATGTTGATGACACTTATACGGTACAAATTCAAACATATCTCAAAGAAGGCAATGAATTTATTCTAGGCAAGAAGGATGAGCAAGACTTGCCAATGTGCGAAGAGAAGAAGAAGGCTAATGACCTACGCAGGAGGATGCGCAAACGCCATTCAATCTTGTTAAAGAAAGCCGATGACTTGTTTGTAACAGGTTATGATGTCGAAGAAAACAAAGAATATAGTTTTGCGGCTTTATTTGGCAATCCCATTATTAAGGATAAGAGTGCTCAGGAAATCCTTGCAGATAAGAGTAAAGGAAAGAATTATAGTTTGCATGAAATATTGCAAGGCAATGATGATTATATATTGTTTGGCCTTGACAAGTGTGGAAAGACGTCATTACTATGGAAACTGATGTTAGATGCCATGGCAGACTATGACCATCTCCTTCAGATACCCATTCTGATTAATTGCGATGATTACAGAACTACCAAGAAGTTGAATATCAAAGCAGAAATAGCAACCATACTTGAGTCCAACAGCAAAACTATTGCAAGCATACTTCAGCGTTATACGCTTTTTATTCTCCTTGATGATTTGAATATCAAAAACAAAGAATTCATTGAGGAACTGAATAGACAACTGAAAGAATATCCCAATGTGAGGATTATTGCCAGCGCAGAAGAAACCATCTCATCACTCTTTGGTGAGTCGGTAATAAGTTCTCATAAGCTTAAGAAACTATATATCCATGCTATAACAATCAAGGAAATACACAGTCTTACTGTCAAATGGCCAAACTTGAGTGTAACTAAGAAAAAACAATTTGAAGAAAAGATTGTGCAGATTTTTGAACAGATGCATATTCCGTTTAATTATTGGACTGCATCCTTGTTCTTGTGGATTCTTGAAAAGACAGATGAATCGAATATCCACAACAACTTTGAGCTTGTTAAGTTGTATATCGATGAATTGCTCCATAGAAAGGGTATTGTTAGATACCAGGAGCTGAACCTTCAGTATGATGATCTTCTTACATATTTAGGCTGTTTGGCGGAGTTTATGTTGGGGCATTATAATGAATCATATTCAATTACATATGCTGAATGGGTAGGTTTTACTGAGCATCATATCCAAACAAACAGGAAATATACAGAGACTGTTGAGAACACAATTAATGTTCTTCTTCGCTATGGAGTCATCTATGAGTCTTCTGCAGGAATGTATACATTCCGACTGAAGGGCGTATTTGAGTTCTTTAATGCGTATCAGATGACAAAAAATCAGGTATTCTATAATAAGATACGCAGTGAAAGGAATTTCTATTTGTCATATGGTAACGAGTTTGAACTTTATGCAGGTTTCAAGAAGGATGATGTAGAATTTGTACAGTTCATATTCAATAAGACAAAGGAAATATTTAAACCTGTCACTGATGAACCTGATTATGAAAATATAGATGATAGACTCTCAGATGAAGTTATTTCGTTAGCAAGGGCATTGAAAGCCTCACAGCAATTACTTGAAAAGGCTCCAACGATAGCTGCTGATGAAGATGAAGACGACTATTTTCCCATGGTCAATCCAGTACCATTAGATACTTCAAAGGTAGAACAAAAAAAATTCTATGAGACAATAGAGCCAAATATCACAAATCTTGAAAAGGCTTTGTTTATTCTTTCCCGCGTTTATCGTAATAGTAATATTTGTAATTACAATAATGATAACACGGCGGATGATATTATGAACTTCATCCTGACAGGAAGTTGTAACATCGGTATTAGATTTCTTTCTAAATTTGAAGATGAGGTAGTCGAAGATAAGGATACAGCAAGGGGACTGATGAGCGCAGTATTACAGTTTATGCCTATAGTCATGCAGGCTTTTTTGTATGATGCAATGGCACAGAACAATCTTGTACGTGTGTTCACAATAAAACTTGAAGAGCTTAAGCGAAATCCCAAGGGTAATGAATTTAAGATATTCTTGCTTACCTTCATTCTAATTGATTTGGATATTGATAAGCATCTTTGTTTACTCGACGATTTGGATAAATATATAACGAAGGGAGCACTTGTTTATGGTATTCACTGTAAAATTTCAATACTTGCATATAAGTATTATGATTCAAAACCCATATTAGATGATCTTTTGAAAAGAGCAGAAACGATAAGTAAGAAAATCAAAGATGGTAAGAATCATGCTCAAATACTTCGTAATAGTGTGAATGAATACAAACTGCAACAATTAGCAGAAAAAAAGAGTAGAGATTTGTCTCTTGATAAAACAAGTGACCTTAATTAGGAAATTTTCAATCTATGGACGTCGTAACAAAATTCTCAATAGCTAGCCAGCTCGAGTTTCGGATGAAACCACATCTTTTTTTTCGCTTACATGAGCATCTTGAGATGATAGCTGAAGGCAATAAGCCCTATGAAGAGCCTGATTTGCAGATTAATCTTCTTGATTATGGACATAGCTTGGCTTTCTTTTATGTTATTGACTTTGCAGACGTGGAAGAGGAGACTGTTCGTAAGAAACATCTTAATGCCTTATTGAGAGATCCACAATCCCTCTTTGGCGTTATAACAGATGGACAGGCATTCCATATCTATGAGAATGATGAAAATGATTGTCTGAATTTTCTTGGGCATCACTCTTTAATTCAGTTATGCCATTATTTTAATTCTTTTTGGATAGAACTCGGATTATATCCACCGCTAGAAGAAAATGACTATTCATATACGAAATCTGGCGGAGCTACGGATATCATTATTGACAAACTTGATGCTGCATACCTCTTTGGCAGTCAGACTGCAGTAGCATGTGGAGTTGCACATCCGATTCTTTTGACTTATGATATGCTAACTCTTTTGTTAGGCTTTCAGCCAAATAGCAATGGAGATTTGGAACTGAATGGCTTTGTTGTCAATAATATTTCTGGCAAATTCTTTCACAAGGGTAAGAGATTAACCTATCTTTCTCAACTTCAACAATGTTATAGAAGGGAAATGAGAGTGTTGGCAATTGATGAAACATTGTTGCCAAACTATATTATTTGAAATGTTCCTAATATGGTATTCAAGGAAACAAAAATCAAGAATATCTCAGAGGTAACTGAGCCACTGAAGGAGCAGATCCTGAAGGGTGATGTTTATACGATAGATGAGATGTGGGCATGGCTGAAGCCTTTGGGCTATAGCGATACGATAAACGAGGCGGCAGTCAATTTTATCCTGCGTGAGTTTGTTATGAGCAAAGTATCTTCTGACAGTATAATGAACATGGATATGGTTGTTAATATTCTTCGTCCGCAGTTAGAACATCAGACATCATACTTCAGCCATCAGCCATCTTTAGGATTGTACCATCATCGTGACCTTATTGGTTCAATTAGTGCCTTTATAAAAAGGATTTGATAATCTATACACAACAATTATGAATCAAGTAATGATATTATCATTATATATAAAGTCTGGTTTGATAAGAACCCGGCAAATCTGAAACAGGTTGGTAACCCACCATATGAACGTAAGGTGGTATAAATAAAAAGAGGTACCTTTGCTTCCGTTTAAACTATTACAGTTATGGAGACAAGAGAGTATTTTGAGAAAGTAATGCAGGACTACCGATCGACTTTGTCGCTTGGCTTGTCCAAGAACTGGTTGCACATTGGAAGCCATGTGGCAGCTCAGAATGTAGCCTTCATGTATTCGCTATATGAGAGTTGCAAACTCAACAACATGAACTTCGGGAAATACCTGAATGACATCCTTACACGCATGATGAAGGGTGACACTGACTATGTGGCCATGTTGCCATGTAACTATGTGCCCCAGGAGCATGAGGATGAATTGAAGGTGAAACAGTATGCCTGAAGCAGCCAAATCAGGGAAATTTAATCCAAACTGAAAATTTTTAAAATAGTCATTCTCGTAACTTGTTGAAAATCAGGGATACGCTAGAATGGTAGTTTACAATCCCATAGATGGTTAAGATCTGTGTGAGAGTTAATTCAAAAGTTATAAACTAGAAAAAACAAGGTGATGGCAGGGCGATGGCATGATGTCAGGAACCTGTCCCCTGCCATCTTGTCCCCTGCCATCTATGCACCTGAACAGAGCAGCAAAGAAATATTGGATTGTGCAGAGCGCAATGTTGATAGGTTACTGGAGGTGGAGAAAGAACCAAACGAAATGTTTGCAGAAAACGTGTTTCATTCACCGAATCTGACAGGCTTTGCCACGCTTGGTAATTTGGTAGCCAAGATGTGCCTGGACGAGCAGGGCGAGACGGCACTTATATTTGATGATTGCAACCTGTGTAATGAGGCATTCCCCAAGTTGTTTGATATCTTCAAGAATGTAGAGGAAGACATTCAGATACCAGGCTTGCCACCTATCTATACGTGGAAGAACCGCATTTTGAGCGTCCAGAAAGGGCTGAGTCATGCCCAACCGCTGCTGAAGGCTGCTGATGTGTTGGCAACCAGTACCGATAAGGTTCTTCAGAAGTGTAGGGAAGACAATATGAACTTTAATGACTATGAGTGTGGTATTCTAATGCTCTTGGCTATTCTATATGGTGAGGGTAATCTTTGGATGGTCACTTCACAGAAATTGAAACAGCATTTTGGTAAGGCAACACGAATAGTATCACAGCTAGATTGATATTTGACATGCTTAGATTTCAGTATTTGACCATAACACATCCGGAAGCAGAGCTGGTGGAGCTGTTACGTAAGATGAAGGAGGCAAAAAAAGGAGCTTTCTTGTATCAGAAGACGTTGGCGACGGAATATGCAAGGAATCTTTTCAAGAGTGAGGATTATGTTGGTTGCTTTAAGACAAGGAGGACGAGCCTATCAGAATCGTCAGTATGGGTTGTGATAACAGGAGACGAGTTGAGGGTTACTAACATCACTCCATCCGCAATTGCGTCACTTGGCATAACTGAATACAATCTGATTTTGAACGCCTTTTTTCAGGATTTCGTTGCGAAGTTTATTGATGAGAGTTGGATAGGTTGTGTGTCAATATCTGGAGATCGGGTGTTTTTGTCTGAGATACTTTCAGAAGAAGCCTACAGAGCATTGACTGTATGGGAAGCAGGATGTGACAAAGATAACCCTATATCACATCCAATGGATCTGAAGAATTGGATGGACTTTGTGACGTTGTTACACCGTGATGGAACAGAACTGAGTGTTTCCGATTTCGGGCAGTGGTTGTACGAAGACAAACGGTGGCCATCAGCATACAATGCACAGATTGTTGATTTGGAATCCAACTTAGAATATTCACTTGGTTTGTTGAATCATTACGATGGCACTGACCTATAAGCCCAAGAAAGTGGTGGCGGTTTCCAAAATCGCTAGAGATATACCCAGCGACAAACCCATTATATTTTGGGATAGTTGTATGTTGATATACATTCTTTCGCTGGCAGTACGCGATTCATTCGGGGAGTATGATAAATATAAAAAGCTGCTGGGCTGGATAGAAGGTGGATCGGTTACTTCTGTGACATCATCAGTCGTGTGGGAAGAATTTAGCCAGCATTTCGCAGAGATATGGACATCAGCTGAAAAAGATCAGAATAATTTAAAGAATGTCTTAAAAGCATATGCGGGTTGTCTTACTGAGCCAGACAAGACCAACATTTCAAGCGTAGCAGACACGATAAATCTACTTCCGATATTGGAAGATATTGAAAAAAGAGTTTGGCAGCATACGTATGCGATCAAGGATAATGCGAATTTGCGGAACCTTGCACATTTCCGTGTGCTACATAAAATGTCACCCTCAGAGAAGAAAGATCAGTATAAAGACTCGTTAATATGGCTTACATTCATTCAGATGGCAAGTGATCTTCCCTTGCCACTATATGAAGTCTTTGTAACCGCCAACAGAGAGGATTTCTGCATTACGAAGAAAAGTTCTATTCCACAAATGGGAATACAAAACGACTGTACAACGGTCAATGCGGGATTTACGGTAGATCTTGAAACTCTGATTAATTTGATGACGAGGGAACTAGGGCAAACTCATCCATAATTTTGGCGCCGTACATCCAGCATGTTGATGCTCATTTCTAAACGCAATTTGAAGTTAAAAAAATATGAAGAAAGTAATGTTAGTGTTTGGAACACGTCCAGAGGCCATTAAGATGTGCCCTCTGGTGAAGGAGTTCCAGAAGCACCCTACAGAGTTTGAGACTATAGTATGTGTTACTGGTCAGCACCGTGAGATGCTGGATCAGGTGCTGACAATATTTGATGTGAAGCCCGATTACGACCTGAACATTATGAAGCAGGGTCAGGATCTTTATGATGTCACTGCTCGTGTCCTGACTGGCATGCGTGACGTGTTCAAGGAGTGCAAGCCCGATGTGGTGCTAGTTCACGGTGACACTACCACTAGCACAGCAGCTGCTCTGGCAGCATTCTATCAGCAGATTCCTGTTGGTCATGTGGAGGCGGGTTTGCGTACGCACAATATTTACAGTCCCTGGCCAGAGGAAATGAATCGCCAGATTACAGGACGTATTGCCACTTACGACTTTGCTCCCACACCACTCAGTGAGAAGAACCTTCAGGAAGAAAATGCTCATGGCCAGATCTTCGTTACTGGCAATACCGTAATTGATGCCCTCCACATGGTGGTGGATAAATTGAAGAACGACCCCAAACTTGCTGCAGAGCAGGAGGACGTCCTTAGAGCTGCAGGCTACGACGTAAGTCGTCTAAATTCGAGTGATTCGTGCAATTCGTGTTCACAAAAAAAGAAGCTCGTGTTGATAACCGGTCATAGAAGAGAGAACTTCGGAGATGGCTTCATCAGCATGGTAACTGCCATGAAGGACCTCAGTGAGAAGTATCCTGATGTGGACTTCGTATATCCTATGCACCTAAACCCTAACGTCAGAAAACCGATACATCAAGTTTTCACTGGCATGGACTCCCTCTCTAAGGGAGAGGGCTGGGGAGAGGCTCATAACTTTTTCTTCATTGAACCGCTACAGTACTTGGAGTTTGTGTACTTGATGGAGAAGAGCACGGTTGTGCTCACCGACTCAGGCGGTATTCAAGAAGAAGCCCCTGGCTTGGGTAAGCCCGTTTTGGTAATGCGCGACACCACTGAACGTCCCGAGGCCCTTAAGAGCGGTACGGTGCATCTTGTGGGTACTAACCACGACCTTATTGTGAATGAGGTAAGCACATTGCTGGATGATACTGTTGCCTATGAACGTATGAGTAAAGCAGTGAATCCTTATGGTGATGGCAAGGCCTGCAGTCGTATCGTTCGGGCACTCGCAGGCGAGAACCCTGACCGATACGCAGTCTAGGGACAAGAGGCAAGAGCCAAGAGTCCCCCTTGACACTCGACTCTCGACACTCGACAAAAGATACAGTTATGGCAGAACGTAATTTTGAGAGCTTACGCATATGGCAGGAAGCTAGAGTCTTTGTGAATGATGTTTATGCCATGATGAAAAACTGCAAAGATTATGGCTTTCGTGACCAGATCCAACGTGCAGCAGTAAGCATCATGAACAACATAGCAGAAGGCAATGAATCAGGTTCTGATCCCAAATATGTGAATTTCTTGAATATAGCAAAAGGTAGTTGTTCTGAAGTACGTTCAATGCTTTACCTCTGTGAAGACTTTGGCTTTTGTACGCTAGATAAGCATAAAGAACTACATGATAAGGCCCAATCCATTGCAAGCGGACTGCATAACCTTATCACTTATATAGAGAAAAATAAAAAACAGTAATTTGAAGAGCCAAGAACTTCATGCCACTTGACTCTCGACTCATGACAAAATAATTTCAAAGCAATATGATTAACGTAATTGGACTTGGCTACATCGGACTTCCCACAGCCCTGATGATGGCCTCACATGGAGTAGAGGTTGTAGGTACTGACTACAACAAGAAATTAGTTGATACCCTGAATGCTGGCAAGACCACCTTTAAGG
>JAEEGG010023564.1_pt1 | contig 12014 bp, 12 predicted proteins | sample 9134161 | NCBI WGS metagenome assembly JAEEGG01 (sample SAMN16246543, study PRJNA631951) | gut metagenome | biome: gut microbiome; feature: rumen; material: CR-attached | host: Bos | place: Iran: Karaj | collected 2018-10 | reverse complement strand
GTGTCATACAATCAAAAAAAATAAGTTAAACTGAATAGTATGCCATCACTCACATATCAACATATATATGAGCTGCTGACCACCGTTCGAGATGAACGGCGTATACACGCCAACACGGCTACCCGAGTGGGAGAGGCCATGCTGGCGCTGCTGGCATACATTGAAAATGCCCCATACCTGAGAAAAGACCGAGAAGATGCTACAAATTATCTTCTTACTCTCTTGGCTGGAGCCGTCGTTGGTCAGTCGGGACAAATCCGACTCAACCCCGACGGTTCCATCACCTGTAGCCGTCTGGTGGTGGAAGGAAGTGCCATCTTCAATGAGCTGGTGTTCAACCACCAGAACGTGTTAGAGGGCGATACGTATTTTACCGACAGGGGAATCATCGAGTCAATGCAATATATAGGCAACGGCCAGTACCGATTGGCTATGCGCAAGTTGTATGAAGATGACCAGATAACATTCCATGCATACGATGTGCTGAAATGCGCAATGAACAACCTCGATGCAGCGCGTACATACAAGACCTCTTGGATGCGCGTAGACTCTGTGGACGTGGCTACGAACAGCATGGACGTGACGCTTTATGACAACGAGGATGTGCCTGGTGGCGTGAACTATGCGCCGGAGCCAAGTGCAAGGATGATACGCTGGGGCAACCAAGCTGACCCCGACCGTCAGCAGGTGTTCTTCGTCAGTTCCACGGACGGACGCTTCCTGTTCCTACAGGGCGTTACACAGCCGATACTCAACGATGGCAACTATGCCGCCTTCTTCGGTGTGCCACCGCAGCTCGACATGCTGGAAGGCCTGCCTCTTAACGCTCGTCAGCCTTATATCTTCGCACGTGGACTGATTGTTCAAGACCTCATCAAGATTGACTATCAGGGCAACCCCTACTACACACCCCGCGACCTTGGCACATGGGATGCTGCGCACCAGTACGTCAGGGGCTATGATGAGACGGCCAAAGGATACTTCGTTGACCGCGTATGGTGGGGTGGCTGTCTCTGGCAGGCTGCCGTGGCCGCGCCTACACTTGGCCGTGAGCCACGTTACAACAATGCCGACTGGGTATGTCTGTTTGGAGGCAAAAACATGTCGATGGAGATCTGGAGTACCAACGGTGACAGTTTCGCGGCTGGCAGCAGTTGGGAAACGGAACTGGTGGCTGATCTGTGGAACGCTGAGATGCAGCTGTCAGAACAGGAAATCGGATTGCAGAACATCGTGTGGCAGCGCATCAGTGAGGATGTGGAGGGCGATGTGGCATGGAACATACAACACGCCCAGGGAACAATAGGATTGAGGCTGACTGTCTCCAGTACAGCTGATGTGCCGCAGCCATGGACTGCAAAATCGAAGGTGAGCTTCGTGTGCTCCGTACTGCTGCCTGAGGTGAATGCAACACCATTCACTGCAGACTACTCAATAATAGGTTGAACGGTTAAACAGATATACAGATGAAGATTAGAAAGAAAACGGGTCATGTGGTGTACTCACCGCTGAGCTACATCTTCCAGGTGCTGGAGATGGGGGGCTCTGCCATGCAGAAGTATGATGCCACGACAAGCTCGTTCTTGCCGAACAGACAAGCGACACCCTTTGTGCTGATGCCCTCGCTCATCATCAGCGACCCCGATGGTGTGGTGGCCACTGCCGACTATGTGACACAGATGAACAGTGTGGCGTGGACTTTGACCATCAATGACGGCAATGGTGGTGCTGACGTAGTACTTCCTGCAACAGAAAACAGTCAGGTTAATTACACGGTGGACTCCATCACGCACAAGCTCACGATCAGAAAGAACCTCTACCCTACTGGGGTAATCCATGTAAAGTTCTTTGGCAAGTATATTGACAGACGACGTGGAGAGGTGCAGGAGTTCCAGTGGGAGCGTGACCTCGGCTGTGAGGCACAGACAGACATGAACGTCACGCTGGATGCAGGAAGATGGAGCCATCATGTCCACCTCCTGCCGATGAAACACTGGGGGCAGTTCGGAATACCCGTGCAGCTGAAGAACGGCAAGAATGATATTCCCGATGACCGCTGTGTGTATCAATGGCAGTGGTGGAATGAGAATACCAGAAGCTGGAGCACAGATTTCAGTGAACAGCCTTGGCTGGTGAGCGGTGAACAGACGAAAGAAATCATCGTTGACCAGGACTTCATTCAGAATCTTGTCCTGAGAGTGAAGGCCACAGCCTTCGGCAACAACGCCACGGCACAGTATTGGACTACACGCCTGCGCCGGTGGTACGGACAGTTTGACTACGATGTGGAGTTCTTGCAGGGCAAGTACATCTTCCACGATTCCAATGTCGTGGTGCTCAACGCATGGGTGGCAAACAGCAAGGGGCAGATTGCCAACCCTTGCAAGTATTTCGACATGGAGCTGTTCTTTGCCGTTGGCGATAATGGCTTTGAAAGCGTAGGATACGGTGAAGAAGCTACCATTCAAAGCAGCAATCTCCAGACTGGTCAGCCGCGTGCTGGCATCCTCTGCCGTGAGCTGAGTGCCATGCGGGCCATTGCGCTGGACGATGGAAGACCGCTCTGCCACGATGACGGCAGACCTATATTCGCACAGTTCCCGACAAAATCAAGAGAAGTGTCATGAGCAAGCTAAAGTATTATATCATCAGTGCCGACGATGCCCGCAGACTGGGCGTGACGGCCTACCGTGAAGGCAACAGCAAAGACGGCTACCTGGTACACACGGGCGACTTTGCATGCGCTACGGAAGACTTCCTGGAGCGAGCTCTGGAAGTGACAGAAAAAGAAGCAGTAGAATTTGTAAAATCACTCGGAAATGAATAATGTATCGAAAATCAAGACGCTGTACGCATACGAGGACGGCGACACCATCACCCCGAGAATGGGTGTGCAGATAGCTACGGGCCATGGCCTGCAGCAGTACTACAACGCTGATACGCACATTGTGACTAACACGGACTTTGCAGCCTTCCCCCCTACTCTGTTTCCTCAGCCCTACAGTAGCAAGGCTGGTGCTGTGGTAGTCCCAGCTGCAGGTGGGCAGTGGTACTTTAACAACATTGCCGACAATGCCGGAATACTTGACAGCAACGGAACTGTCAAGGCTGCTTTTGCCGACCGTTTCCAGCTGACCACCGTCACCATGAACGGCAAGACATTCCCGGCACTGAAGATTAAGGCGAACCTGGTTGACGCAACGAATCAGATCAGCACAGATATCTATATCTACTATGTCGGCCAGTATGGAGGCAAACAGTTCACTTGCGAACAGTGCATCCCTGTACAGAGCATCGTCGGCGATGCCTACCAGCTGATGGTGTCCGTAATGGGAGCAAGCGGACTTGGTGACGAAGTGCTGAGTGATGACAATGACTATGTTGAGTATTCGGCATCACTGCAGATGATGTCAACGGGTACTGACATTACTGCAGCTGTCATCACATTCCAGCACTTCAACAGCAATGGCCAGTGGGAAGATGTCACCAACAATGCCGGAATAACGGAGATTACAGGCAAAAAGCTGAAGATATACGAAGCGGCAGTGAATGGATCGGAACTGTACCGCGTGAAAGCCACCTATAACGGTGACACATGGTACCAGATGCTGAATCCAACCGACGAACACGACCCCTACTATATCGTTGACGGCTGCTCGATAGAAGGTGACACCGTGAAACGCGGCGATGCCGTGACATGGAATCCAAAGGTGTACAAGCGCCATAACGGCCCCGGTGAGGAGGATGAGGACGTGACAACGAGCGAGGGATGGACGTTCACCTATACATTGGTAGGACAGCGCACTGGCGAAACCATCACATCCTTCAACCAAACGGGCATCACCTTCGACACACTGACTCAGTACGGAGGCATCGCTACACGCATACAAGCCAGCAGAACATAGCACATGAACTTATCTAAGATAAAGACCCTCATACCTGCGCCAGAGGACGGGAGTCCTTCTGCCTCTGCCCTTTTCGTTCCTGCCATCATCTGGGTGACAGCTAACGAATCGGGGCGGAGCGTTGGCGCTCAGTCGTTCAACGTCACGGCTTCTGTTGTCATCGAGGGCGTGTCATGCGGCTTTGAGGAGCTGACCATACTTTCCAGTCCTCAGGCTGTGACGGCAAGGTATGATGACAGTCTGCACATCATTGTAATATCCGTACCTGATGACGCAGACCCTGCTGGGTACGAAGGAGAGGTTAAGGTAAGAATGGTGGCTATGGTGAGCGGCGAAGAGTACGCTGCCTTCAAGTCAATACCAATTGTCGCCAAAAGACAAGGAGAGCCTGGCAAGGACGGTGAGGATGGTGTGACATACGAGATCCTGCCAAGTGTGGCACAGATCCGTGCAGACAAAGACGGCAAAATACTGACTGACACGATAACTGTTTCAGCCTTCAAGATTCAAGGAAACGAGAGAACGTCTTGCGGACTCGGCATATTGTTTCCTGTTGGCTCAGGGGGAACAGCTCCTTATTATTGGGTGCAATATCGCATCAACGGGGGATCCTGGATTAACTGTAGCAATGTATCAGTAGGAACGGGCCAATACATGCAGATGGCCTATGGTGTGCCAGGATCTGCCGTAAGCACCATAACGTCCGGCATAGCCTTCAGACTCTGCTATGGCACCGGCTCATCGTCCTACTCGGTAGTTCACGAAATGGCTGCCCTTCAGGTTGTGAGGGACGGACAGACAGGACAACGAGGGAAGACGGGACGATTCTACTATTATGACGGATACTTCGACAGCACTAAGGAATACAGAGCCACGGAGCATCAGGCTCCATACGTCGCTTTCGACTGGACGGACACCCAGACAGTGAACGGGGCTCAGGTGCAAGTGGTCAGGACAAGCTACTATATGCTGATAGCGGATACGAACAAGCCTGGAAGCACGTATATAGCTCCAAAGACAGCTGCTGCCTCCGGTGTATGGGAACTGATGGAGACAAGCTTCAAGTTCCTCATTACGGAAGCTTTATTTTCCAGTTTTGCCAAACTGGGAAGTGCAGTGTTCAGCGGCGACTGGATTCTATCGCAGTGGGGCGACATAGAGGACTTCGACGGGACATCAGAGGAAAGCAACAACTACATACTGTTCGACCCGACGGACTTGGACGAAGGAAGTCAGGCTGACGAAGTGGACCCTGTAGGGCAATATGTATCGGGAGAAACGACACTCAGGAACAGGTTCGAACTGACAAAGGGCAAGCTGTACACTCTTTCAACACAATGGATTGAGGCTTTTGAATCCACAGAAGTGGAGATATTCCTGACGGATGCAGCGGACTCATCGAATCCTATCTATGCGAAAGAGGCACCCGCTTCGACGACTACACGTGCAATCAGCATTTCAGTTAGTGAGAACCAACAATCGGGAAAGATACGATTCGTGGCTCCAGAGACGGGAGGATACTATCTGAGAGCAAAATTCGTGGATGCCAACGCAGACGATGAAGTCAGAATCAGCTGCAGACTGGACCGCAGAAGGTTCATACCAAGATACTTCACTGACCTGCTGAAAGGCTTCGCAGGATTGACGAGTCTGTCGCACTGGTCTAAGATTCCCGGAAGAGCAGTAAGATATAACGCTGCCATGACCAATGCCAGCGGTTTCACGTCAAAAGGTGCTGACATCATCGTGATACCTAACAGAACAGGGGCGGCAACTGACATCTACTTACAAGATCCTACGGAAAATGCAGGAAGAATGGTAATAGTTGTCAACAGGGGAATAGGGCAAGTGACCATAAGAAGTGTCATGCCCTATGGACGGTCGAGAGCATTCATGGTTGATTCAACATCAGGATGGGGAACTATCGAATATATCCGTGAGACTGACCCTTTGACTGATGGCAGCGATGCTGCACTGGCCGTAGCAAGATTCTGGAGCGACGGGGAGTACTGGTATGAGCTGGAATGGCGCACAAAGGATGGGAAATCAAGAGGACTGGATTATTAATTCGTAAATTCATATATACATGGAAAAGACTTTAATGAAAGATCTCGAAGGCCTGAACGTAGGCGCGAACACCTACATTCTGGGCTATGACACGAAAGCCGGTAAGACTGGCTTGATAGCCGTGTCGCAGGTGAGCGGCAGCCTGCCTTGGTTTGGCCGCAAGTGGGCTAAGGGAAATGCGTCGCCTGTTGGCAGTCCCGTCGGTGACTTCGACCTTGGGCAGACATTGGCAAAGCAGCTTGGACTGGGTGGTTACCTCGTAACTGATGCACATGTGAGAACGAAACTGTCGCCTTCGAACCACAACCTTTTGGAGAGTGGTGGTGCTGCCGACCTAACGGGAGGGGCAGGACATTACCAGTGGGGCTGGAACGTGCCTTTCTACTATCAGGTGTACGAGGATGACAACTACCTCTATGAGACAGTATCTCTCGGTGGCCCGCGTCCTGGCTTCTGGAACTACTACATCCCTGTGGGTAGCCGTTCCTGTGCTGGCTATGCCGCTATGGACCGCACAAACGCCAAGCTGATGAGCGTGGTCAACAGCACGGCACAGTTCCGTGGAGGCAACAATGATGCAACACTCGATGGCTTATTCAATTCACAGCTTTGCATGCCTGCCACAAACATGGATATAACGGCATTCCGCACTGCAGCACGTAAGAACGGCACACTGTGGTTTGCCAATGAGCGAGTCATGCAGTATATCACGGCTGCTCTGAAGCGAATCATATTCGGCAACCGTAACATTCAGGCTGCTTTCAATGCCACGCTGGATGCCAACGGACTGCGCCAGGGAGGCACAGGAGAAGGCATTGACATTCCTACTGCTTGGGACAGCGTGTGGAAGTATTACCCCTACGTCAAATTGAACGTTGGCATTGACCAGGGCGACTTCACTGGCATCCTCAGCACAACGATCAACGACAATGGAACACAGAAGACCATTGACAACATTCCTTCATTCTACGGACTGAAGAATGACTACAAGTATCTTGCGGCCATGAGCGAGAACATGCTGCTGCAGTGCAATCCGGACAAATCGCAAACGCTCTTCGTCGCCGACATGGTGGACGGCAGCAGCATGAACCTGAGCAGCGTCGCCGGGCTCACGCAAATTGGTAAAGGCCCAGTTATATCATCAAAGGGCTGGCAGTACGCGAAGGAATACACGCTGAAGAACCTGGCATTCTTCCCGAAGGAAGAACTGGGCGGCAGCAGCAGTACATTCTTCTGCGACGGCTATTACAATCCAGCCGCCACAAGCGGTTTGCGTGGTGCCGCATTGCTGGGCTATGCCCGCGATGCTGACAATGCGGGCTCGGTGTTCCTCTCTGACTCCGCTGCGGTCTCGGCTGCCTATGCGGTCTGGGGCGCGTTCCTCTGCGAATACGCAGAGGCGTTCACGACGCAACCAGTGTGGTGCGTGGAAAACTGAGCAAGCAAAGGGGGCGCAGCAAGCGCGGAGCGCAAAGAACACCGGCGCGATAGCGCCCCCGCCCGAAAGGGCGGCCTATACCGCGAAGCGGTCGATGATATTTTTAATTTGTATAAATAACGACAAAAATTCGCTCTTTGACTTGTTGAATTGACAAAAAGGTGTAACTTTGCACCTGCTTTTCTAAGTAAAAGTAGGTAGAATTCCCAAGCGCGGTTTGCGTGGTGCCAAATTGCTGGGCAATGCCAACAATGGTGACAATGCGGGCTCGGTGTACCTCAATGGCAACAATGCGGTCTCGGATGCCAATGCGAACCGGGGCGCGTTCCTAAACGATACCTATAAAAGATAAGGGAATGAGCCTGACCCATAGGTCGAACATAGCTGAGATGGCAGCGAGCCTCGTAACCATGTATGGTGAGCGGCATACCTGTCGGGAGGTTTCGCAGACTCCCACCAGACCCATTCTTAGACCCACTTTTAGACCCCTTCCAAGACCCCTTTTTAGAACCACAAGACCCACGCCTTTATGCGTAGAATACGCGATAACAGGGAGAATGAGTCGATTGGAAATGCCATCAAGGCATACGACAATTACTCCGACCAGAAACATCAGCGCGACTACGTAAAGGCCTTCGATGCGGACTTGCAACACAACCTCGAGGAGATTGTAAGGCAGATTGCCGATGAATCCTGGGAACCTAAGGGCTATGTCCAAAAGGTCATCTTTGACAGGAAAAAGCGGACGCTTGCCAAAGCTCCCATCGAAGACCACGTATTGGAGAGCGCTACCATACTGCCATATGAGAAAGCCATATACGACTACTCTACTTGGCGGGCACCAGCCGTGAAGCCCAATATGGGCACTCATGGCTTGTTCCGCTTCCTACGTAATGAACTGTACGGTTGGACGCAGGAAGATATGTCGTTTTATGTCGCTATTGATGCTCACCACTACTTTCCGATGATGGATCATGCCATCTTAAAGGATGCGTTAAAGAGGCTGATAAAGCCTGGCAAACTGCTTACATTCATGTTCAAAGTGGTTGACAGTTACATTCAAGGGGCTCCACTCGGCATCAAGGTGGCACAGTTGTTCGGCCAGATTTATCTCGCAAGGTTTGACAGGCTGGCTATGCGTTTCTTCGATATTGGCAATGACCCTGAGAAAATGGCATACTGGACACAGCGCTATGTGACTGACCGCATCTGTACAGCGAAGACCGAGGCTGATTATCGGGAACTGTGTCTAGGGCCTGGCTACTTGTCACGGAAGTTTGAATGTTACGTTGAAGAGGGTGTCCCGTTTTATTTCCGCTTTGTTGACAATATCCTATTTAGGCATGCCGACAAGACAGCACTTCACATTATCCTGGAACTTGCTATTATGCATTTGTCTCGTGACTGGCATGTGACAGTCAACACCGATTATAATGTACGTCCTATTTGGATGGGCATACGTCTCGGTGGCTATGTGTTCTACCATGACCATGTGGCAGTGAGCAAACGTAACAAACAGGAACTGGCAAGGCACGTGAGACGGTTGCAAAAGAAGGGGTTTGATGAAGAACAGATAAGAATAAAACTTTCTTCTCGGTTCGGATTCATCAAACATGCTGATTGCATCAACCTTATAAAGTCATTAGGTATGGAAAAATCATTAGGTAAGATTATCAAGAAACGTCGGGTAAGACCGCCGTTCCAGGGCATGAACCCTGAGCAGAAAGTGCCGTTCTCATCGGTAGTAACCAAATGTAAAGAAATGTTAACTGAGGGGGGGTAAAACCAGCTCCTACCAAGTTATTTCTTGAAGACTACGTCATTCAGGACTCGAAAATCGAGAAACAGATTGTTTCTGTGAGCATGTCCGACTCTGCAGGACAGATGCAAGACATTCCTAAGCAAGTGCCGGGAAAGGTGCTGGCCATCAGATTCAAGAAAATCATCCAGACATTTGTGACAACGGACTTCAATGGTGAGGAACAAGAAACCTACCAGTTCGAGAAAACACGGGATGAGAAAGGACAGCCAACATCGCAGGATGCAGAGTTCTACACCTTCACGGGATCAAAAATCATGATTGATCAGGCCATGAGTGATTTTACTCGCGAAGACCTGCCCGTTCCCACAGTCATTCAGCAGTTCAGAGGCAAGGATGGTAAGGAATATACCAAGTTTACTTGAATATGAACAGACATGTTTATCAACAGCCTCGCACGTATCAGAGATACGACGAAGAGCACATTATCGGTTACCTCAATGAGGAAGTGTTGAACAATTACCAGCCAGCGCAGCAGACAGAAGGTGAAGACGTGCCGGAACCTTGGCCTACTGCCTATGCCTACACCGGTACTGAGACCGATGGCGGCACAGTGATGAAGTGTAAGAATCAGAGTGACTATGGGGAAGTGGCTAATGCCATCATCCGTTCTCGCTACACTGAGAGTCGGGAACTGGCTATCCAGCGACACGCCATCAACGGTGACTATGCCGAAAGTCCTCAGGAATACGAGGAATACAATGACTGGTGTACACAGGCTGTAATTACGGCCAAGAGATGGATTCTGGGTTGATTCCCCTATCATTATTCAAATGCGCTGCCATCCACTACGGTTGGCAGCGTATTTTTATGTTCACTTAGGCCATATTACTTTTGCAATAACAAATTTCAGAGTAATATGAAACAGAATACTAAAGACTGGATTCAGTATCTCAGTGCCATCGCCCTGATTGCATCTGCAATCGTACTGGCTTTTACCGCCTTCCTGACTATCAACGATGTGCCGGGTGGTGTAAACACATACATTGGCATTGCCGTCAGCGGCGGTCTGGCCATCTTCGGAGTAGCCGCCTACATGGTAAACCAGGTAACACAGTTCAAGACGGAGGTGCGCCAGGAAATTGAGCGCATCAGGAAGGAGGAAAAGCGGGATGAAAAAGAATAGTTTATTCGTTGTCATCATACTCGGAACGGCACACCTGATGACCACTCCGGGCAAGCTGTCGCCTGATGGCAGGCTTCGCGAGTACAAGTATAGCCGCGAAATCATTAGTGACGTCAAGGCTAAACTTGAAGCCTACGGCTATACTGTGTTCATTGATTACGAGCCACTGGAGCCAAAGCCTGAGTGGACAGCTGCCCGCAAGCGTCTCGGTTACACCAAAGGCGAGCAGGCCATGGAACTGGATTATCGTGCCGAACAGGTGAATGCAATCTGCAGGAAATACGGAAAGGAGCACTGTCTTTACGTATCTATCCATGTGAATGGGGCCGGTGATGACGGCAAGTGGCACGGGGCTGGTGGCTGGGCTGCCTTCACCACACCGGGCAAAACCAAAGCCGATGCCCTTGCAGAGTGCCTGTATGATGCCGCCTTCAGCAACCTCAAGCGATATGTTGATATCATCGACGAGGGAAAGTTGCGCGGTGACTATACAGAGAAGCAGGTGCCATTCCGGATGGACAATAAAGATGGCGACCGCGACCTGGAGGCAAATCTGGCTGTCCTGAGAAAGACGGCCTGCCCTGCTGTCCTAACGGAAAACCTGTTCCAGGACAACCGGCGCGACGTGGACTTCCTTCTGTCAGACGAAGGCCGACACGCCATCGAGAGACTGCATGTAGAAGGTATCATAAAATATATTGAGACGCTATGAGATTAGAAGACTTGAAAAACGGACTATTGATTATCTTTGTGCCAATAGCAGTTATTGCTAGTGTACTTTGCCGCCACCAGTCGGCACGTGTCAACGAACTTAACTATCTGTTACAACAAACCAGGGTAGAACTCGCACAAGCCGAGATTCCCCTGCAACGTGACACCATCCGCGACTCCATAGAGGTTGTGACACAGACAGTCGTGGAAGTGATACCCAAGAAAATGAAAGAGGCACTGGCCGCTAATGAGCAGCTCATCAAAGACCTCCAAATAAAAGTGAAACAGTTGGAGTCCTTGCAGACCACAACCATTGAAACCAGCGATACGACTCCTGCCCATCACAATGCAGGCGACAGCCTTTTCTACTACAGCGACCAGTGGGCAGACCTGCAACTGTCGCTGAAAGATAGTACATTCTATTATAACATTCGCGACTCACTGAGTACAGTGGTCTACCGCGAGTACCGTCACCACTTCCTTTGGTGGAAGTGGGGCACGAAGGGATATCGACTCAAAATCGTGAACTTCAATCCTCACGCGCGCGTAACATATAATAAATATATCAAGGCTGAAAGGTAGACTTCTCAGCCTCTTTTTATGCTCATAAGTGTTAAAAGTGTATAGGGGTTGCAAAAAAGTTACCAAAATATTTGGTGGTTTATAACTTTTTTGCTACCTTTGCAATGTCAGAAATGACAAAGAGATCTTAAACATTATGAAAACATCCGAGTTGTTAGAAATCCTGAGAGACAATGATTGTTTCCTGGAAAAACACGGAGGTCGGCACGACAAATGGAGGAACCGCAAAACCGGGGAATTCGAATGGGTGCCGAGGCACGCTGCAGAAGTCCACAAAGGACTTGCTCAGAAAATCTTGAAAAAGTTGGTCGGGGAATAACCCCGGCCACTTTTAAAAGACCTGGTGCCATTTATATGCAAGAGGTC
>JAEEGG010023555.1_pt1 | contig 12016 bp, 13 predicted proteins | sample 9134161 | NCBI WGS metagenome assembly JAEEGG01 (sample SAMN16246543, study PRJNA631951) | gut metagenome | biome: gut microbiome; feature: rumen; material: CR-attached | host: Bos | place: Iran: Karaj | collected 2018-10 | reverse complement strand
AGTTGACATCGAACGTCAGGAAATTGATACTGACACTGTCAATCTTAACTTTTGTCTGGAGTCGTTCTGCCAGCATGTCAGCCGAATAGGCCATCATCTTATTCTGGAAAGAGCTGGTATTGAAGATAATTGCAGCACCCAGCAACAAAACCACTACAACAGCCACTATTGAGCCAATAATTTTAAGTCCAAGAATTAGAAAACGCTTCATAGATCATTGTTATTTTTGTTTGCAAAGATACAAAAATATTATTAATTTTACCCTTCTACCCATTTACTTTTTACTTTTTTTCTTATCTTTGTAGCCAAAAATAAAAAAACAAGCAACAGAATGGACGAAGATAGCTGCGTCAAGCTGCTCGAAGAGCATCATATCAAGCCCACAGCCAACCGGATTGTGGTCGTCAAGGCATTGGCAACATCCATGCAGCCCCAGTCCTTGGCAGAGCTGGAGCGGAAGATTTGCACCATCGACAAGTCGAACATCTTCCGTGCGCTGAATCTCTTCCGCGAACACCATCTGATCCATGCGATTGAAGGCAACAGCGACGGCACAAGATATGAGCTCTGTCACAGCCATAGTCATGAACATGATGACGACCAGCATCCGCATTTCTACTGTGAGCAGTGTCAGCAGACCTACTGTCTCGACTATGCAGAAGTGCCTGATGTCAAGCTACCAGAGGGATTTGTGGCCACTTCGTCGAACCTGATGATCAAGGGTATCTGCCCACACTGCAAGAAATGATCAATCTGAAAGATATACGCGTCATCGCCTTCGATGCTGACGATACGCTCTGGGACTGTCAGTCGCACTTTGAATCTGTGGAGAATCATCTCTACGGACTCATTGCTCCTTATTGCGAAACCCCGGCGAAAGAACTTTTCCAGACGGAATCAGGCAACATGGCCGATCTCGGCTATGGCTGTAAAGCCTTTACCATCTCGATTATCGAGACAGCCCTCCGTGTAGCTGGCGATCATCTCTCAACTGAACAACTTAGCGACCTGCTCAGTCATAGCAAGAGTCTGCTCCACCTGCCTGCCACACCCTTGCCAGAGGTAGAAGAGACACTACAACGCCTGCAGGCCTACCACTATCGTCTCGTCGTGTTTACCAAGGGCGAGCTGCAGGATCAGGAGAATAAACTGCATCGCAGTGGACTGGCCAGATACTTCTCGCATGTAGAGATTACCTCCAACAAAACAGAACAGGAGTTCCAACAGCTCTGTGAGCATCTGGGCATCCTGCCCTTTCAACTGCTGATGGTAGGCAACTCGTTGAAGAGCGATATTGCCCCTGCCCTCACGATTGGCGCCTCAGCCATTCATATTCCCTTCCACGTTACATGGCAGTTGGAACATTCTGAGGACATCGAGCATGAACGTCTCGTAAAAATCACCCATTTCAACGAAATATTGCAAATCCTAAATCCAAAATCGTAAATCGTAAATCCGTAAATCGTAAATAAAATGAAGTATATTTTTGAAACCCGCATGGAGGTTCGCGATTACGAATGCGACATTGAAGGCATCGTCAACAATGCCAACTACCTACATTATGCAGAGCATACTCGTCATTTGTTTCTCCGCAGTCTGGGCGTCAGCTTTGCCGCACTCCACGAACAAGGTATCGATGCCGTCGTACACAGCATGAAACTGCAGTATAAAGTTCCCCTACGCTGCGACGACGAGTTTATCTCGCGCCTGAACCTCAAGAAAGACGGTCTCAAATACCTTTTCTATCAGGATATCTACCGTGCCAGCGACGAAATACTCTGTTTCCGTGCCACAGTGGAACTTGTCTGCCTGATCAACGGTCGTCTTGGCAACAGCCCAGAATACGACGAAGCCTTCAAAGACTTCATCTGATCTTCAAAGGCTTCATCTGGATTTCCAAAGGAAAGGATCCTCAGTCGTTACTTGCACTCGCCGTCGCCATAGATGTAGGCAAACGCACCGCTCTGGTAGTCGAAGATTTCTTCTGGACGGAAGAAACGGGCTACCTCGATGGCTGCATTCTCTACGGAGTCAGAGGCATGGACGATGTTCTGCTGGTTGCTTACGGAATAGTCACCACGGATGGTGCCTGGGGCTGCCTGGCGACCGTTGGTGACACCAGCCATCGTGCGAACCACCTGAACAGCCTCAACGCCAGAGATAGCCATCGCTACGATGGGCGAAGCCTGCATGGAGGCACAAAGGCCAGGGAAGAAAGGTTTATCCACAAGGTGAGCATAGTGCTCACGCAGAATCTGATCACTTAACTGCATCATCTTCATACCAGAGATACGAAGGCCACGACGCTCGAAACGATTAACCACTTCACCAATCAGCTGACGCTGTACACAGCTGGGTTTGAGTAATACTAATGTTGTTTCCATATTTTATTTGTTTGGGGTTAGAAAATAATGCTATTGCGTTACATACTCACGGGGTAGGACACCGAATTCCTTCTTGAACAGTTTGGTGAAATACTTCGGCGTATTGAAACCCACCTGCATAGAGAGTTCTGTCATGCTGATATCGGGCTGCTGACGCACGATACGGCAAGCCTCCTTCAAACGGATGGAGTTGATGAATCCAGTGACATTCTGTCCCGTCAATGCCCGTAACTTGTTATATAGGGTGGAAGACGACACACACATATCTGAGGCGAACTGCTCGCGGTCATAGTCTGCATCGTCGAGATGTTGCTTCACACAATCAATGGCTTTCTGCAGGAAGAGTTCATCTGGCGAGGAGTGCTGCTGCTCCTCGGCCTCCAAAGCCTTGCGCGCACCCTCAAACTGCTTCATCACCATCAGCTCGCGGTAATGTAACAGTTCGTTCACACGCTCCTGAAGTCGGGCACGACGGTTCAGGCGGTTCTTATACCACTCTTTCACCCCATAGACGGCTGAACCCAGCAGCAATAAATAAATAAGGTATGCCCACCACGTCTGATACCAAGGGGGTAACACACGCACCAAAATGGTATAAGGTAGCTTCACCTGACGACCATAGCTGTCGATAGCCTTCAAATGAAGTTCATAGGTGCCGGCAGGCAGGTTCTGATAGGTGGCCTGACGGTTATCAGCATTCACGTAGTGCCAGTCGCGATCATACCCCTCCAGTTGGTAGGCGTAATAACACTGTTGCTCGTTTTGATAGGCCAAGAGTGCAAATTCCACCGTGAATTTCCGTATGTTGGCAGGAATCGTGATCTGTCGGGTGGTAAAGGGTGGTTCGGCAGATATTCGGCTCTGCTGAATGGAGTCGAGCCTTTCGTAAGGACGGTCGTTGATCTGTAAGCCAGTAACCAGTAAAGAAGCAGAATCCGCTGGTTGCCAGTAGTCCATCTGACCCGGCTTAAAAGAAAAGAAACCATTGGCACTACCCAGGAACAGTTCATTGCAGAAACGTGAAAGACCGTTGGCTGAGAAGCGGATTTTCTCCAAGCCGTCCTCTACACTATAATAGGCGGGATGGCATTTCCCCTTCTCATCAATCTTCAGGCATACAAGTCCTTTGTCCGTAGAAAGCCATAGCTGTCCCTTCTCATCGCCATCGATGGCGTAGATACGGTTTACATTGAGATGATACCGATGGTTTACCACGATGAATTGGTCATTTTCCGCATCGTAAAGGAACAGAGCACCACCATTTGAGATGGCCCAAAGCCGATGGTGAGAGTCCTCGTAGACGGCCGTGGCATCCTTGAGAGGATAGTTACCGCTTACTGGGGCGTACAGCCGACTCTGTATCGACTTAGGCTGGCGCATATCGCCTGTGAAGCAGATAATGCCGGAATTGTCTGTTGCAACCCATATACGATGATCGTGACCTTCGATGATATGGCGTACGTCGATGTTGCTGACCAGCATACGGCCTTCGGTTTCTGAGAATGCCAAGCCCACGCCGTCGCTCTGTCCCACCATTACCGTTCCGTCGTGGAGCTGACAGAATGCGTTCACATTACCGCCTCCGATAAACGGAATGCCACTTGAGGGCAGCATCCGGGCAGGTTCTCCCGCATGACATACGACAACGCCCATGGTACTGGCCAGCCACAGCTCCTGTTCGTTGCGCTGCATGATGGCCGATATAGTCTGCACATGGATTCCGCCATTTCCCGTCATCTGTTCCATACCAGGTATCTGGTTGTTATAGCTCACTCGGTCCTGTTCACGGTCGTAGCAGGCGAGTCCATAGGGCTGCAGTCCAAGCCAGAAGTAACGGCCATCAGCCGTAAACACGGTCTGTATGCGGTTGACAGGCAGTTCCAGCCCTGCAGGATTAAGATGATAGAACCTGAAAGGTGAACGCTTGGTACTCAGGTGAACAATACCCTGGTTGCGGGTAAGTACCCAAAGATTCCCGTGCCCGTCGGTAGCGAGACTATAGCAAAAACTGAGTTCAGGGTGGTTTTCCACCTTCTGGTCGTCATCAAGGTCCACACTGGTAAGACCCTCAATGCAGCAGCCCCAGACAGCATGGCTCACAGAATCCTCCACCAGCTGATGGAACGTCCTGAAGTCGCGCCGCCCCTCGTTCATCCTATGGATACCAGGATCAGACTCATTTTCAGGATTGTCCAGACGGATGATACCATTCTCCCATGTACCTATCCAGAGTCGTCCACGACTATCTATCAACTGTGACTGCACCGTATTACGTTCACTCAGACGGGGGTAGGACACCAGTTTGCCACTATGATGGTCCAGTCGGAGAAGACCGCCTTCCCACGTGCCTATATAAATATTACCTTTCTTGTCCTCAGAAAAAGAACGTACACCAGCAGGCAGACTGATATCGATGAATTCGTCGTTATTTGCATCATAGCGCGACATGCCATTTGCAGTTCCCACCCAGATTGTTCCGTCGGATGAGGTAAACAAGGCATCGATAGAACGGGCGTTCTGACTCTGAAGACGATAGGACTTGAATGTACTCTTGCGGCGATTGAAACAAGCCAAGCCGTCATGTGTGCCAAGCCACAAACGGTTTTCAGGAGCTTCCGTCATCCTATGTACATAGTTGTTGGGCAGGATACCTGGCGAGTAAGCATCGTTCCGGTAAGCCTTGAAACGGTAGCCATCGTAGGCACATACACCCTGATCAGTACCGATCCACATCAGCCCGTTGTGGTCGAACATCAGGCAACGCGCCTCTTCAGCTCCCTCCACAGGCGTCTGCGAAACGATTCTGAGTGGAACGAGTTGTGCTAATGCCTGCTGACACAGCATCAGGATGATTGACAATATAAAGAAGCGGTTCATTTTCGACTATTTTGCTCTGCAAAGATAAGAACTTATTTCGAAAATTCCAAGTATTTAGCCTTTTTTATTCAAAACTCGGAAAATTGATTCAAAAACCCCGCCAACAGAAGTTGACGGGGAAAATTGTTTATTTAGGCTGCAGGGCGACATATTCTTTAACCGCATCAAAACATGGACAGTCCTTGTGGGGGTTCAAGTCGTGGTGGCCTACAATCACGGCGCGGGGGTAACGCCGGTGGAGATCTTCGAGCAACTGTCGCATGGTAGCCTTCTGCTCAGCCGTACGCGTGTCGTCGGGTTGACCGCGGATGTCGAGCCCGCCCTCGTAGCAGACGCCGATCGAGTGGGCGTTGTGGTTCACGCAGTGGGCGCCGATTAGCCATTCAGGACGTCCGGGCTCGATCGTTCCGTCACGACGGATCACGTAGTGGTAACCGATGCCGAGGTGGAATCCCCGCTTGCGGTGCCACGAATCGATCTGAGCCGCCGAACTCATCTGGTCGGGCTTCACTGCAGAACAATGAATAACAATTAACGTAATAGTTCTCATAACACTCTTCAGATGCTAACCGCACAACTGATGGTGGCCAGGGCCGTCGCGATCGAAGTCGCAATCGTCGCCACCCATTTCAGGATTGAAATAAAAACCTTCTTCTTCATCTCTTGTCTCTAAACTATAAACTATAAACAAAAGCTTAGCTACCCGTATCGAAGCCACCACCGTTATCGCCGCTTCCGTTCTTGGTGAACGTCTTGCTGGCAACTTCAGAGGATACACCATTCTTGATGGCGATTGCCTTCACGGTGACGGTGTCGGTCAGGGTGAGTGCCTCAGAGTAAAGGCTGCTCTCAGCTGTTGGTGTGCTGCCGTCTACCGTGTAACGGATCTGTGCACCCTCAGGACCGGAGATGATCGCCTGAGTCGACTCATCGAACGGTGTCTCACCACTGATAGTCGGAGCTGCTACGGTCTCAGTCTGCTGAGAACCGCTCTGCTCGGAACCCGATGAAGAGCCGCCTCCAGAGTTGTTGGTCTCTTCCTCGTCCTCATCCTCGACATTCATCGAATTGTCGTGGGTCTCCTCGAAGACCACATCCTTTACGAGTGTCTTGGCAATGACGTACTTCTGTTTGATTGAGCCGTCGGGCTTCTTCTCCTGACCTACGACCACACGTTCGGTCTCGGGCTGGAACAGCACGCGGCGCGTGGTGATCGTGGCCGCCGAGCAGTCCTCCTTCTTCACAACGCCGATGGCGGAGAATCCCACCTTGAAGATGCCGATGCCGTTGAGGTGAATCTTCTGGCCCAGCTCGAAGAAGTGCTTCATGGCCTCGCCCAACTCCTGGAGCACGGCGATGATGTCACTCTTCTTCACCGATGCCTGTGTCTGGATAAACGACGCCAGTTCCTCGGTCTCGATAAACTTCGTGTCGTACACGGCCTGCGCATAGTACTTGCCGTAGGCCGCCGACTGGTTGTTCTTGTTCTGTGTCTTAATGTACTTCTGACTCATTTTAAATTAAACGTTAAAGATTAAACATTAAATTTTGGTCGGGGCAACTATGGGTCGTTCTGATATCTCCTTTGAGTTATCCGAGTATCTCCTTTCGCTCATGCAGACGTCTCCTTTCCCCCTATGGAAGGCATCTGCGTCACTCACGCAAGATACTTCTTTCCCTCACGGAAGCCATCCCTTCGCCCAGGTTCCCTTACCATAGGCAAAATTACAACATTCGCATACCCGTTTTGTAGCCAAAGGTGGCCGGAAGTAGCCAAAAATATCATAATTAACATTATTTTGTTTGCCATTCCAAAAAGAATGATTATCTTTGCAGCAGTTAATAAAAATCGACTATTATGACAAACAGAACACAAGAGGATTATTATCTGGAAAGTAAGCGTATCAGGAATGAGGTACTTCAACTTGCAGAACAATTGAAAGGTCACCCATTGCGGTTTATCATCACTAACGGAATCACAATGAGGGTAGAGATAACAAAGAATGATTTGAAAACGATTGTGAGCAAGAATGTTGGCGATAACAAATTCAATGCCATCAAGAATGCCCTCGCTAAAGATATTCCAGGTTATTTGGAGAAATCAGAATACTTGGGATGGCGTCCTATTGCTGAAGGAAAGCATAGTGAGAGTGCCTATTTTGCTTATTTTTGTCGGGAATTGGGATGCAAGACTATACTTTGTATGCGCAGGATGGCAGATGGAGATATTTACAAGCCATATGCCATTATCAATGAGCATACTTTTAACAATAGAAAAGAGCAACTTAGAAAATAATAACTCCGCCTTAACAAGTCGCTTGCCGATACAAACGGGGCTCTTGTCCTAGGCGGAGCATCGTATCCTATATTAACAGGTCGCTTGCCGATACAAACGGGGCTCCTGCCCTATATAGTTGTTCCTTCGGCTGCAAATATACGAACTATTCCCGAAACTTGCAAGTCTTTTTGAGATTTTTTTAGGTCTTGGCCTGAAAACTATTGATGGAGAGGATCAGTCCATACATAGATATTCAGCTATCAGACGGACCTGGCGGGCGGTGTAACTGTTACGGTTACGATTCCATCGTGTATGGCTTAATGCCTCTACAAGTTCCGGACAGCCATTAATCGACTCACGAAGATTCTTCATGGCCGACTTGATCTTCTTGGTCTTCGGGCTATAAAGCCGAGCCAACTCACGTTTTGTATATTGACGGTCTTCTATCATCTTTAAACTCTAAACTTTACGCTCGGCTTTGCCGCTTTTACAAAGGCGTTAGCCGACTAAAAGAACTCTAAACTAAAACCGTGCCACCTGTGACACCTATATGTGGAAAAATCTCCCGCGTACCGGGTAGGTGTGTATATACGCAGTACGCGAGGAGCCTCAGAATATGGTGTCACTGCTGTCACTACCGGCCTCTTCCTCCTTCTTCGCAACTTCAGCCAGATCGCGCCTGTTGGCCTCCATCTCATAGGTTTTATAGGCCACAACCCGGTAGCCGCGCTTCCCATTCGTACGCTTATATTCGAAGCCGGCCTTTTTCATCGCAGCACCTATCGCCTCGGCAGAGAACCGCATGACAGGATGGTCGCTGATCACCTTCAGGATCTGCGTGGCAGAGAGGTACTCCCCCACTTCGTCCGGACCAGGCTTCCGGAAATGCTCCTCGATAGCCTCCTTCACCGGATCGGGGGTCTCGAAGTCCTCGTTATGGGCCTTCTGCACGTCTTCCTCATCACCTTCCAACCAGTAGCGGAACCCCTTGTTGTAAAGGGCATAGGCCTGGGCAAAGATTCCGGCGTGGTTGAAGGGATGCGTGCGCGGGTCACGGATGCTCTCCACCTCGAAGGGCATCCAACGGCGGCTGCCCGACGGGTCGTTGAGGAACTGCAGGTTGTTGCCTGTGCCACAGAACGAGGCCACGTGGGGCATGTGCTCCGTGTGGTGTCCGTAGGCACGCCGTTCATCAATGGCGGGCATGGTCACCACCGACTTCATCTTGTTCTGCTCCAGAGACTTCATCACGTCAAGTTCCTCGTAACAGATGAGTCCGTAGGTCGCCAGGGTGATGAGGTCATCCTTGTTGATCTGACCCGCATTCACCTTGATACGGAAATAATGGCGCAGCTCGGGCGGAAGGAGCATGCTGAACCAGGTCGTCTTCTTGGATCCCTGTTTACCGATCAGGGCCAGGATCATGTGGTTGACGACGTCCTCGTCGATCCAACTTGCCACCATCGCCACGAGCCACTTCTTCAGCATCTCGTAGAAGAGCATCTGCTTCTCGATGCCACCGCTGATGGTGACCGAGACGGACAGTTCCATGATATAGTCCAGTCCGTCCCACGGTGGCAGACGGTTCAGATAGAACAGGAACGGATTGAAATCCGGCACGAACCCCGATCCTATCACGGTCAGCAGGTCCCGGGCACGCGTCGGTTTCAGACTCGACACCGCCATCAGCAGCGAATTCTCCAGGCGGTCGCTCATCAGCTGCCAATCGTCTCTGACAAACTGCGCCAGTTCACTGTTACAACAAAACGGATCACCCGGCGGCAGACGGGCTTCCACCTGATACTTGACGGTGTTGTAACGCATATAGACATGATTCCTGAGGAAGTCCTTGATCTCCTCATACGTGGCATACACCTCCTGCCAACTCTTCTTGTGCTCCTTCTCCTGCGTGCCGTCCCCCTCGGTAGCGGCCTTTCGCTTGCGTTTCTTCTTCGGTTTCTCTTCTTCCATTGGCAAATTAGTTATTCGGGGCAAAGTTACGAAAAAGAAAAGACATTGTCCCCCCATACATAGGGGATATATGGGGGGATATGTTTAGTCGAATAGCTGCTTCAATTTATCTTGAAACACCAATGACTGTTGCTGATTCAATGCCTGATAATAATCCTTGTACATCTTGGTGCGATGCCATAGCGTTTCGAACACTTTCCACTTCTTACGGATGCCCAGCCGTGTTGTTATCGCATCGGCCAAAAGGGCTGATTGTGTACGGGAAATCAAGGGTTGGTAGTGATCATCCACATAGCCTGCCTCCTGGGCTTTCTGCCAGAGGATCATGGCTTCGTCGGTTGCAAGCGGTGGTGGCAAAGTCGGTGGAGCTTTATCTTCTTGTGGTTGTGTCGGTCGAGGACAGGCATCACCATAGAAGTTCTGCTTATCCACACGATCTATATGCATACTCCCCTTTTCATAGATGTTGATCACGGTGCTGCCTTGGTTGGTATGATCTGACTGGTGCAACAGCTCCAGCAGTTCATTCAACTTCTTCAGGACATCGGCGGGCAGCATGTCGCCGAGCCCTCCCAGAAAGTCTGGGACTTCTTCATTGTGATTCATAAAAAGAATGTTCTTGATTAAATAAGAGGTAAAAATGTTCATATAAGAACAGAGGCGTGAAACTTATGGTAACAGCATTCCCTGGAACCCAGCAAGAAGACCATCTCGAATACTGTTAACCACCATAGCTCACGCCCCCTTTGGGGGAGTGAGCTGGCAGTCCTATTGTTCGAGATGGTCTTCTTTATACTTGCTGGGTATCAGGAAACATCTATAAACTGTCAGGACCTCTGTTCTTATATGAACCGTTGTTCTGGGATGCAAAGATACTTTAAATCTTTCAAACCTCCAAATTTTAAAGAATCTTTCTTATGGGCTCATATTCTTTCTTCATTAAAGGATTCTACATTCCTATTAATTGCACTTGTCTCTATACATGTTCAATCTTTCTTTGCGACACGATGCGGATGAGTTCGTATTTTATGCTTCCGGAATCTTGCGGAGGTTTGGCGAGTTTGGTTTTCTTCACTAACAGTTCGTATTCATTACCTTTCTCGTAGGTGAACCCCGCAATTGTATTGAAAGCAACGCAAATATAATATTCGTGGTCAATTCGAACCAACATCCCCTCCTCAAGAGAGGTGTTAGGAACAATACGAAGTATTATTGAAAACGGCTCTTTTCTTTTTATGACCTTTACGTGTGGCATCAAGCATGAAACTGTCGGCACGGCTGATACCTGTGCGCTGATCCTCGAACACCTGCCAGTCGTCGATTTCCTTGAAGAGTCTGCCGAGGTGATTGTGATAGCGGTCTGGATAAACCATCGTATAGACAAACCAAAGTTTGCCCCGACTGACTAATCGCGAATAATAGCTATAGTCATCTATACGACTATCATTTTCGTACTGTGGGCCAGAGAGGATGAAGTAATCGCTGCCGAGTTTGCAGTCTGTCGCATGAAGCACCTGTGCAAGCGAGTCCATCCCGCTTTTGAGCGACTGGCCATAGTTGCGCAGGGCATAACATTCGAGCACGACGGTAACCCACTCGTTATCATAACTGAATCGGACATGGCCTGTGTATTCATCGAGCGAGTCGGGCTGCACGGCGAAAAACGACGGGTATCTAACCGTGAAGCCCAAATCAGAGTCTTGGTATGTCTGCATCTCAGCAGTATTCAAGCCTTTCCCAAACACGTCTCCATCTGTCCTTTCGGTGGTGAAAGGCCAGATGAAGTCGATGCTTGCCAGGATTACAAGGGCTACGACAAATAGCAGAGCGGCCTTCTTCATTCAGAGTCGTTTCATTTCGTCGTTGGCGGCCCCCTCGCCCTTATACTTGCTCTTCTTGGGGTTGAAGGTATAGGAAACGGTGAGCATCAGTCGGCGTGTGTCGGCATCGGAGTCTTTGTAGAGGCTCACGTCCTTGACGTTCATCCACCAGCTTTGGTTGCGGGTGTGGAAGATGTCGTTGGCGGCAAGGGCTATCTGCAAGCGCTTCTGCATGAAGTAGCGGCGCACGGAGAGGTCGATGCCCCACTGTGAGCGCATTTCGTTGGTCATCGTGTGGCCGCGTGTCGAGCCTGTCACGTCGAAAGTCATCATCCAGTTCTTCGAGGGCGTGAAGATGTTCTTCAGCATATAGCGGAAGATGGGCTTGTTGTACTTCTCGCCGTAGAGCGTGAGCCACTGCTGGTCGAAGCCAACGGTGAAGTTGGGTTTCCAGGACTTGACCACGGGGGCGTAAGACAGGTAAGCGTTCAGCGTGTTGATGTCGGCCTGACGGGGACTGAACATCAGCAATGGCTTTACGTCGGAATAATGCTCCTTTGTATAGACGTAGGTGTCGGCCAGATGGCTGTAGGTCAGTTCCAGCGTCAGGTCTTTCCAGCCGAACATGTAGTTCAGTTCGTCGGTCTTGCAGTCAGCCAGCGTGGGATTACCACCCTCCACCTCGT
>JAEEGG010023554.1_pt1 | contig 12017 bp, 8 predicted proteins | sample 9134161 | NCBI WGS metagenome assembly JAEEGG01 (sample SAMN16246543, study PRJNA631951) | gut metagenome | biome: gut microbiome; feature: rumen; material: CR-attached | host: Bos | place: Iran: Karaj | collected 2018-10 | reverse complement strand
AGCGCAGCTCGGCCTCGTAATTCTTGATGGCCTCGTTCATCTTCTTCATCCTGGCATCATTGTCCAGTACGTTGAGATACATGTTACGCTCCTCCGTCACGTCGTTGGCCGTCACAGAGATATACATCAGTTTGTCATGCTCATCATAGATGGGGTGGACGCTGATCTCCAGATACACGCGCATGTTACGCTCAGGAATGATGCTCAACGAACAGGCCCAGTAGTCTTCGGGATGCACATGGTCCAACACCTCGTTGAAGGGTGACACATCAAAGAGGTTCACCTTCGAAAAGAACGCATCGCCTGCATCACTGTCGAAGTTACAGATCTTTCGCATGATACGGTTGGCATCAATGAGCCAGCCGTCGGGGGTGTAGAACGACATGCCGATGATGGAGTTCTCGAAGATCGACCTGTATCGCTCCGACACCAGCTCCACCTCGCGCTCTTTCCGCTTCGTCTCCGTCTCGTCGTTAATGGTGGCGATGATGTTCACGGGCTTGCCGTCCTCATATTCGGCAATGGCGCGCAGATAGAAATCGTGCCAGTCGGGCTCGCCCTGACCTGTATAGTTGTAGTTCCAGCGGTAATGGCATTCGGCCTCCATGTCGGTGCCGTCGCTCAGCCGCCGGATGAAGGAGCGGAACTTCTCGCAGTCGTCGGGATGGACATAGTTATAACACACGTCGATACCCACATTATTGCCGAACATGGCCTTGCCGTGGAGGTCGTAAACACGGTTCTCCTTTAAGTCAAGGCACATCACGTGGTTGCCGCTGATATCGAGCGCCATCATCATGGCCTGCTGCTCGTCAAACATGATATTCATACGCGATAATTAGTTTTCTCTTTTACGTTCAATCACAGAGGCCGTACAAGGTATCGACACCCATACACTTGTGCCCTTACCGTAGTCGGACTGCAACTCGATGGCACCACCCATCTGTTTGGCCAGCAACTGCACGATGGGCAGGTCGAGCCCAGAGCCAATCAGTCCACCACCCTCACGACGTGTGAAGTGTTGATCCAGTACGTGTGCCGCAACCTCTTCCGGGAACCCGTTGCCAGTATCCTCGAAGCGGATGGTCAGCTCGCCGCGATGATACTCGTAGCTCACGGTGATCGAGCCGCTGTCGGTCATCAGGCAGGAGAGGTTACACAGGCGTTGGATGATCATCGACACGTGACTGGCGTCGATATCGACCACCAGCCTGTTGTAAGGCTGCACGATGACGGGCTGCACGCCTGGCTTGATCGTTGACAGACCGTTCCGGCAATAGCCCTCGAAGGCTGAGGCGAAATCTACTGCCTCGCGCTTATATTCCTCCATATTGGCCTCCAGGCGTGAGATGTAAAGCACGTCGTTCACCACCAGCAGCAGCTCGTCGGTGCTGTTCCTGATCTGCTCGATGAAGAAGGGCTCGTCGCCCTCGTCGTGATCGCCGGTGAAGAGGCCCGCATAGCCGATGATGTTGTTCAGCGGCGTACGGATCTCGTAGCTCATGTTCGTCAGGAAGGCCTGTTTCAGCAACTCCGTCTCCTGTGCCTTCTTCGTCTCCACAGCCAACCGCCGCTCCGTCTCCACCATGTCGGTGATGTCGCGATAGGTGCCGAAGTAACGATCCACCTCTCCCTTTTCATTCAGCATGGGCACCATGTTGAAGAGCAGCCATATCTGTCGGCCCTTCTTGTCGCGTATCTCGATCTCTATCGCCTGCACTATGCCGTGTTTCGTCAGGTGGTCCATTCTGTTCAGCGCACTGTTCACCGTTCGGCGGAAGCGCAGTGTAGCCAGACGGATACAGCGCAGTTGCGACATGCGCATCCTCTTTTTCGTCTCACGGTTGATGAGCTCGAAGGTATAGGAGTGGGGATAATAGTTCGCCAGCTGCACACCGCTCACGCTCAGGGCGTAGTCGATGTTGGAGATATACTGCTGGATGCTTTCCGTGCCCTGCTGCAGCTGCCTGATGCCGGCCTGCTGGCGGTGGTAGGAGTTCACCATCTCCGAGATGTCACGGCCCGACATATAGACGCCCTCCAGCTCTCCCTGCTGGTTGCGGATGGGGTTAATGGTGGATTCATAATACATCTTTCCAGCCAGGCCGAACTCCTCCAGCCGGTATTCAGGCAGACCGAAGTCGCGAAAGTCGATGATACTGCTCGTCAGCGTGTTCGTCATCTCATTCAGCGGTATCTGACTGTAGAAGGGGTTGTTCTTGAGGAGGAAGCTGCCGTCGAGCACCTGCTCACGGCTCTTCACGTTGAACGACTTGCAGGCTCGTTCGTTCAGGTCGGTCAGCACACCGTTCTTGTCGTAGTACAGCATATCGAGCAGCGACAAATTGAAAATGGTGTGATAGCGCGCCAGCAACTGGTTGATCTTCACCTGCCGCTGATGCTCCTCTGTCACGTCGTGCTGAATAGCCATCAACGAGGTGGGCAGGCCATCGACACCTCGACTCATCACCGAGAAGGAGATCTCATAATGTCGGCAGTCTGATTTTTCTTCTGCCCTGCTCCGTACGTTCACCCGGCCCGTATCCTGCCTGCCTTCGCAGATGGCGAAGACCAGCGAGCGCATCCGATCCAGGTCGTCGCGATGAAAGAACAGGGCAAAATCGGCAGGGTTGTATTCGCGCTCATAGTCACCAGCCTCCGACAGGTAACAGAAATGGCGCGTCGTAGGGTCATAAAACCAGAGGCGCAGCTTACTGGTCTTCATGATCAGCGCCAGGCGAGCCTTCTGTTTTTGATTGTCTATTTCTTGATTCATGAACTGGTAAGTAGTTGTTTTTTAGTTTTATTTTTGATATTTCGACAATTTATCCAAACAGTATTGACGGAAGTCGGTCCAACGGTAATAGGGCCCGCTGACGGGCTGGAGGGGTAACGTGGCCTCCACTTCGTTGAGCAGCACCTTGAAGAGCACGTCGGGATCCTTAGGATGACTGCGGTAGAAGATGAACTGCAGGTTGCTGGCCATGGGGAACACGCTGGAGCACCACCACCCTTTCGCTTCCAGCTCATCGAGGTTGTCGGTCTCGAGGTCGAAGCCATTGACACCGATCAGACAGACGAGGGGCAGAACCACCGTCTCATGCCCGAAGCGCAACTGGGCCCCTGGATGATCGAGACGGATACAGCTGTCGGCATCGGCTATCAGCTGGCGCAGCAGATAACGTTGACTATAGGGCTGGCTTCCGCCATTGAGTTTGCAGGCACCGTGCTGGATATACCAGAGGGCATTGTCGATCTGCCACATCAGGTAGAGGTCGTCGGTATCGAAGAGGGTCATCAGATAGGTGCTCTGGTTGTAGTTGATGTTCAGTTGGAAGAGGCCCATCTTCATGAGATAATAGCTGAACTGCCCTTCATCGACGACTTCTTTCACGATATCGGGATTCTTGAAGATGAGTTCCATCAGACGGGTGTTACCCATGCGGGGATCGGTATAGAGCTCGTAGGCTTTCTTCGCCTCTGGCGTCATGTAGCGGCGCAGCTGATGGTCCTGATAGTTCATGTAACACTGGGTACGCTTAGAGGACTGCATGGTGACCTGCAGCTGGGGGCACACCTGCAACATCTGCATCAGACAGGCACCCATCGACTCGATACAACGGGGCACCGTCGTGCTGATGCCTGTCACCGTGGCACCTGGGCACAGCACCTCTGGGAACCGTTCTGCCATGCGCTGGCCGATCTGCTGCATCTGTTTCTTACCAAAGCCCGTGAGTTCTCCCCAGCGGTTCTCCGTATTCCGCATGATGATGTTCATCTCGTGGAGCACCTTTTGTCCCTCTTCCGTCAGCTCGTCAAGACTGTCGGCCTGCTGCATCATGACATAAGGGATATCGTAGCCGCTGCGACTGCTGATATAGCGCGAGCCATGACGCCCGTAGTGGGAGATATAGAAGGGTTTCTTGCCCTCTGGCGACGGGGTTAGCGGGGTGGTGATGCTGTCAGGATAGATATAGTAGTTGCAGGAGGCATACGACGGTGCCTGCCTGATCAGATCCTTCACCTTGGGCTGAGCCCATGAGGAGAGAGAAGTGAGGAGTGAAAAGTGAACAGTGAGCAGCGTCACTATCATGTATCGTAGCTTCATTGTCTTCATTTCTTCTTGGCATTTGAGTTAAACCGACGACTCTCATAGCGGTACAACTTACGCAGATAGTATCGCTTCACATCGCTCCAGTGGTAATAGGGTGCGCAGTCGGTCTCAATGGGCAGTCGTGCCTCATGGCCGTTGAGGAGCACCTTCACCAGCACATCAGGGTCGCCACGCTCACTGCGGTAGTGGATCATCTCGATGCTGCCACCTAAGGGGGCGATGCGGTAATTGGCCCAGCCATAGGCTTCGAGCGAGTCGAGATTGGCGGTATGCAGGCCATAGCCGTCGAGGTCCATCAGGCAGGCCAGCGACATCACCACATTGGCATGGGTGTAGCGCAGGTGCATCAGGGGGTTATAGCGTTTCATCACACTGTCGCCCATGTGCATCATGTTCCGCAGCAGACCACGTTGCAGGTAGGCTTGATAGCCGCCGTTCAGGGTACAGCCGCCGTAGTTGATATAGTGCCACGCGTTCTGTCGGCGCCACTGCCGATGGAGTTCCTGTGGCGTGAAGATGTCGTAGAGCGTCACGACACCTGCGATGTCGGTATGCTGTACGTCACCAGCCAGGATATAGAGCTGTCTTCCCAAATCATTGGGATCGATGTTGGTGATCACGTAGTTCTGGTCGTTGAAGAGGGCATTCATCAGTCTGCCGTCATCGGAGTTGAGCATCTTGAACCGTTCAAAACGGGCCCTCGTCAGTGAGTCGAGCCGCTGACTGGTCAAGAGTTTATCCTCTGGATCCATGAAGGGTTTCTCCTGAAACGACACACGGCTTCTGGCGGTGAGGGGCTGTTGCATGGCCGACAGTTGGAGCAGACCCTCCTGCATGGTGAGGATGCAACGGTTCTCCACGACGCTGCGCACACTGTAGTAGCCCTTCGCCGTGAACATATCAGGGAAGCGCTCCACCAGCTGCTTCACATGAGCCCTACTCTGCTGGGCTCCCTTCGCGGTGAGTTCGCCGTAGCGGTCTTTGGCATCTTCACACAACAGACGGATCCTGCGGAACACATCCTGTCCCAGCTTCGTGAGTTTGCCGAGGCTGTCGGCCTTGGCGAAGATGGCGTAGGTCTCCGTATAATACTCTGACTTATCGAGGTAGTAGGCACCAGGACATCCGTAATGATTGATATAGAAAGGTTTCTTGCCTGCGGGCGGCGGGGTGTCCTTCGGCATCTTACCTACAGGACGGGTATAGAACATACCCGCCGCACGGTTGATGTCGGCCTTCATCTCCTTGATAACATCCGTCTGCGCCTGTACAGACGCGGACACCAGCAGGGAAACAATAACCCAACAAATCGTCTTAACTCTTACCGAAAATTGATTCATTTATAGCTGTTAATAGATTCTATGGGGCAAAGATACAAAAAATCCGCGAAACTCAAAAAATTTCGCGGACTTTTTTTATCTAAAGCGTTTTTTACCTTATTATTTATAGCACTCAAAGATCGTGCTGACGGTCTGCTGCGGGAGTTTCTTGGTAACGAGACTGACGAGCCAAACCACAGGGAAACCACCCACCATGGCGATGGCACCGCAGTTGATCGGATTGATGGGATTGCCAATGAGCATGTTCACCACCGTGAGTCCCACACCCCAGACGAAGCAGGCCCAGACAGAGGCGGTGGTAACACCACGCCAGTAGAGACCCAACATGAACGGAGCCAGGAAGGCACCAGCCAGGGCACCCCATGAGATACCCATCAACTGGGCAATGAACGTCGGCGGATTCAGGGCGATCAGCAGGGAGATGGCAATGAAGAACATGATGAGCACACGCATCACCACGACCTTACGACGCTCCACCTTCTCTGACACGATATCATCGATGGCACCGTCTTCCACCTCACCAGGCAGTGACTTCTTGTCGCGGTAGATGAGGTCGAGGGTCATCGTAGAACTGGAGGTGAGCACCAGTGAGGCGAGGGTTGACATCGAGGCCGAGAGCACCAGCAGCACCACGAGGGCGATGAGCACATCGGGCAGGGTGACCAGCATCGAGGGCACGATCGAGTCGAAGGCGATCTTACCTGTAGCAGGATTGATCACAGGGTCGTAGAGACGACCGAAACCGCCGAGGAAATAGCAACCGCCAGCCACGATGAAGGCGAAGATAGTGGAGATGACAGTGCCGCGCTTGATGGCACTCTCATCCGTGATGGAATAGAACTTTCCCACCATCTGGGGCAGACCCATCGTACCTAACGAGGTGAGGACGATCACACCCAAGAGCCCCCACGGGTCAGGACCGAACCAGGTGGCAAAGCCGCCATTCACAGAAGGATCGGCATCAGAGGGGATTAGGGCCAGTTTATCGACGGCAGCCACGAGTCCACCCTGCGCATTCAGCACAGCGAGGATCACTGCCACGATACCGAAGAGCATGATGATACCCTGGATGAAGTCGTTCATCGCCGTGGCCTTATAGCCGCCGAGGATGACATAGACCGCCGTGAGGATCGACATGATCACCACACAATACTCATAAGGGATATTGAAACCCATCTCAAACAGACGGGAGATACCGCTATACACACCTGCCGTATAAGGGATCAGGAACACGAAGGCGATGACGGAGGCAGTGACGCGCAGACCCTGATCGGCAAAACGGGTGCCGAAGAAGTCAGGCATCGTACGCGACTCGATATGCTGGGTCATCAGCTTCGTACGACGCCCCAGGAGGATCCACGCCAGGAGAGAGCCGATGACGGCATTACCAATACCGATCCAGGCGGAGGAGAGTCCGTACTTCCAACCAAACTGTCCTGCGTAGCCCACGAAGACCACGGCAGAGAAATAAGAGGTGCCAAAGGCAAAGGCCGTGAGCCAGGGACCTACGGCACGTCCGCCCAATACGAATCCATCAACACTGCTGGCCTGTTTACGGGTATAGAGACCCACCCCAATCATCACGGCCAGAAAAATGATCGTCAATAATACTTTGATAAACATTTCTATATTCTAAATTATTAAAAAGCGACCTGGACTTGGGCCTGGACCCAGTCATAATCGTTAGTACTGATCTTATCGCCACAGAGGCAACGGGTGTATTGCAGTTGCACACGGCACTTCTTATAGTACCAGTACTGCAGACCGATGGTGAGGTTGGTCTGATCCCAGCCGTCCACCTTCGTATTACGGTCGAAGGTCTCACCGCTTGCCACCACGTCGAGGGCATTCACCACAGGGATACACACCGTGGCATAGCCACCACGGCTGCACACGTCGCCGTCCTTACCGCCGAGCCACTCGGCACGGATGCTGGCAGGACGCGCCTCCTTATACTTACTACCCGTATAGGGAGCAGTCTTATACTCGGCACCGATGCTGTAACGGTTACGCTTGTAGTTGTCGCCCACCTTGATGTCAGGGTTCCAGGCGGCAGTATTCACAGCACAGCCCGTACCCAGGTAACCTGATGCCACGAAGCGCAGCCCGTCGATGGGGCGCACCTCGAGTTTGGCGATGAAGTCCTTCTGGTTGTTCAGGTCCTTACGGTTGATACCCTGACCACTCATCAGTGCCAGTTCGTAATGGAGCACATTTTTGAACAGGTCACCATAGATCTCGAGACCCATGTCACGACCGTAGTTCACACCGTTCAGGGGGTCAGGACCTTCACCAGCCAGATAGAGCACGGCCTGCGAATACACGTCGATCAACTCCAACTGGGTCGGCGAGAGGGGGTTCTCCATGGAGTAAGCGTGCTTGAACTGTCCCAGACGCACGGTCAGTTCATTGTTCTTAGACAGACGATAGTCGGTGTAGAACTCCTGTACCACACTCGAGAAATCATGCATAAACAAAAATGACCATCTGTCAGTGATGCGTGCCTTTGCCCATAGCAGGGTACGTTTAAGGTTGTAGGCATTAGTGGCCTTGTTGTTAGGGTTCTGGTACGACCAGCCGGCTTGTGCGTATCCATTAAGGGTAATGCGGCTGGTCAGTTCTTTAAGCCATTCTGGTTTGTCTTTCTTTTGTTGTTCCTGTTGTGTCTGAGGTTGCCCCATGGCGGCAACGCTGCTGAACACTGCCAGCATCACTGCCAGTGTCCGAAGTTTGCAAGTTATACATTTCATTTTGTCATAAATTTAAGAATTTTGTTGTTCTTGCGTCGGCAAAAGTACGACTTTTCTTTCAAACTGACAAAACAAATGCCAAAAAAGTTTGGAGATTCTTATAATTTTCATCATAAAAACAATTAAAAATTTGGTATTTCGCGCGATTTACAGTAACTTTGCACCCGATTATGACCAATATGGAAAAGACAAACGCTCAGTTTGAACAGGCACTGGCGGAAAGCCGCGCGCTGTTTGAGAAGAAGCTTCACGACTACAAAGCCTCGTGGCGCATCCTGCGCCCGACGGCCCTTACCGATCAGTTGTTTATCAAGGCCAAGCGCATCCGCTCGCTCGAGATCAAGAAAGAGTCGCTGGTGGGCGAAGGCATCCGTCCTGAGTTCATCGCCCTGATCAACTACGGCATCGTGGGCCTCATCCAGCTCAACATGGGCTTCGCCGACACCGTGGATATCGACAACACGGAGGCCATGCGCCTCTACGACCAGTTTGCCAAATTGGCACTGGAACTGATGAAGCGGAAGAACCACGACTACGACGAGGCGTGGCGCGGCATGCGTGTGAGCAGCTATACCGACCTCATCCTGACGAAGATCGAGCGTATCAAGGAGATCGAGAACCTCGGCGGCGAGACACTCGTGTCTGAGGGCATCGATGCCAACTATTTGGACATTATCAACTATGCGGTCTTTGGAGTAATTAAACTATCTGAGTGAGAAAGATTGCCGTCAACGTCTGTCGCCTGGTGCTCGCTGTGGCGTTCATCCTGTCAGGATTCGTCAAAGCGGTCGATCCCTTAGGCACACAGTACAAGATCCACGACTATCTGGGCGCTCTGGGACTGGCCAACATGGTACCAGACTTCGTGACGCTCTCGACATCCGTGGTACAGTCATCGGCAGAGTTTTTCCTCGGCATCTGTCTGCTCTTCGCCATCCGCCGGCGCCTGGTATCGCTGATCTCGATGATCCTCATGGTGGTGATGACCCTGCTCACTTTGTGGCTCGCCATCGCCAATCCCATCAGCGACTGCGGCTGTTTCGGCGATGCGTTGGTACTCACCAACTGGCAGACGTTCTGGAAAAATGTGGTGCTGTTGGCGGCCGCTGTCGTCGTATGGCGCTATCCGCTCGACATGGGACGCATCATCAGCAGGAGCAACCAGTGGATCGTGATGAACTACTCGGCGTTCTTCATCCTGGTGATCATCGCAGGCCGTAGTCTCTACACCCTGCCTCAGTTCGACTTCCGTCCCTATCACATCGGCACGAACCTGCGCGAGGGATGGCAGCGGATGATCGACGGCGAGGACTCCCCCTATGCAGAGTTCTTCATCGAGGACATCGACGAGGGCGAGGATATCACGGAACAGGTGCTCAACGACGAGGGCTACACCTTCCTCCTGGTATCACCCCATCTGGAACAGGCTGATGACTCACAACTCGACGGTCTGAACCGCATCTACGAGTACAGTCAGGACAACGGCTATCCGTTCTACTGTCTCACCGCCAGCAGTCAGCGCGGCATCACCCGTTGGCAGGACATCACAGGGGCTGAGTATCCCTTCTGTCAGACAGACGAGACCACCCTGAAGACCGTCATACGGTCGAACCCAGGTCTGCTGCTGTTGAAGAACGGTGTGATCATCCGCAAGTGGAGCCACAATGCACTGCCCACCGCCGAGGAGATGAACGGAACGCTGGAGAAACTGGAGATCGGCGACCTGCCCTCTGACAATGCGGCGAGCAAGATCCTCTGGATCCTCACTTGGTTTGTGCTGCCCCTCGTGCTGCTCACGGTCGCAGACCGCTGGTATAGAAGAAAGAATAATAACCCTTTAAATAACGAACAAAAGATTATGAGAAAGAAAATTGTAGCAGGAAACTGGAAGATGAACATGAATCTCCAGGATGGTATTGCTCTTGCAAAGGAGCTGAATGAGACTTTGAAGGCTGACAAGCCCAACTGTGGTGTAGTGATCTGCACACCGTTTATCCACCTCGCTTCTATCGCACAGTTCCTCGACCAGGACATCATCGGTCTGGGTGCTGAGAACTGCGCCGACAAGGAGAAGGGTGCTTTCACTGGTGAGGTAAGTGCCGAGATGGTGAAGAGCACTGGTGCTCAGTATGTGATCCTGGGTCACTCAGAGCGTCGTGAGTACTACAAGGAGACTCCTGAGATCCTGAAGGAGAAGGTGCTGCTCGCTCAGAAGAACGACCTGAAGGTGATCTTCTGTATCGGTGAGTCACTCGAGGAGCGTGAGGCAGGCAAGCAGAACGAGGTCGTAAAGGCTGAACTCGAGGGCAGCGTATTCAACCTCTCTGAGGAGGACTTCCGCAAGATCGTCATCGCCTACGAGCCGATCTGGGCTATCGGTACTGGTAAGACCGCTACCGCTGAGCAGGCAGAGGAGATCCACGCTTACATCCGCTCAATCATCGCTGAGAAGTACGGTCAGGCAGTAGCCGACGACACCACCATCCTCTATGGCGGTTCTTGCAAGGCTAGCAACGCTCCTGAGCTGTTCGCAAAGCCCGACATCGACGGCGGTCTCATTGGCGGTGCCTCACTGAAGGCAGCTGACTTCAAGGGTATCATCGACGCTTGGAAGAAGTAATCGCAGTGAAACAATTACTCATTACCATCGTATTGTGTGTCGGCTGCATCACGGCAGCCGATGCACAATCGACTTTCACCGAACGGTTGCAGAAGAGCAACACGGGTGAAGGCAAAATCAGCGTGACCCAGGACAAGAGCATCGACGCCCTTGTCAACGGCCCGTCCGCTGTGACCAAACAACCAGAAAATATCAAACCTGAACAGAAGGAGAAGGCGACCGCACCAAAGGACAAAGCCTCTGACAAGGAGAAGACTGCTGAGTCGAAGGACAAGGAGAAGGTCGCCCCCAAGGACAACGAGGCCGTCGTTGAGATCCCTGACACCATCGATATGCACAAGAAGGTGATGAAGGGCTATAAGATCAACGGCTACCGCGTTCAGGTGTTTGCGGGAGGCAACTCGCGCAACGACCGACTGAAGGCTGAACGCGCAGGCGAGAACATCAAGACCGCCATGCCAGGCATCCCCGTCTATGTACACTTCTACTCCCCCAGGTGGATCTGCCGCATCGGCAACTACCGCACTTACGAGGAGGCCCACGAGGTGCTGCGGCGGGTGAAGCAGCTGGGCTACGATTCAGCCATCATCGTCAAAGGAAAAATCACCGTACAATATCCATGAGTTACGAGACAGAGTATCACTCCGGCTATGAGCCCCACTACCGTGAGGGACTTGAAGAGTTGGCCGACCACTACAAGGAGATCCTGACCCTCTTGGGCGAGGACACTTCGCGCGAGGGCCTGATGAAGACCCCCATGCGCGTGGCAAAGGCGATGCAGGTGCTCACCAGAGGCTACGAGATGGATGCCCACAAGGTGCTCACCGATGCCCTCTTCAAGGAAGACTACTCGCAGATGGTCATCGTGAAGGACATCGACTTCTTCTCCCTCTGCGAACACCACATGCTGCCCTTCTACGGCAAGGCCCATGTGGCCTACATCCCCAACGGCTACATCACAGGTCTCTCGAAGATTGCCCGTGTGGTCGATATCTATGCCCACCGCCTGCAGGTGCAGGAGCGAATGACGCAGCAGATCAAGGACTGCATCCAGGACACCCTCAAGCCCCTCGGCGTGATGGTCGTGGTCGAAGCCAAGCACATGTGCATGCAGATGCGTGGCATCGAGAAACAGAATGCCATCACCACCACCAGCGACTTCAGCGGCGCCTTCAACCAGGCCAAGACGCGAC
>JAEEGG010023553.1_pt1 | contig 12018 bp, 9 predicted proteins | sample 9134161 | NCBI WGS metagenome assembly JAEEGG01 (sample SAMN16246543, study PRJNA631951) | gut metagenome | biome: gut microbiome; feature: rumen; material: CR-attached | host: Bos | place: Iran: Karaj | collected 2018-10 | reverse complement strand
CGGGGGCGAAGCGGTGCTCCGCGTCATAGACGGCGGTGCATTTCTTGAAGACGATGCCGGTCACCTTGCCGTCCTCGCCGAGCACCTCTTTCGGGCCCCAGCCGGGGTTGATGACCACGCCGTCTTCCCGCGCCTCGGTGCGCTCCTCGAGCGATGCGGGCATGATATCTTCGGTCTCGAGCGAGAGCATCGTGACTTCGGCCGCGCCGCTGCGCTTGGCGACGCGGGCGGCATCGATGGCCACGTTGCCGCCGCCCACGACCACCACGCGGCCTGAGACGGTCTTTTCACCCGTGCAGCCCGCGTGCAGGAAGTCGATGGCGGTCTCCGTGCCCTCGAGCGTCTCGCCCGGGATGCCCGGAAGCCGGCCGCCCTGGCAGCCGATGGCCACGTAGAAGCCCTTGTATCCCTGTTCGCGGAGTTGGGCGATGGTGATATCCTTGCCGACTTCCACGCCGGTGCGGATCTCCACGCCGATCTCCTTCATGATGTCGATCTCGGCTGCAATGACCTTCTTGTCCAGTTTATAGGAAGGGATGCCGTAGCGGAGCATGCCGCCCGGTTCCGCATTTTTCTCAAAAACGGTGGGTTTGTAACCCATTGTGGCCAGGTAGTTTGCGCAGCTCAGGCCGGCGGGGCCGGCGCCGATGATGGCAATCTTCTCCTCCCAGTGGTCCTTGACGTTGGAGCAGATGTTTACCTCCGGGACAAAGCGGGTCTCTGCATGAAGGTCCCGCTCCGCGATGAACTTTTTCACTGCGTCGATGGCGATAGGCTGGTCGATGGTGCCGCGCGTGCAGGCGTCCTCGCACCGGCGGTTACAGACGCGGCCGCATACGGCGGGGAAGGGGTTCTCCCGCTTGATCAGCTCGAGCGCCTCGGTGTATTTGCCTTCGGCAGCCTTCTTGAGATAGCCCTGTACGGCGATATGGGCCGGGCAGGCGGTCTTGCAGGGAGCGGTGCCGGTAGGATAGCAGTTGATGCGGTTCTTGTCACGGTAATCCTCGTCCCACTTGTGCGGGCCCCACTTGGCGGCGTCCGGAAGTTCCTGCTTGGGATAGGTCTGGGGGCCGTTTTTGGTGCAGAGTTTCTGGCCAAGCCTGACGGCTCCGGCAGGGCAGTACTCCACGCATCGGCCGCAGGCCACGCAGTTCTTGGGATCTACCTCCGCCACGTAAGCGCTGCGGCTCATGTTGGGGGTATTGAACAGCTGGGAGGTTCTTAACGCATTGCAAATCTTTACATTGCAGTTGCAGATTGCGAATATCTTGCCCTCGCCGTCAATGTTTGTTATCTGGTGTACAAAGCCGTGGTCCTCCGCCTTTTTGAGGATGGCCATGCATTCATCGTAGGTGATGTAGTGACCGCGGCCGGTTTCGGCCAGGTACTCTGCCATGTCGCCAACGCCGATGCACCAGTCGTGGTAGTCGTCCGCGCAGCCCTCGTCCAGGCCCTTCCGGCCAATGCGGCAGGAGCAGATGCCTACTGCCAGATGGCCCTCGTAACGCTTGAGCCAATAGGAGATGTGCTCAATGTCCGCGGTCTCGTTCTCCATGGAAATGGCCTTTTCCACGGGAATCACGTGCATGCCGATTCCGCTGCCGCCCATGGGAACCATGGGGGTGATCTTTTCCAGCGGGAGGAAGGTCATGCGCTCGAAAAACATACCCAGTTCCGGGTGCTTTTTCATGAGTTCCTCGTTCATGTTGGTGTACTCCGCGCTGCCGGGGACGAACATGGGGACCCAGTAGATGCGGTCTTCCCGCTCGTAGGTGGTGCCGGGAACGGGGCCGTCCTTGGTGTACTTGTCACCGTAGTCGTACTCCATGATGCCCAGGCGGGCCATGAGGTCCAGAAGGTCGTCGAAGGACTTGTCGTCCGGGGTGTAGTGCTTCTTGGCGTTCATCTGATGCAGCTGCGCGTATGTGTGATGCTTGCGCACCTTGAAGAAGTTGCCCGGGAGCATATCCAGCATGAGATCCAGCGCGGCCTCGCGGCTCACCGGGTCCATCTCGTCCTCGAAAATGCAGGCAAGGCCCCAGTATTCCGGGGCGTCGGTATCCATCTTGATCTTGCCGGGGATACGGTCTGTGACGTGACGGACCAGCTTAAGGAGTTTGGGATTCGGATTCTTGTCGCCCTTGTGTTTAGGGACGAACTTTTTTGACATCTCGGGCATAACTAGTTGTTTTTCCAGTTGTTAACTTCTTTTATGAGCCACTCCGCGAAGGCGTCGATTCCCTCGCCGGTCTTGGCGCAGATGGGCAGCACCTCGGCTTTGGGGTTGCGCATGCGGACATACTCCCGGCACTTTTCGAGGTCGAAGTCAAAATAGGGGAGCACATCCATCTTGTTGATGAGCACCAGGTCGCAGACCGAGAACATCAACGGGTATTTCAGGGGCTTGTCGTGGCCCTCCGGCACGGAGAGAATCATGGCGTTGCGCACGGCGCCCGTATCGAATTCGGCCGGGCAGACCAGGTTGCCCACGTTTTCCAGGATGACCAGGTCGATCCCCTTGGCGGGCACGTTGTCCAGCCCCTGCCGCGTCATCTCCGCATCGAGGTGGCACATGCCGCCGGTATGCAGCTGAATGGAGGGAATCCCGGTGGCCTCCTTGATCTTGACGGCATCCACGTCGGAATCGATATCGGCCTCCATCACGGCCACCTTCAGGCGGCCCTTGATGCGGTGGATGGTCTGGATCAGGGTCGTGGTCTTGCCGCTGCCGGGCGAGGACATCAGGTTCAGCAGATAGACGCCCTTGCGCTTGAGCTCGCCGCGCAGCGCCGCCGCATCTTTGTCGTTGTCCGCAAAGACGCTTTTCTTGATTTCGATAACTTTGACAGCATCCATAATAGAAAGTGCTAAGGTAGGAATAAAAATCAAATCCCTAAAACAGGGTGAGATTGTCGAAGGAGGGCTTCAATTCGCCCGCCTCGATCCGGTGGATGAGGGCGGTCACCTTGTCGTTCATCGGGGTGGGGCAGCCCACGCTGCGGCCATAGGCGCAGATGGCGCCGTTGATGCCGTCCACCTCGGTGAGCTTGCCCTTCTCGATATCCTGCAACATGCTGGCTTTCAGTAGTGCGTGCTTGCGGATGGCGATCGGGAGAATGAAGAGAGACAGGCGCTTTTTGAGGCCGTTGTGGTAGTCGAGCAGTTTCACGGCGTCCTTGCCCTGGACGGGCTCGATCTTGATGCCGCCCGCCGCGCAGACATCGATGCATTCCTTGATGAGGGCGAGCACAATCCGGCGGGAGCGCCGGTCTTTGGCGGCCTCTCCGAAGGTGCAGCCGAGCACCGTGCTCATCCCCGAGAAGGCCGAATTGATCAGCAGCTTGCTCCAGCGCGCGCCGATAAAGTTCTCCTCCACCGTCACGGGGCCCATCTTCTCCAGGGCGGCCTTAACCTCGGCCAGGCGGGCGTTCCGCGCCTCCGGGAAGGGATAACCCAGCGAGAAGGTCAGGCTGTCGGGGGTGCTCGTCAGCTGGGAGACGCCCGGTCCGAGCAGCGTTGCGCCCCAGGCCACGGTGCAGCCCAGGACCTTGTCGCGCCCCACCACCTCGGCCACCGACTGCTCGGGAAGGCCGTTCTGCAGGGTGACGATCACGCCGTCCGCAGCCAGGCGGTCCTTCAGGAAGGCCGCTACGGCGGCATTTTCACGGGTCTTGGTCAGCAGGATGATGATGTCATAGAGGCCCGTCATCTCTTCCGGCGTCAGGGCCGACACCGGCTGCACGAAATCCACCGTTCCCGTGACGTGGGCGCCTTTTTCTTTCAGCGCGGCCACGTGGGCGGCGTTGCGCGTGACGAGATCCACGCTCTGTCCGTTCTTGGTCATATAAGCGCCCAGTACTGTTCCCAGGGAGCCGGCGCCGTAAATTGCTATTCTCATGCGATTGTATTCTTGAAAAGTATTATTAAAGGGGCGGCAAAAGTAACATTTTTTTGGAAGCACGAAAAATGGTGTTATATTTGTGGGAAATTTCTAACATTTCTTACGTTATGCAGGAAAAAGACGGCAAATATATCTTCGGCGTCGTGAAGGTCGGAGACAAGGGGCAGATCGTGATTCCGCGCGATGCCCGCAAACTGTACGATATCAAACCGGGCGACGCCCTGCTCGTGCTGGGCGACCAGAAGGGAATGGCGCTGATCAAAACGGAAGTCTTCCAGGATGCCATCAGCCAGGCCATGGAGGGCCTCCAGAAATGAGAAAGCATTGGATTGACAATCTGCGCTGGGTCACGGTGCTCCTGGTGCTGCTCTACCATGTCTTCTATTTTTACAACAACAAGGGCGTTTTTGGCGGGATCGGCGGATTCGGCCCGTGGCCGGAGTGCCCGCAGTACCAGGATGTCGTGATGTATATCCTCTATCCCTGGTTCATGCCGCTGCTCTTCCTGCTGGCCGGCATCAGCGCACGCTATGCCCTGGAGAAGCGCACGCCCGGGGAGTGGTTCCGTGCCCGTACCCGCAAGCTGCTGCTGCCCGTCACGCTGGGTCTCTTTGTTTTCCAGTGGATTGTCGGATACTTCAACACCGCCGGTGTCGCGGAGATCCGGCAGGTGCCGCAGCCGTTCCGCTACCTGATCTGGGCCGGCTCCGGCACGGGGCCTCTGTGGTTCATCCAGGACCTGCTGGCCTTCTCGGCCCTGTTGCTGCTCGTGCGCAAGGCGGACGCCAAAAACCGCTTCTTTGAGGCCTGCGGCCGGGCCTTCGGCGGCCGGATGGGGCTGCTCTGGATCCTGCTGATCGGGGCGCTCTTCTGGGTGGGCGAACTGACCCTCATCCGTCATCCCCGCCCGCAGAGCGCGGACGGCCTGCTCAACCTCTACAAGCCGCTCTTCTACCTGATCCCCTTCCTGATGGGCTGGTTCATCTTCGCGCACGAGGAGGTGCAGGAGAAGCTACGCCGGGCCTGGATTCCGCTGCTGGCTGCGGCCGTCGCGGCGGGAAGCGTGCTGGTGGTCACCACCTTCGGGCAGGACAACACCGCGCCCGGATATCTCCAGAGCCCGCTTAACTGCCTCTACGGCTGGCTGGCCTGCATCGCCCTGATGGGCTGGTTCGCCGCGCGGTTCGACAACACCTCGGCCTTCGCCGGCTGGATGACCCGCAGCAGCTATGGGCTCTATATCATTCACTACGCGGTGATTGCGAGCTTCGGCTACATGATGAAGACCTACACGCAGCTTCCGCCGTGGTCGATGTATGTCATTCTCACGGTGGCGGTTTTCACCCTCTCTCCGCTGCTCTACGAACTGCTGCATCGCATACCCTTCGTCCGCTGGTGCATCTTCGGCGAGAAGAAGCGCGACGCCGCTCCGGCCAAGTAGCTATTTCGCGCTCAGATTCTTTTGTTTTTGAAGGATTGTCGCTACATTTACCCTATGAAACGACAAATCCTCATCCTGGCGGCCACGCTGTTGGCGGGAAGCATGCTCTGCGCAGCGCCCCGTCCGGGCAGGGCATCGAAGCCCAACGTGGTGGACCGGGAGGTGAACGCCCTCCTGCGCGAGCGGGGGCTGACCCCTTCCGGACCGGCGGAGAATGACTATCTCGCCCGCCGCATCTACCTGGTGATGACGGCCCGCATCCCGACGGCCGACCAAACCCGCGCCTTTCTCCGCAATCCGGACCGGATCGCCCTGGTGGACAGCCTGCTTGCCTCCGAGGGGTGGGTGGAGCTCCAGGTGCTGCGCTGGGGCGACATGCTCCGCATCAAGTCGGAGTTCCCGAGCTGCATGTGGCCCAACGCCGTGCAGGCCTACAACAAATGGCTGACCGACCGCTTCCGCAGCGGGGTGGGCTACGACCAAATCGTCTATAGCCTGCTGACGGCCACGGGCAGCAACTTCCGCCAGCCGGCCGTCAATTTCTTCCGGGCCGGCAACGACCGTTCCCCCGCCAAGTTCGCCTCGGACGCCGCCCTGCTCTTCCTGGGCCGCCGCCACGCCCCGGAGTCCTGGCAGCCCTTCTTCTCCCAGGTGAAATTCAAGAGCTCGAAGGAGTGGAAGGAAGACATTCTCTGGCTGGATATCGATGTTCCGGAGCCGTCGCGTCCCGTACGGCTCGAAGGCCGTGAAATCCCGCTCCGTCACGGCGAAGACTGGCGTGTCCCCTTCGCGCAGTGGATGACCGCACCGGGCCACCGCGAATTCGCCCGCGCCTTCTGCAACCGCCTCTGGAGCTGGCTGATGGGATATGGCATCATCGAACCGGTTGACGACCTCTCCGGAGGGCCGGTGAATCCCGCGCTGCTGGATGCCCTGACGGATTTCTTCCTCGAATCCCATTACGACATCCGCGCACTCGCCCGCGAGATCCTGACGAGCGAGGCCTTTGCCCGCAGCACCCGCACCGCGGCAGGCAACCAGGCGGACGCCACCGGGCGCCTGGGCTCGCACTACCCGCTCCGCAGGCTGGATTCCGAACCGCTCAACGATGCCGTCTGCGACATCACCGGCGTGCCGGATCGCTACGCTTCGCGCGCACCGGAACCCTTTACGAACTATCCTCCGGGCACCCGCGCCGTGGAGGTGGGCGACGGTACCGTCACCACCCCGCAGCTCGATCTGTTCGGCCGTCCTTCACGCGACGTGGCCCTCGAGAGTGGCCGGGACGGCAGCGTCAATGCCAAGCAGGCGCTCTATCTGCTGAATGCCACCACCCTCCAGGAGAAGCTCGCCAGGAGCCCCTGGCTGGAATCTCTCGACAAGGGTGACCGCGACCCGGAGGGCGCCGTGCGGGAAATCTATCTCCGGGTGCTCTCCCGCGAAGCCACGCCGGCCGAGGTCGAAGCCGTGCTCCGCTGGTCTTCCCGTTTCTCCGGTTACACCCGGTTCCGCAAAACCAACGAGTCCCTCGTCTGGGCCCTGTTGAACAGTGACGAATTTATCTTCCTAAACTGATGAAACGCATCGGCATCCTTCTCTTCGCGCTGCTGGCCGCATGCGGCATCTCCCGCGCCCAGACCGCCCAGGCGGTGATTTATGTCTATCTGGACGGCGGCTCGTCGCAGACCGACACCTTCGACCCCAAGCCCGAAGCGGGCTACAACTATACTGGCAAGTACAAGACCCCCATCGAAACCAACGTCCCCGGCATCTATATCGGTCAGCGCCTGGTTCACCTCGCGCAGCTGGCCGACCGCTACGCCCTCCTCCGCGGGATGTACGACGGCACCAACGCCCACGAAACGGGTCACTACCGGATGCTGACGGGCGATATGACCGGCCAGGATATCGTCTATCCTTCGTACGGCGCCATGATCGCCTACAAGAAACAGGACGGTTACACCTGCCCGCTCTTCCCGTATATCTGTATCACCGAGGCTTCCACGCGCTTTAACGAGGCGGGCTTCCTGCCCTCCTATTTCAAACCGTACGACACCGGCGGCGCGCCTGCCGGCCGCCATTTCGATGTCAGCGGAATCGTAGACCACAACATGTCGGATGACCTCCTGCAGGCCCGCCGGGAACTGCTGACGGAGCTTTCCGCGCTGGGCCGGTCCGTGGAGCAGACGCCCGAAGTCCGGAAGCTCGACTCCCTGCGCGAGGCCAACTGGTCGCTGGTGCTTGGCGATGCGCGGGAGGCTTTCAACCTGGCTGCGGAGCCGGATTCGCTGCGCGACGCCTATGGGCGCAACAACTTCGGCCAGTCCTGCCTCACGGCGCGCAAGCTCGTGGAGGTGGGCGTGCCGGTGGTGATGGTGCGTTTCCGCGGCTGGGACACCCACAAGGAACATTTCAAGCGGATGGACCAGCGGTTGGACGAACTGGAGGCCGGTGTCGCCAGCCTGATTCTGGACCTCGAATCGCGCGGCCTGCTCGAACGGACCATCGTGGTGGTGGGCGGCGAGTTCGGCCGGACCCCCAAGATTGAATTCGGCCCGCCGTGGAACGGAGGCCGCGGCCACTGGGGCTTCGCCTACAGCTACCTCGTGGCGGGCGGCGGATTCCGGGGCGGCCAGGTCGTCGGGGAGACCGATGCCAAGGGCGAACAGGTCGTTTCGCGCCGCATCTATCCCGCAGACCTCTGGGCCAGCGTCTTTACCCTGATGGGGATCGACCCGAAAGGCACCCTGCCGCATCCGGTCCTGGGTGAGATTCCGATGTTGCCCTCCTATGGCGTTGAGGGCCAGAGTGCGGGAATGTTAAAGGAGATCATGCCATGAACGGGAAACGATTCTTGACTGCGGCGTTGCTCCTGCTGTGTGCAGGCGGTGCGCTGTTCGCCCAGAAGGGCAATATCGGCTTCATTTATCCCGCCGGAGCACAGCGCGGCACCACCGTGGAGGTGGTTGTCGGCGGCCAGGGACTGGCCAAGGCCACGGAGATTCTCTTCAGCGGCGAGGGACTCTCCGGCGAGCTGATTCCGGCCGCGCCCGGACAGAAGCCCCGGAAAAAGAAGAACCGCAATATCGGCGAGGAGGACAACCTGCAGCTGGCGGATGTCGTGCGCTTCCGCGTGCATGTCGATGCTGCCGCGGAGCTGGGCATGCACGATGTGCGGCTGGTGCTGCCAAGCGGCACGACCAACCGCCTTTACTTTGAAGTGGGTCAGCTTCCGGACGTGCTGGAAGATGGCAGGGCGGAGCTCTCCGCCTATTCCGCCACCCTGCCCGTCACCTTCAACGGCCAGGTGCTGCGGGCGGATACGGACCGTTTCCGGTTCCGTGCCAAAAAGGGGCAGCGGCTCGTGCTGTCGGCCAAGGGCCGCGTATTCGTCCCCTACATGGCCGATGCCGTGCCGGGCTGGTTCCAGCCGGTCCTGCATCTCTACGATGCCACGGGGCGCGAAGTGGCCTTCAGCGACGATTATACCTTCCACGTAGATCCCGTCATCTTCTATGAGGTGCCCCGCACCGGTGACTATGAGGTGGAGATCTACGACGGCCTCTACCGCGGCCGGGAGGACTTCGTTTACCGGATCGACGTGGGCGAACTGCCCTTCATCACCTCCATCTATCCGGTGGGAGGCGCCTGCGATGAGACGACGCCGCTGCAAGTGCGCGGTTGGAATCTGCCCGGTGAAAAAGCTTCGATCCGACCCTCCGAACTGGGACGCATGCCCTTCAGCGTCAAAGGAAAGAGCGGCTTGGTTTCCAATACGGTCTGGTTCCAGAGCGACACCTGCGAGGAGGTGAAGACGCGCCCCGGCGCGGAAAACAGCGCATGGGGCTCCGCCCTGCCTGTCAGGGCGTTCGATGCCTTCAACGGTCGCCTCACCCGGCCGCTTCAGGAGTTCTGGTTCGTCTTCCGTCCGCAGAAGTCGCGCCGCTGGCATTTTGAAGCGGTGGCCCGCCGTGTCGGCTCTCCCGCCGATCTGCGCCTCTCCCTCTTCGATGCCTCCGGAGAACTGATCGGCCACTATGACGATCTGGAGGATGCTTCCGATTACATGAACACCCACCACGCCGACCCGCAGGCCACCCTGAAACTGGAAGCGGGCCGTCCGGTCTATATCCGCCTGACCGAGGCCCAGGGCCATTGTGGCGAGGACTACGCCTTCCGCTTCTTCGTGACCCCTTCGCAGCCCGATTTCTCGCTGGGGATCGAGCCGGCCGTCTTCTCCGTCCCCGCCGGCGGAACCGGGGTCTTCAATGTGGTCGCTTCCCGCAAGCAGGGCTTTAACGGCCCGATTGATCTCCGTCTGGAGGGCATTCCGGCCGGGTATAAGGTTGCCGGGGCACGCATCGAAAAGGGGATGAGCCGCACCATCGTGACCGTCACAGCGCCAAAGAAAGCCACGCCCAAAACCTTCCATCCGGTGTTGATTGGCCGGGCCAAGGCGGCGGGCAAAGAGGTCGAACGAACGGGTATTCCGGCGGAAGAGATGATGCAGGCCTTCTACTACAAGCACATGATGCCGGTCGGCGATTTCCGGATGGAGGTCGGGGAGGCGCTGCCTTTCACCTTGACGGCGGAGGTTCCTTCCGGCAGCCCGCTGCGCCTTTCCCGGGAGGCGGCCGTTCCCATCCGGGTCCGGATCCATCGCAATCCCGGCTATGACCAGCCGGTGACGGTGATGCTCCGCACCTCCGGTTCCGGCGCCCGCGCAGAGGCGGTCGTCGTGCCCGGTGACCAATCGGAAGCCACCCTGGAGGTGACGGTCAAGGCGAAGCCGGCAGAGAAGAAGGATAAAGTGCTCAAGGCCGTGGTGTACGGAGTCGTCAAAGGCTCCTCCAAGAAGATTGCCGGCAAGGGCCGCGCCGCCTATGTCGCCTCTGCCACCGCCTACACCCCCGCCTTCGAAATCCTCATCCCCGGCCTGAATCAGGAGAAATAAGACATCAGGGCGCGCTGATAGTCCCGGAGGGCGGAAGTCCCTTTGGGTGTAATGCGGCAGATGGTGTGGGAACCGCGGCCGGCGCCGCTGCTGGAGATTCTGATGTATCCGGCCGTTTGAAGATTGCTCAACTGGACGCTGAGATTTCCTGACGTGGCTTTCGTAATCTCCTTGAGATACACGAAATCCGCATCGTCCAACGCGTCGAGCGTCACCATGATCTTGAGACGCAACTCGTTGTGGAGTAAGGGGTCCAGGTCGCTAAACGTCATTCTTTACGCTTTTGTTGAACAACAGTCCGGGCAAGAGAAGCGAGATTAGCGCCACCGTCACTACAGCCAGATTCTGCCAGATCCAGAGTTCTCCTTGAAGTAGAAAAGCCCCGACTCCAATTGCGGCTCCAATCAGTCCACAAATGATCTTGGGCCGGAATCGCACGACTTCGCCGGTTAGGAAACTACCGATTCCGACGAGCAGGCAGATCAACGGATTCTCGACCGCCTCGTAGAGGTCGAAACAACCGAGGATGAATCCGCCCAGGCCGATGGCAAAGGCAGCAAATATCCAGTAGTCCAGCACCAGTTTAGACTCACGGGTACGGCGATGGTCGCGCCGGTGGTTCCGCCGGAGCAATACGGTCATCAGCGGCAGTCCCACGAGGGGCACGCCGGCCCACAGCCAGATAGCCCAGTCAAAGCCCTGTCGCAGCAGGATGAACTCCAGCAGATAGAAAATAGCGGTCAGCGTGCCCCACAGGATAAAGAGCGGGTTTCCCGTGGGGGCGCTGCCCATATCCACTTTGCCCCTGGTACGGGCAATCACTTCGAGAGCGTCAAAGTTGTCTTCCATAACAGGGGCAAAGATACGAAAACACTAGTTATGCGTTACGTAGATGTACGATGTTTTACTGTGGTCATACTTCAGGCGGAAACCGACCTGAACACCGGGATAGGTTCCGTCGTGGCTCTTCTTAAGCATCAGCTTCGGATGGTCATTCCGGCCGCCGACTCCCGAGAAGGAGAACGTTTCGTCATAACCGGGCATGAGCTCCAGGTCGCCCCAACTCCAGTAACAATCTGCAGGATTGGTTTCTACACCGAGGGGCAGCCCCATGCCATAATTGCAGATTCCGTTCGGAGAACCGTTATCCCACGGTTTATAGGTACCATTCTGTTCGTAGGTAATCTTGAAGGAATTCGGCTTCTCTTCCACCACATACACCTCCAGCGGCGCCCCGACACCGGGGTTGCTCTTGACCTGCAGGCGAAGATTGTAGGTCTGCCCGACTTTGCCGCTGAAGTTGTAAAGTTTGTGTGAACTTTTGTCAAAATAGAAAGCGCCGTTGGGGTCGGTAGAAGGATCGATTTCGAGGCAGGTCCAGTCCCAGGTAAGGTTGGTCGGTGCGTATTGTTCAATAGTGAGAGACAACGCGTCATACTTGTCCATCACCAGTCTGGCGGGGTTAAAGGAGAAGGAGGTGTATTCCCATCCCGGACCCGTAGCGACCTGGCAGGTGGTTCCCAGTTCGGTGCCTTCGTAGCGGAATGTCAGATAGACATTCGCGTTGCCGGAACTCTTGAGGGCTTTGAGCGTCTGATCGGAGGAATTCCACTGGAAGTAACCGCCGTCCGAAGGATTGCTGCTGCTATGCCCCAACTCTTGCCCAACCAGTTTCACCTTGCTCCAGTCGAATGTTGCGCCGTCATCCCAATCGCCCTCCAC
>JAEEGG010023552.1_pt1 | contig 12018 bp, 7 predicted proteins | sample 9134161 | NCBI WGS metagenome assembly JAEEGG01 (sample SAMN16246543, study PRJNA631951) | gut metagenome | biome: gut microbiome; feature: rumen; material: CR-attached | host: Bos | place: Iran: Karaj | collected 2018-10 | reverse complement strand
GGTGAATCGATTTTGTTTCTAAATTTCTACTAACTCCAATAGCCTCACTCCTAACCACTAGCCGCTCACTATGCTTTCTTCCCGCTTGCCGAAAGATCTTACTCCGTCGCCGTTCTTTGCCGAACTGGAACGCGCGAAAGCTGAAGTGCTCGCGGAGTGCGCTAATGCGGGTGGTCGCGTTGGGAATGTTGCCGAACTTCCGTTTATCGACATGACGGTGAGCAGCCCGGTCAAGGCGGGGCTGCCGATTGACTTGGATGCGGCGGTGGACGAAGGCCGCGAATCCTTCGGTTGCTGGAATCCGGATGCTGCGGGATGGAAATCGGCTCGCGAGGCGGTGGTGGAGTATTACCGCGAACGTGGTGGCGCTTTTACCGCAGGGCAGATAATCCTTACCGCAAGTACGAGCGAAGCGTACTCGGTGCTGTTCAAAACGTTCTGCGACCCGGGCGATGTAATCCTCACGCCGATGCCGGGCTACCCGCTTTTGGATACGCTTGCGCAGCTTGAACATTTGGAATGCGCCCCGTATTTTTTAAAACTGAAACGTGAGATTGCTTCGGGTGCTGCGCACTCTCGCAATGACAAATCTGCTGCGAAAAACAACGTCATTCTGAGCGGAGCGAAGAATCCATTAAAATCTTCCTTCCGCTTTGTTCTGGATTCCGACAGCTTGCTTGCAGCACCGGAGCATGCAAAAATCCTGCTGCTCGTCTCTCCGCATAACCCCACAGGTCACTGCGTCTCGCGTGAAGAATGGAAAGCGGCAGTCCGCTTCTGCGAAGAGAATAACATGATTCTCGTCGTCGATGAAGTCTTCGGCGATTACGCTTTTTCGCCGGAGGTCCGCCGCAGTTGGGAATTCCTGATGGGCGGCGAGCCGGAGCCTGTGAACTTCTTTGATGCAGGCGGGGGCGATTTTATCAATCTCCCGGAAGACGGCCCGAAGTGCCCTATTTTTTGGCTGAATGGCTTAAGCAAAGCAGTGGGCTCACCGCAGCTAAAGCTTGGCTGGATGGCGTTCTACGCCCCGCGTGAAAAGTTCGAAGGAATCCGTGCGGCTCTCGAATTCGTCGAAGACGCTTACTTGAGCGTCTCGGCTCCCGCGCAGGCGCTCGGCATTTCGCTGTTGCCCAAGGCCGCCGCTTACGAATCGCGCGTCCGCGAACGCCTCCTCACAAACTGGCAGACGCTCCGTGAAGCGTTCCCGTCCAAGTACTGCCCCGAAGTTCTTGGCGGTTGGTACGCCGTGGTGCGCCTTGGCGAAGACGACGAAGAAATCACGCTTAGACTGCTCCGCGAAAAGCATGTGCTTGTGCAGCCGGGATTCTTCTTCGATTTTGACGAAGACGGCTGGGTGGTCATGAGTTTGTTGCAAGATCTTGCGCAGTTTAAAGAAGCGATTTCGCGCATTAAACAATAAACAAAAAAGCCCTCGCATCTGCGAAGGCTCTTTCTACAACTTAATTTCGATTAAATCCCGTTCACTTGGAACATCTGGGTGATGTTCTTGGACGTGACCTTGATAATCTTCAGACCTTTGTTCTGGAAACCTACGTTCAGGCTTTGGCCATCGCTGAGAATTTCCTGTTCAATCTTGCCGTTGAGGCTGAACACCTGGACCTTGAACGGGGCCTTGTTCGCATTGCTGATTGTAACGAAAGAGGAATTGCGGATAAGATCGAAGGCGTTTGCACTGAAGAGACGACCGGGAACGATACCCTCTTGTTCCTTCTTTTTCTTTTCTTCCTCTTCTTTCTTCTTCTTTTCCTCTTCTTCTCTCTTCAGCTTTTCATCGATGTCTTCCACATCACTGCCGATACTATCGACTGGAGCGCGCTTGCTCAAGATGTAGCCGAGGGCGCCGACGAGCGGAGCGTTGATATCGACGCAGACTTCGTTCACTTGCCAGTTGGAGACGTTTCCGTCATGGCTTCCGCTATTGAAGTTTCCGGCAATCATGCCGCCCAAGAGCTTGTTCTTTTCTGGCGGGTTCGGAGCGCCGTTGACATCGCGACCCGGATCTTCATTGCCGTAGTAGCCGCGGTGGTGCGGCCTCGTAGGGGCCTTGGCTCCGTTACGGGTGTAGCCCACGACGTATGACTTCTTGTCGTTGTTGTCGCCAAGGAGGTAGGCGATATTCTTTTCGATGGCTTCGTCGTAGATTTTGTCCTTGGAGAATTTGGCATAAAGCGCGTACAGGAACGCTCCGCCAGAAGGAGAACGGGTGGGGAAGCCTGCCGTCTTGGCATCCTTGACGAATATGTCCTTGTTCTTATAATCGGGCAGGTTGTACATGTTTTCAAGGTAGTTTTCCGTACCGGCGAGGTCGCCCTGCGGGTGCCATTTGAAATAGAAGTCGCCCAAGATATATGTAATCGGGCTTGCATCGGAATAGCTCAAACGAGTGAATTGGTTCTTTTCGAAGTCAATCTTGTCGTAGAACTTTCTCGCTTCGGTCACGTAAGAGGAATCTCTTGTCGTACGGAAAAGTTCCATGGCTGCAAGGCACGGACCGTCTTCCCAAATGCCTTGCCACCAGCTGCTTTCGTAGAATCCTTGGGAATTTGTGACACCCTTATGTTTCTTGGAGTATGCAAAAGCTGTTTTTGCGGCTTTCAAGTATTTTTCGCGATTTTTTTCATCTGGGTCCATACGGGCCATAACCGCAAGCATTGCGGCAGCCATGCCCGGCGTGTAGGCGTCATCTGCATTACCTTTGATTTCGCGAGGTTCGCCGCCGTCACCCGTTCCGAGTTTGGTCATTGCACCGGCGGTTACCCATTTGTTGTGGTCCTGGTTGCCGTTGCCTTTCACGGTCACGAAGTTGTTCTCGTCAATGGCGGCTTTGACCCAGAAGTCCGCTTCGTAACGGAGTTCTTCCAAAAGGTCGCGCACATCGTTTGGCTTGCCGCCTTTGCGGGTGTAGTCCTTGCTGGCTTTGTAGTCCGTGTAGTCACCGGTATAAAGATCGTAGAATCCCTTGGTGAATTCGGCGAAGCTGAGAGCTAAAACGTAAGAAGCAAAACCCTGGCTCTGGCCATACATCACGTGGTCGCCGCAGTCGAACCAACCGCCGCTCACGTCCTTTCCATTGTATTTGTCGCCCGTAAAGCTGGTGGGATTGTTTGTTCCGTCGAGAATCCAGTTCGGACCCTGACCTGAGCGCTGGGCTCCGTAAAAACGCGTCGTCATCCAAGCGGCTTCGATAAAATCGTCATCGCTTAGTGCGAAACTATCTGTGAATGTGAGGCCAAATACAGCAAGGCCTGCCAAAAAAGTCTTTTTCAACATACTCGTCCTCTAAGGGTTTCCCATCCACACGTATTGCGAACACAATATAAAATTTTATGGAAAAATTTCATGAAAAATAAAATTCATAATTGAAGAAATGTGATATATTCCGTTTTTTTTGTAATTTTTTCGTTTCGTTTTAAAAAGTTTTTGAAAAAATTTGCCATTTACGATATATTTGTTAACGGAGCGAGGCTAGTTGTTGGGCCCTTTAACAAATATGGGATGTTTTATGAAACGAGTTGTTTCAATTTTCGCCTGTGCTGGCTTTTTTGCCTACTCCGCCGCTCAGGTTTCTCTTCAAAATGTTTCAGGTTCCTTGGAATCTGCTTATGCTGAATGGGCTTCGGACGGTTCCGATAGCTACAATGTCTATTATTCGGGGGCTGGGGCGAAAGACGTCAAGGTCGATGCTCCGCTCATCCGCAAATATGGTTCCAAGTTCCGCGTCGATGCTGTGGGCCTCAGGGCGGGGGATTACACGCTCAAGGTCGTTTCGGTCAAGGGCGGCAAGGAAGGGGTCGCGGCCACTTCAAAGTCGATTTCTGTCAAGGCGCATGACCGCAGCGGTTTTGCGTTTAGTGATGGGCACGTCCCCGGCGCGTACAACACCGACGGAACGCTCAAGAATGATGCGGTAATCCTTTACGTCTCGGAATCGACAAAAAATACGGTCAAGCTCGATGTAGTCAAGGATAGCAAGGGTGGTGTCGAATCTTGCACCGGCCTTCAGAACATCTTGAACATCTACAAAAAAGGCTATGACACGCGTCCGCTCGCTATTCGTATCCTTGGCAATGTGACCACGCCCGAAGCAAACGACAAGGGCGATATTGTCGTGGATATGGGCAAAAAAGAAGGCCCGTCGCTTACAATCGAAGGCATCGGCAACGATGCTACGGCGAATGGCTGGGGCATCCGCGTCAAGGGCGCGCAAGATGTCGAAATCAGGAACCTTGGCGTCATGAACGTCAGCTCCGACGAAGGCGACAACATCAGCCTCCAGCAAGACAACAAGTACATCTGGGTGCACAACTGCGACTTTTTCTACGGCCTTGCCGGTAGCGACAAGGACCAAGCCAAAGGCGATGGCGCCTTAGACTGCAAAAAATCGACTTACGTGACCTTCAGTTACAACCACTTCTGGGATAACGGCAAGTCGAACCTCTTGGGCCTTTCCGAAGGCACGACCGAAGGTCTCTATATTACTTATCACCACAACTGGTACGACCATTCCGACTCTCGCCATCCGCGCATTCGTTTCTACAGCGCCCACGTCTATAACAACTATTACGATGGCAATGCCAAGTACGGCGCAGGTTCCACGCTCGGTTCTTCCGTGTTCATGGAAGCGAACTATTTCCGCAACTGCAAATACCCGATGATGACCTCGATGCAGGGAACGGACGTTTATGCCGGCGGCACCAAGCGTGACCCGAAAAATTACGGCACGTTCAGCGACGAAGACGGCGGAACCATCAAGGCTTACAACAACCACATGGAAGGTTCCTACACGTTCATCCCGTACGGTGCTGGCAAGTACATGCTCAAGGGCAAGGAAACGGCTGTGGGCGACATCGATACAAAGGCCGATTTTGACGCTTACGTGGTGGAAAGCCGCGACACAAAAGTCCCTGCGACGGTCAAGTCCTATGCAGGCGCAAATGCCTATAACAACTTCGATACCGACAAGTCCGTCATGTACAGCTATACGGCGGATTCCCCGGAAATCGCGCGCAACAACGTCGTCGCCTATGCGGGCCGCTTGCAGGGAGGTGACTTCAAGTGGACTTTCGATAATGCTGTCGATGACACATCGTCTTCCGTGAATAAGAAACTTCAGGACGCTCTCAAGGCCTACAAGGGCAGCAATGGGGAAGTGATGGAATATTCTTCATCCTCCTCCGTCATCCTGAGCTCATCGAGCGAAGGATCCAGTAACAGTTCTAGTTCCAAGGCCGTTGAGCCTTCCTCTTCTAGTGGAAAACAACAGGGACTTGCCGCTTTTGCAAAAACGATGAGGGATATCTATTACGATTCCCCTTCGTCAAACTTGATTTTCAGCGCGGAACGTGTGACGAAATTGAAAATATTTGGTATCAATGGTCGTCAAATCGAAGTGCCCGTTCTCAAAAAAATGGGGGATGTCCACATGCTCAATTTGTCCGCTCTTCGCGCCGGAATCTACATAGTCCGCTTCACGACTGGGCTTGGCCCGAGCACCGTGAAAATCGTAAAGAATTAATCCATTCACGCTGTCACCCCGGACCCGGTTCTCTTTGACTACTTAGGACTTCAGTCCTTACGTAGTCATGATCCGCGTATGGGGACGGGGGCGGCTTACGCGATATTTGTAAACGATTGTAAACGTTAGGGCGGTTCTTTGTGACGCCAAACAATGTATCCAAATAAATTACAAATATTTCTCCGCATATTATCTATTTTTTATTTGGGATTATATGGTTGCGGAGATTGGGTGAACCCAAAAGGATGTTTATGAAAAAGATCTTCGCATTTCTTATGTGCGCTGCCGTAACGTCTGCTATGGCAGTAAGTGCTAGCCGTGTCGGCCCTGTAAGCACGTACGGTGAACTTAAGGCTAACGGTGGCAAACTTTCCGGTACTTGCCCGCAGTACGCAAATCAGGCGGTTCAGGTCAAGGGCATGAGCCTCTTCTGGAGTTCGGGTGCTGATAGCTCTACCGTTTTCTATTCCGAAAAGGCTGTGAACGCCATGGTGAAGCAGATGAACATCGAAGTCATTCGCTTTGCAATGGGTGTAACTCAGGAAAAGTTCCAGGACCAGGGTCGTGGCTACTTGAGCAGCGCGCAGGGTGAAACCTTGCAGAAGGGTTACCTCAAGAACGTGGTCAATGCCGCTATCGAAAACGACATTTACGTGATTATCGACTGGCACATTGAAAGTGCAAACGGCAATACTTCTGAAGCTGTCAAGTTCTTCGAATATGCCGCTCAGGAATACGGCTCCTACAACAACGTGATTTTCGAAGTGTGGAACGAACCGGTCGGTGCCGATATGAGTACGGTTGCTTCTCACGCGAACTCCGTGATTGCCGCTATTCGTAAGCATTCCGACAACCTCGTGCTCGTGGGCAGCCCGGAATGGTCCAGCCATCCGGAACAGTGCGCTCAGGCAGGCATTCAGGATAGCAAGAAGAACTTCGGCTGCACCCTCCACTTCTATGCCGCAACGCACCAGACGGGTAACGGCGGTTACAATGACCGTGCCGCTCAGGCTATGTCTAATGGCGTTCCCGTGTTCGCTACAGAATGGGGTACGGTCAGTGCCGACGGTAACGGCTCTCCGAACCAGGGCGCAAGCGAAGCATGGATTAACTGGATGAACCAGAACAAGGTTTCTTGGGCTAACTGGTCTGCTTCCGCTATCAAGGAACAGTCCGCTGCATTCCAGAACCTCGCTATTGACAACGGCCTTACCTTTACGACTTCCGGAAACATGGTCAAGGGCTGGATGAACGGAACGAGCGGTTATAAGGACTGCGGACTCCAGAATGGTAACGCATCTTCTAACAGCGGCTTCTCTACTGGCGTTGCTAATGGCACAAAGACGGACATTATCGATGACATGGAAGACGGCGACCGCTTTGCCTACTCTGGTGGATGGTGGTCTGCATTTGCTGATTCCGACGACGATACGGACGGCAAGGGCGAAACCTCTATCTCTAACAAGAAATGGGAAAACGATTTCGGCAAGCAGGTTTACGATGTGTTGATGCCGAAGAAGGGTGACAAGAACACCTCTAAGTACATGGTGGGTATCGAAGACATCAAGCTTGCCAAGGGTGCTTACAAGTATGCTCCGTATGTGGCTATTGGTCTCAACCTCAAGCGTGATACGACCGAAATTGACCTCTCTGCTTGCAAGTCCATCAGCTACAAGTTCAAAGGTGCTAGCCACAACTTCCGTGTTGAAACTTCTCTCGTCACCAACTGGAACTTCCATCACGTGAACAAGGACGGTTCCGAGGAATGGAAGGAAGTGGAACTCACTTGGGACCAGTTCACTCAGGAAAGCTGGGGTGATGACGACAAGCACTTCAGTCTTGGTGAAAAGGGCATGAACAAGGTGCAGCGTTTTGCTTGGGAAGTCAAGGGTGCTCTCGACGTTCCGGATAGCAAGAACCAGCCCAAGTACAACTATCTCTATGTTGACGATGTTCGCTGCAACGGCGTCTCCATCACGGCGATTAGCGCTGGTGACGGCCCGGCTCCGACCTCCTCTTCTGCAACTACGCCGAAGTCCAGTTCTGCAACTGCAACGTCTAGCTCTGCTGTGGTTCCCACTTCTTCTTCTGCCGTCGTGGTTACGGACCTCATGATTATCGACGATATCGAAGACCTCGATGAAGTGGCCAACACGACTGGTACATGGTATGCTTACACTGATAAGGAATCGAAGGGTCTTTCTACGATTTCTAACAAATACGATAACGATCTTGGTGGTTATGTCGTTGTGTTCCCCGGAACGACGGATGCTACCAATGGTACGAAGGGATTTGTAGCAATTAACGACATCGTCTGGAATCAGGGTGATTACGCCTACGCTCCGTTTGTGGCTCTTGGCCTCAATATGGATGCCGATACCTCCAAGGGTACTGACTTGAGCAAGTGCACTGGTCTCAGCTATCGTTACAAGGGCGCATCCCATAAGTTCAAGGTTCAGGACGGTCAGGTGACGGACTATGCTTACCATGAACTCCTTGCTAAGGACGCTCAGGCTTGGACGACAGTCGTGATTCCTTGGGAAAAACTCGAACAGCCGGTCTGGACGCAGGATCCGAAGGACTTGAACAAGGCTAACATCAAGAAGATGGCTTGGGAAGTCGTTGGCTACGAAGGCTTCGATGAACAGCCCGAAATCAAGTACCTCTACGTGGATGACCTCAAGTGCGTCAGCGGCTCGGTTGCTATCAAGTCGTTTGCCCGCGCTGCAAGTGGCCTGAAGCTTGGATTCAAGGGCAAGATGCTCAGCGTGAACTTTGTCAAGGCTGGCAAGGCTTCTGTCCAGGTGTTCGACATGATGGGCCACGTTGTTGAAAGCTTCAACGAAAACGTGACTGCCGGTGCACACCAGTTCTCTCTCAAGAACGTGAGCACGGGTAACTATGTCGTGCGTGTTATGATGAATGGTGCAAGCAAGACTGCTCGCATTTCCATCAAGTAAAGACTGATGCGCCCCGCTGGGCGCTTAAGTAACCATCAAAATGCCCCGGGCGAATGTCCGGGGCGTTTTTGTGTATATATGACAAGGAAAGGCTTCGCTAAGCCCCCCTTCTTTTCCCAATGCAAAATACTATTCAAGGTTGCGTTGTAGCACTTCGCACTTGGCTTTTGCCCATTCCTCGAATGTATCGTCGGCGAGGTGGTCCTTGGCTTCTTGCATCAAATGCAGGTAGAAGTGCAGATTGTGGATGCTCGCGAGCGTGTAGCCGAGCGATTCGCCGGCATGGTGCAGGTGACGCAAGTAGGCGCGGCTGAAGTTGCGGCAGCAGTAGCAGTCGCAATTCGGATCGACGGGCTTGTCGTATTCTTCGGCGTGGCGGGCAGCTTTGTAGCGGAGCACGCCTTCGCTCGTGAAGAGCATGCCGTTACGGGCGTTACGTGTAGGCATTACGCAGTCGAACATGTCCACACCGCGGCCAATCAATTCAAGCAAATTCCACGGCGTTCCGACGCCCATCACATAGCGCGGGTGATCCGCGGGCAAGTATTCCGTGCAGAAATCAGCAATCTCGTACATCGTCTCGGTCGGTTCGCCGACGGAAAGTCCGCCCATGGCGTAGCCATCGGGGCCGAGTTCCGCGATGCGTTCAATCGCCTGTTTGCGCAAGTGCGTGTGCATCCCGCCTTGGATAATGCCAAAGAACTGCTGGTTGTAACCGTGAATCGGCGGGTGTTCCTTGAGCCATTCCATCGCTTCTGCAGTCCAGCGGAGCGTGTAATTCAAACTGTGTTCCGCTTCTTTGACCGTGCTTGGGTACGGCGTGCATTCGTCGAGCGCCATGATGATGTCCGCGCCGATTTCGCGCTGGGCGTTCATTACGCTTGCCGGGCTAAAAAAGTGCTTGGAACCATCCAAAATGCTTCGGAATTCCACGCCTTCGGGCTTAATCTTGCGAAGGTCTTTCAAACTCCACACCTGGAATCCACCGCTGTCCGTAAGCACCGGGCCGTCCCAGCTCATGAACTTGTGGATGCCGCCGGCGGCAGCAATCTTTGGCGTTGTCGGGCGCAAGTACAAGTGGTACGTATTCGCGAGAATAATCTCCGCCTTGATATCATGCAGTTGCGCAGGCGTCACCGCCTTGACGGTTGCTTCGGTGCCTACCGGCATAAAAATCGGCGTATGGATGTCGCCGTGGTCGGTATGGACAATCCCGAGGCGTGCCTTGGACTTTTTGGACGTTTTTAAAAGTTCGAAAGTCTTCATGTCTGCAAATGTAGAATTTTATGGGATAGAAGGGGAGGGCGTGAGTACAAATAAAAAAGACTCAGTTTTCACTGAGTCTTTTTCTGCGGTCGGACAGACTTGAACTGTCATGAGATTGCTCCCACTAGCACCTCAAGCTAGCGTGTCTACCAATTCCACCACGACCGCGTGGTCCTTAGCGGAACGGCAACAAATATAGTTTAAATCGTTCCGCTTGTAAAGGGGGCTGCGCACATTTTTTTTATTTTTTTATGTGTAGCACATACCGATGGATGTCATTCCCGCCGACGAGCGGGCGGACAGCACTTAGAGCTTTGCTCTTTAGTGCGCATGGCCACCTTTAGGTGGGAATCTCCTATTCCCTTAAATACATTCAACAAGCTTATCAAACACTTGTCCGCGGACTTTATAGTTCTTGAACAGGCCGAAACTTGCGCATGCGGGGCTCATGATGACTGTTCCGCCTTCGCCGATGTTGAGGCTATCCGCAAACGCTTCTTCGAGCGTGGGGAAGATGGCAGTCTTGATTCCCGCTTCATCTACGCCAGCCTTTTTCAAATCGGCGAGCATGCGTTCGGCAGTGGCACCGATCAGTGCAACGCGCTTCAAGTTCGGGCGCTCTTTCACGAGAATCTCCGAAAGTTCCGTGAAATCGGCGTTCTTTTCGGAGCCTCCGAGAATCAAAGCAAACGGGCGCTTCATGCTGCCGGTTGCCGCAATCGTTGCGTCCGGGCGTGTGGCGTAGCTGTCGTTATAAAATTCGATGCCGTTCTTTTCGCCCTTGAATTCCATGCGGTAGGGGAGAGTTTCGTAACTCTTGAGCGCTTCGAACGCATCGGTAATGCGCACGCCCAACGCCTTGCAGGCGAGTGCTGCCGCAGCCATGTTTTCGAGCTGGTAAATGCCGCGCACCTTGCAGTCGGCAAGGTCGAGCGTCAAACCGTCAATCGTAAGCGTCGCGCCGTCAATCACGGCATCTCCGTTACCGGCGCTAGCCCCATCGGCAAGGCTTACGGCATACTTTGTCTTGGCGGGGCTTTCGCTAGCAATCTTGGCGGTCGGTTCGGCGTCTTTCAGATAAACGCACGTGCCTTCACGCTTTTGCCAACGGACCAAGTTCGCCTTGGCGTCGCGGTATTCTTCGACCGTTTTGTGCCAGTCCAAATGTTCCGTCGAAACTCGCAGAACAACACCCACGTCCGGCGATACGGACAAAGTCATCAACTGGAAACTCGACAGTTCCAAGATGCTGATGCGTTCCGGAGTTTCGTCTTCGAGTAAGTCCAGTGCCGGTACGCCGAAGTTTCCGCCAATGGCGTTCGCCTTGCCGCACTTGTCCAAAATGTGGCTAATCATGCTCACTGTAGAGCCCTTGCCGAGTGTTCCCGTGACGCCCACTGTTGCTTTCGATTGAGTTTGTTCTAAAAAGAGCTGTATCTGGCTCGTCATGAGCCCGCCGTTCATCTGGAACTGGAACAGTTCCTTGCTCATCGGATAAACTCCTGCCGAACGCACGACTGTCACGCAGTCCTTGAGTCCGTCCATGTAGTTTTCGCCACTGCAAACCTTGACGTTCACGCCTGCGGGCACATCCGGCAACGTCACCGGATTCTTGTCCATAACGACAATGTCCTTGACGCCTTCGCGGAATAGGTAACGCAACGTGCTTTGGCCCTCAACGCCAAAGCCCAGAATTCCAACCGGAGAAACAAGTGTATTCTGCATAAGAACCTCTAAAATAGTAGCTAGTCCCTAGTCTTTAGTTAATAGCTTTATCTAGCATTGTAACTATAAACCAATGACCAACGACCAATGACTAAAATTTAGTAACCCGTACTACAAATGGGCTCCAAGACCAATCGTGATATGGTTTAAAATTATTTGTTTAATTTGTATATAAAAATCCACCCTGCTTGTTAGCAGGGCGGACTTCTGAATGCGGTTGGGTGACTCGAACATGCGAGTCTCCTTAAAACCTTACTTCGCGGCTTTCTTCTTTGCCTTCGGAGCTGCTGCCGGAGCGGCTTCAGTTGCCGGGGCGGTAGGTGCTTCCGCCTTCACTTCGGTTGCGGCCGGAGTTTCTGCAGCAGGAGCGGCATCAGCCTTGACTTCGGCAGCCGGTGCAGCCGGAGCTTCAGTCACCGGAGCGTTGAACGTTGCCGGGAGGGCCGGAACTTCCGGAGCCTGTTCGGCAGCGCTTTCGCGAGTGGCCTTCTGCATGGCGGATTCTTCAACAACCTGATCCTGCTTGGC
>JAEEGG010023551.1_pt1 | contig 12019 bp, 11 predicted proteins | sample 9134161 | NCBI WGS metagenome assembly JAEEGG01 (sample SAMN16246543, study PRJNA631951) | gut metagenome | biome: gut microbiome; feature: rumen; material: CR-attached | host: Bos | place: Iran: Karaj | collected 2018-10 | reverse complement strand
ACGAGTACAGCGACAGGCTCTTCATCATAGAGCGCTCGGGGAAACTCGGGCTCGGCACCGCCTACATCACAGGATTCAAATGGGCGCTGGAGCACAACTACGAGTACATCTTCGAGATGGACGCCGACTTCAGCCACGACCCCAACGACCTGCCAAGGCTCTACAGCGCCTGTGCCGACGAGGGCTACGACCTCGCCATCGGCTCGCGCTACGTCAGCGGAGTGAATGTTGTGAACTGGCCCATCGGACGAGTGCTGATGAGTTATTTCGCCTCGAAATACGTTCGCATAGTGACAGGATTCAATGTCCACGACACCACCGCAGGATTCAAGTGCTACAAGCGCAGAGTGCTGCAGACCATAGAACTAGACAAGATACGCTTCAAGGGCTATGGCTTCCAGATAGAGATGAAATACACCGCCTATAAGATAGGGTTTAGAATAAAGGAAGTCCCCGTAATCTTCGTGAACCGCAGGGAGGGCGTTTCCAAGATGAGCGGCGGCATCTTCGGCGAGGCATTCTTCGGCGTGATGCGGCTGAGATGGGACGGCTGGACAAGAAAATACCCTCCATTACCAAAGTCATAACACCTATCACCAAACACCCATCACCCATCACCATATGACACATTTTCTCTATTGCATATACCAGATATTGGTTTTCATACCGCTGCTGATACTGTCTACAATCATCACGGCGCTCACCGTAGGGATAGGCACCGCCATAGGCGACGCCAGCTACTGGGGCTACTACCCAGGCAAGTGGTGGGCGAAGTTTATCTTGGCCGTGCTCTTCATTCCCGTGAAGGTTGAGGGGCGCGAGAACCTGGTGAAGGGACAGAGCTACGTCTTCGTCTCCAACCATCAGGGTGCATTCGACATCTTCCTTATCTTCGGCCACCTGTGCCGCAACTTCAAGTGGATGATGAAACACCAGCTGAAGAAGATTCCGTTTGTGGGATATGCATGCGAGAAGAGCAACCAGATTTTCGTGGACAAACGAGGTCCAAGCAAGATAAAACAGACATACGAGAAGGCGCGCGACATACTGAAGCACGGCACTAGTGTGGTGGTGTTCCCGGAGGGAGCGCGCTCGTTCACCGGTCACATGGGCACATTCCGCCGAGGTGCGTTCATGCTCGCCGACGAACTGCAACTGCCTGTGGTGCCGCTGACCATCAACGGGTCGTTCTACGTTATGCCTCGCACAAAAGATTGGCATTTCATTCACTGGCACCCTCTCTCGCTGACTATTCACAAGCCGATAGAGCCTACGGGGCACGGCGCGGACAACATAAAGAATGCAATGGACAAGAGTTATACCGCCATCATGTCAGCGCTGGCACCAGAACATCAAGGCTTTATCGAGAATCCTGACCAGTAGGTTTATTGGACGATTGGACGATTTCACGATTGGACGATTTCACGATTTCACGATTGGACAATTGTAAAATTGTGAAATTGTAAAATCGTAAAATAGCATAATTGTCAATTTTTTCTGTGTAATGTAATGACGACCACCTCGGGTTTCAGTCCTATACGGAAAGGAACGAAACCGCTGATGCCTGTGGTCACGAAGAGCGCACGGCCGCTCGCATCCTCATACATACCGTCGTACTCGTTGCAAGTGATGGCTGCAGGAGAGACACCTGCGATGTTCACCTGTCCTCCATGTGTGTGACCGCTGAGCGTCAGCTGTGCTGTTGTTCGCGGCAGAACGGTGCGCTGCCATGATGCGGGGTCGTGTTCCAGCATGATGGTGAATGCCCCCTGCGGCACGCCAGCCATCGCCTTGTCGGGATCTCCCTTAGTAGGAATGGGCACCTTGCCGTCGTTGTGCATTCCTGCAATGAAGATGCTGTCGCCGCCACGGCGCACGGTGAAGTTCTCATCCAATAGCAAATGCCACCCCATCTCTTCCTGACGACCGAGCATCAGCTGATGGTTGTGTTTCGTGGTGGCAGAATCTGCACGCAGATAGTCGCCGTAGTCGTGGTTGCCAAGAACCGAGAAAACTCCGTCAGCGGCATTCAGTCGCTTCATAATAGGTATGGCAGGAAGCAGTTCGTCGGGGTGCATGTTCTGCAAGTCTCCCGTAAACGCTATCATATTTGCATGCTGGGCATTCAACGAGTCGACCACGATATCCAACTGTCCTATGCTTCCCCAGATGTAACTTCCCACATGGGCATCACTGAAAAGAGCAACGCGATAGCCGTCGAAGGCGGGCGGCAGCTGTGCGGAATAGTAGTCCACACGGCGAACATTCACTCCCTTGCCACCGAAGAAAGCACCGTAGATTACCAACAGCAGACACATCACTCCCAGCACCACGCCCACTCTGCGTCCGTTATTGCGGCTCGTCCATCCCTTGCGTTTGCACCAAGCACCTATCAGTGAGCATAAGGCAAACACCGCGGCAGGCACAATGAAAACGCCGAGCAACAACAGATAGAGGAACAACTGCCATGTTTCTATTGGAGCGAAACTACGCAGTTGAGCCAGCAGCAGAGTGTAAACAAGCATTCCGATGCACGGCAGCCACAACAGCACGTGCTTCCATTTGCTCCCGCGCCAGCGTTCCTTCATCATGCCGTAGTCGATATAAAGGAACGGCAGCACAATGACCAGTATCAGTAGTATGAATATTCTTGCTATCATAGTTCGTATTTTTATGGAGGAGGGAGGAAAGAGGAAGGAGGAGGGAGAACACTACTGGGAGCACTACTTTAAGCATTTCGCCCTCTGCTCTATGCTCTCTCCTCCTTCCCCTCTTCTCTTTCCTCCTTCCTCTCTCCTCCCTCCTCCTTTATATCAAATTCGACATAAGGAAGCGGCGTGCCGTCTCAACGGGTATTCCCCGGCGGCTGGCATAGTCGGCAAGCTGGTCTTCCCCTATCTTTCCTATCGAGAAATAGCGCGCTTCGGGATGAGCAATCATCAGCCCGCTCACCGATGCATGCGGTATCATCATGCCGCTCTGCGTCAGCCTTATGCCTATCCTGCGGGCACCAAGCATCTTATGTATTATGAAATTTATGCCAGTGTCGGGCAACGAAGGGTAACCTACAGCGGGACGTATGCCCGTGAAACGCTCGTTTAGCAAGTCCTCGATGGAGAGGTCCTCGTCTTTCGCATAGCCCCAGTAGTGCTTTCTAACCTCGAGGTGCATCTTCTCCACCGTTGCCTCGGCAAGACGGTCGGAAAGTGTCTGCGCCAGCATGCGGCTGTAGGGGTCGTCGCCACCCGCCTTCTCCATGTCGCGGTCAGTGGTAGCCATGAACACCCCCGCCTTGTCTTCAATGCCCTGCGACTTAGGGCGCACAAAATCGGCAAGCGATAGGAACGGTCCTCTGCCGCCCGCTGTTGTCTGCTGACGCAACATCGGCAGACGTATGCCATCCATGACAATGTCGTCGCCGTCGCTGTTAGCACGGCAAATGGCAAACAAGACGTGCGTGCGGAACCTTCCCGACATGTCGTCGAGCATTGTCTCCGCGTCCTTTCTCAACTTCTCTTTCTCCTCTTCGGGCTTGCCGTTCATGCTCCATGCATGGAAGAAGTAAATCCAGTTGATGTATGGCCTTACGTCATTGATGTTATAATCGAGTTGGATGGTCATTCTGGGTGGTGGGTGGTAGGTGATGGGTGATGGAGAAGTGTTATCTGAACAGCAGTTCCTCGCCCTTGCTGTCAGCACAGAACACACCTTTATTATATATATGGTGGCCGTTGCAGAAAGTGTGCTCCACGCGCCATGAGAACTCGTGTCCCTCCATAGGGCTCCATCCGCACTTGCTCTGAATGATGTCCTTGGTCACCTTCCACGGCTCTCCGCGCTTCACGATGACGATGTCTGCCTTCATGCCTGGACGCAGGAAACCGCGCTCGCGCACCTCAAACAGCCGTGCAGGGGCATGGCACATCAGTTCGGCAACACGCTCAATGCCCAGCACTCCCTTGTCAACGAGTTCGAGCATCGACACCAGCGAGAACTGTATCATGGGCATTCCCGATGCCGCACTGGCACAACCGCCTTGCTTCTCGCTCCACAGGTGCGGTGCATGGTCTGTGCCCACGGTGGCTATTCTGCCGTCGGTGAGTGCCCGGCGAAGTGCATCGCGGTCGGCAGCCGACTTCACCGCAGGATTGCATTTTATGGCGGTGCCCAGTCGTTTATAGTCTTCGTCGGTGAACATCAGGTGGGCAATGACCGCCTCAGCGGTGATATTGGGACATTCAGGGGTGAAAAGTTCCAGTTCGCGGGCTGTCGTAAGATGTGCCACATGCAAACGAGCATCATAACGACGTGCCATTTCCACGGCCAACGCTGTGCTCTCATAGCATGCCTCCACCGAACGAATCTCTGGGTGGTGAGTCACGTCAGGGTCTTCGCCGTACCGTTTCTTCGCCTCCTTCATGTTCTGGTTTATAATGCCCGTGTCCTCGCAATGTGTCATGATATTCAGTCGTGCGCTGCTGAAAATCTGCTCAAGGGCGGCACGACGGTCCACAAGCATGTTGCCCGTACTAGAGCCCATGAACAGTTTTATGCCTGGAACGCGATGTTCGTCAACCGCTTTCAGCACCTCCATATTATCGTTGGTGGCACCTATGAAGAAGGCATAGTTCACATGGCTTGTCCTGCTTGCGATGTCTTGTTTCTGCTCAAGAGCCTCGAGAGTGGTTGTCTGCGGACTGGTGTTTGGCATGTCGAAGAACGATGTCACACCGCCGAATGCCGCCGCACGGCTCTCGCTTTCGATGTCGGCCTTATGCGTTAGGCCTGGCTCGCGGAAATGAACGTGGTCGTCGATGATGCCAGGCATCGCCACAGCACCGTCGCCCTCAATCACCTGCGCATCGCCAACGGCTGGCGCTTCGCCCAGGAATATGTTTTCGATACGGTCATTAGCAATGAGGATTGAACCGCGCTGGCTCAATCCCTCATTCACTATCTCGACGTTTCTGATAAGTGTCTTGTTTACCATAAGATTATTCTGCTTGCTCCGAAGGCTGCGCCGGACGCGCCAAGTCGTTAGGAGTAGGTGTCACCGGCAGCGTCTGTTCCACTGGCGGCACGGCGTTCTCGTTAGGGTCGATGGCGTTTTGCTGTTCCTGGAAAGCCTTGTAGAAACTTGCCACCTCGGCATCTTGCTTAAACTCTAACGGCGCCTTTGCCATGATATACTCTATCCACGAGGGCAGTTCCTGCATTGCTCGGGTGTAGAGCACATTGGTCATCCACGAAGGATAAGGGTAATTATATGGGTCGGTCTCGTACGATACTCTGTAAACGAACGCCCAGGGACCGAGCACATTCTCATAGTTTGTTGTCACAACCGAGGTGAACAGCGTGTCCTTCTGCTGGCTCAGGCCGATGAGCTTGTTATAGAGTGCTGTCATTGTCTCCTGCTCGTCTAGTCCTTCCATGATGCTCTGGTTCTGCTCGTGCTCAATGTCCATCACCTTGTCTTGCAGGCGGAAGAACGACTTCATGAAGTGGTCGAGTTCCTGGTTGAGCTCTGTGCCTCCCACCGTTGTCTGCGAATTGTCTATCTTCACGAAGATGTCGCCGCTCTCCAGCACTATAGGTGTGACGTAGATGTCGTCGATGAAGAGGTTCACCACCCTCACCGAGTCGATGTTACCGTAGAACTTGAACTGCCCGTGCACCACGTCGCACGAGTCGATGTTCTCCTTCTGGTCGTTCCTTACATTCTTAAGGTATAGTTTCTTGCCGTCAAGCATCTGCACGCTTGACGTACCTGTTATGTTGTAAGAGCTTGAACACGATGCAAGCAACACAGTTGCCATCAACGCATATAAGATTCTGTTCATAAGTTTCGTTCTGATAAGCACTGGCAAAAATACAATCTATTCTTGAAGTAGAGAAAAATTTTTATGCTATTTAAAACATTTGGGGTGTCTTTTATAGTTTTTTTGCCTCTTTTTCCAGTTCAGACGAAATTCTGTGGGTTGTATACAGTTCTATCACGGCACCAACAAGCAGCGTCACCACCCAGTTATTATGTATATAATGTACGTACGCGTTATAGCCTTCTATGCCGTTCTCCATGAACTTGGGCAGCAGAAACTGGTAGGCGTTCTCCACCATCAGCAGGGCTGCAATCACAAAGAAGATGTTGCCGACGGTCATTATCGAGCGCAGGCGGCGAATGGTGATGTTGGTACCCTCGTATTTCTGACGCATCTGCATTGCCACGAACGCCCCCGTGCCTGCAAGCATTATCCACGATGCGGGCTTGCGTACGGCAAACACATACATCACGGCAGCCACCGCCATCAGCAGCGCCCCGACCACCATTATCAGACTTTCCGTCTTAGTCAGCTGTCTCATTCTCCGTTTCGTAAAGTTGTTGGTCGTCAGACAAGACGAAGATATCCTCGTCGTCAGCCTTCATGAAATATCTCTCGCGTGCAATCTTCTCTATTGCCTTGGGGTTGGTTTCCAGCTCGCGCAGACGAGTCATGTCACGATCATACTGGCGGTTGTACTCTTCCACCTGGTCTTTCAGGTCGCTGATCTTGCTTTCCAGCTGCACCCTCTTCAGGAAAGAGTTCTCGTCAACCACGCCCACTACGAGAACACCGACGATGAGCACAATCCAGTATTTGTTGTGCCCCAGGAATCTCAAGACGCCTTTCAGTTTGTTTGTCATATTTTTATATAAGTTAGGTGTTATGAGTTGTTTCTCCGCTCAACGTTCAATGCTTACCTCCGAAAATCTCTTCTCCGCCAGCCGCTCATACTTGGTGCCTGGGCGCCCGTAGTTGGCGAAAGGATAGATGCTGATTCCGCCGCGGGGCAGGAACAACCCTATCACCTCTATATATTTAGGGTCCATCAGGCGGATGAGGTCTTTCATTATCACGTTGACACAGTCCTCATGGAAGTCGCCATGACTGCGGAAACTGAAAAGATAGAGTTTCAGGCTCTTGCTTTCCACCATCCTCTTGTCCGGGATATACATTATGCGTATCTCGGCAAAGTCGGGCTGTCCTGTAATTGGGCACAATGTAGTGAACTCTGGGCAGTTGAACCTCACCCAGTAGTCGTTGTCGGGGTGCATGTTCTCGAATGTCTCGAGCACCTCGGGGGCGTAGTTGTCATAATACTTAGCCTCCGCGCCAAGCAGTTTCAGGCCTTCTTTCTTGCGTTTAGCTTCTTCCATCGCGTTCTATAATTTTGCTACAAAGATACAAACTTATTTCCTTTCTCGCAAAAAGTTTACCTTTTTTGTTTGCAAAGATATGCTTTCGCATGCTCAGAGATATACTTTTGACCATGCCAGAGATATACTTTTCGCATTGCAAGAAGTGCTTAATGAGAGAACAAAAGATATAACTCTGTTCATCCATTTTTATCCTTTTGAAAACAAAAAAGATAGGAATTGTTGCGTTTGAGGGTGTTTTTACAATAAAATTTCGGAAAATGCGGGTGGCGGATTAAACCTTTAAAAAACTGCGGCGTCATAGAAAGCGAACCTAAGAGAATCATGCTGCGCGTGGAGCGCGTATCATCCCTCTGTTTTAATGTAGCTTATTTTATGATATTACGAAGACTTTTTATCGTTGCTCTTGTGGCATGCATTGCGACAATGGCACAGGCACAAGAGAGAAAAATCACAGGAAAAGTTGTTGACAACGACTCGAAAGAGGCCGTCATGCAAAGCACGGTACAGCTGCTGCGTAGCGACAGCACCTTCATCTCGGGCGCGCTGACCGACGAGAACGGTGAGTTCACATTGGAGGCGCCCGAGGACGGCAAGTACATCGTGAAGGTTTCTAACGTAGGATACGCCCTGCTGGCGCAGACCGTGACCATCGCCCAGGGAAAGAACGTGGCGCTGGGAACGCTGAAACTGAAGACCGATGCCATAATGCTGCAGGGCGTGACAGCAACAGGACAGGCAAAGAAGGTGGTGATAAAAGAGGACACCTTCGTATATAACGCTAATGCCTTCCGCACCCCCGAGGGCTCGGTGGTGGAGGAACTGGTGAAGAGGCTGCCTGGTGCCGAGGTTTCTGACGACGGCAAGATAACCATCAACGGAAAAGAAGTGAAGAAGATTAAGGTGGACGGCAAGGAGTTCATGACGGGCGACACGCAGACGGCGATGAAGAACCTGCCTACATCTATCATTAATAACATCAAGGCATACGACGAGAAGAGCGACATGGCGCGAATGACCGGCATCGACGACGGCAACGAGGAGACGGTGCTCGACTTCGGCATCCTTCCTGGAATGAACAAGGGTACGATGGCTAACGTGGACTTCGGTATAGGTAACCACGGGCGCTACTCTTCAAGACTGATGGGAGGATACTTCAACAGCGACATGCGCGTGGTGCTCCTCGGCAACATGAACAACACCGGCGACCGCGGATTCCCAGGCGGCGGTGGCGGCGGCAGATGGGGCGGAGGCCAGAACGGTCTGAACGCCTCGAAGATGTTCGGTGCCAACTTCAACTACGAGAAGAAGAACAAGCTGATACTGGAAGGTAGCGTGAGATGGAACCACTCGGACAACGACACCCGCGCAGACCAGTCGGAGGAGAGATTCGTGGGCGACCACTCATCGTTCTCAAACAGCCTTAATCAGAGCTATTCAAGGCGCAACAACTGGAACTTCCAGATGAGAGTGGAGTGGAATCCTGACTCGATGACCACCGTGCTCTTCCGCCCTTCGTTCTCTCTCTCGTCTAACGACAGCAGGAGATTCGGCAACTCGGCAAGCTACTCCGACGACCCGTACAAGTATGTAGACGACCCGCTTACCGACGCTTCAATATCAAAAATGGATGAAGAGGGAGTAATGGTGAACACCCAAAAGACGCGCGAAATAACATATGGCGACAACAAGAACGTTGGCGGTACGCTGCAACTGAACAGACGACTGAGCAACAACGGCCGTAACATCACCTTGAGAGCAGATGCTCGCTACAGCAACAACGACGGCAAGAGCCTCTCAACGTCTAACGTGCACCTGTATCAAATACAGGACGCGCTGGGTAACGACTCTTTGTACCAGACCAACAACTATAAACTGTCACCAACGAAGAATTACAGTTACAGCGTACAGGCAACATACAGCGAGCCGATATTCAACAGGACTTACCTGCAGTTCAGCTACCAGTTCCAGTATAGTCATAACAAGAGAGAAAATTCTTATTATGATTTCAGCAACCTGGGAGAGTCGTTCTTCGACGGGGTGCCTACAGATTATCGCGGATGGGACCCATATCTCTCACGTCTCGAGATGCCTATCGAGAATTATCTGGACACCTACCAGAGCCGTTTCTCTGAATATAAGAACTACACACACGAGATGCGACTGACCTTCCGCATGGTGCGCGACAACTATCAGCTGAACATCGGTGCCATGATGCAGCCACAGCGCACAAAGTTCGTGCAGAACTTCCGAGGCATCAGCGTGGACACCACACGCACCGTGGTAAACTTCTCGCCGACAGTGGACTTCAGATATAAATTCTCTAACGTGCACAACATCAGATTCAACTACCGCGGTTCTTCATCACAGCCTTCGATGGACAACCTCATCGACATCGTGGACAACAGCAACCCGCTGAACATCACACGCGGTAACCCAGGTCTGAAGCCCTCGTTCACACACAGCATGCAACTGTTCTACAACAACTACATACAAAACCATCAGCGTGCCATCATGGGATTCTTGAACTACTCGAACACACGCAACTCGATAAGCCAGATGGTAAGTTACGACCCAACTACAGGTGCACGCACTAGCCGTCCTGAAAACATCAATGGAAACTGGAACGCAGGAGGAGGATTCATGTTCAACACCGCCATCGACTCTACGGGATATTTCAACGTGAACACCTTCACTCGTCTGAACTACAGCAACAGCGTGGGTTATCTGGCATCGGGAATGATGTCTAACTCACAGAAGAACACCACACGCACCACAAGCATCAGCGAGCGACTGGGATTCAGTTTCCGCAACTCATGGCTGGAGGTGGAACTCAACGGAAATGTAGACTACTCTCACGCACGCAACATGCTGCAGGAGCAGAACAACCTGGACACATGGCAGTTCAACTACGGTACCAACATCACCGTTTACCTGCCTTGGGGCACCTCGATATCTACTGACTTGCACGAGCAGAGCCGCAGAGGATATAAGAACGCAGCCATGAACACCAACGAGCTGTTATGGAACGCGCAGATAAGCCACGGATTCCTGAGGGGCAAGCCTCTCACCGTGATGCTTCAGTTCTATGACATCCTGCACCAGCAGAGCACTATCTCCAGCACTCTGAACTCCATGATGAAGAGTGACACGCAATACAACGCCATCAATAGTTACGTCATGCTGCATGTAGCATACCGCTTCAATGCCTTTGGCGGAAACGGAGGCTTCGGCTTCGGCGGACGTGGAGGTCGCGGCGGTGGTCGTGGCGGCCGTGGAGGCGGTCCTGGTGGCTTCGGTGGAGGTCGCGGTGGCGGCTTCGGCGGAGGCGGTGGCTTCGGAGGCGGTGGCTTCGGTGGAGGCGGCTTCGGAGGACGCAGATAACAAAAAAGAATATAAAATTCAGGGGCAACCTCACGTTATGTGGAGTTGCCCCTATTTCTTATGTTAGGTGTTAGAGGGAGATACAAAGAAATATTAGGAGAAACGTGGCTTGACACGAAGATAAAGGACAATACTATTTTATCTTCTTTATCTCCTCTTCCACTACTTCAGGGAAGTGCTTCATCTCGAGTTGATGTATCTTTGCCTCAATGTCTTCTACCGTATCGTCGGGAGTGAGCGCCACCTTGAACTGCTTCACTATCTCGCCGCCGTCGCATACGTTGCTCACGCGGTGGATGGTGATGCCTGTCTCTGTCTCGCCTGCTGCCTTCACCGCCTCATGCACATGATGGCCGTACATTCCCTTGCCGCCATACTTTGGCAGCAGCGAAGGGTGGATGTTGAGTATCTTGCCGTCATACTCCTTCAGTATGAAGTCGGGGACTATGAGGAGGAAGCCTGCCAGAACAACATAATCTATGTTATGCTTGCGCAGCAACGGCATGACGTTTTCCTCTATGCCGAAGTCCGCTTTCTTGATGACAGCGGTCTCGACACCCAGACGCTGGGCGCGCTGAAGAGCGAAGGCGTCGGCGCGATTGCTTATCACAAGTTCCACACGAGCCACATCCGATGTCTGGAAGTGGCGTATAAGGTTCTCACAGTTGGTTCCGTTGCCGGAAACGAAGATGGCAATGTTCATTTGAGTGAGGAGTTAGGAGTTCTTTTGGTCGCTCCGCTTTATACAAGCGCCCCTTTTCGGGTAGAGCGAGGAGTTTAGTTAGGAGTTAAAATCGTCATCGTCGAAGCCTTCAAAGTCGTCGTCAAGGTCATCGAAGCCGAACATGGCTGGGTCGACAAAGGCCTCCATGGCACGGCGGTCTTTCTTCGTGGGCCTTCCTGTGCCTCGTGCACGGTCTACGAAACCGCTGATGCGGCTCATCTCTAGGATTTCGTACTGCTTAGGGTCGGTCACGTTCTCGTAAATCTCAGGCAGCAGTTTTGCTCCGACGCGCTGTTCGATGCATTTAAGCACCTTGAACGAATAGGTGACAGGAGGCTTTCTCACACTCACCACCTCACCGGCCTTTATCGTCCGCGACGGTTTCACGGTGGTTCCGCTCATCATCACGCGCCCGTTCTTGCAGGCATCAGCGGCAATGGAGCGTGTCTTGAAGATGCGCGCTGCCCACAGCCACTTGTCGAGGCGTGCCACAGGAGCTCCCTGCGGTACCGTTGGTTTTCCTTCCTTACCCATTCTGTTCTTCTTTATTGTTCTGCGGCGCCACAGGCTTGCGCTTGTTATACTGGTTCATCGTGATGTTTATCCCTGCGAGAACGAAACTCTTTATCTCCTCCACCGCAACATCCATCTGCGGCGAAAGCACTTTCATTTCTTCCTCGCTGTAATGGCCGAGCACCCAGTCCACCTGCATCCCG
>JAEEGG010023548.1_pt1 | contig 12019 bp, 12 predicted proteins | sample 9134161 | NCBI WGS metagenome assembly JAEEGG01 (sample SAMN16246543, study PRJNA631951) | gut metagenome | biome: gut microbiome; feature: rumen; material: CR-attached | host: Bos | place: Iran: Karaj | collected 2018-10 | reverse complement strand
TTACTAGGGCCCAAAAATACAGGACTTTATGTTCTTGGATCAATAGCATATCCAGTAATGATGTCTCTTACAGAGGGGTTATGCGTTTGGTTAATAAAATATATTGATTTAAAAGATACTCTTCTGTTAGTAGCAACCAGTGGAGCTATATATGGAACAGCTAATGGACTACTATATAAAACAGGATTCGGTTCTGGTGGAGCAGATATTATAATACAATTAATAACTAAATATTTTAAAATACCAAATGGAACAGCATCGCTAATATTTAATACATGTGTATTAACAACAAGTGGTGTTATCTTTGGTATAGAAAAAGTATTACTAGGTATTTTAATAATAATAATTAATAGTACATTAATTAATAAAATTATGATAGGTATATCAGATAGTAAAACATTCTATATTCAAACTAAAAAAATAAATGAAATAATTGATGTATTATCTGAAACTAACGCCGGATATACAATATTAAAAACAGAAGGCGGACATACTAAAAACGCAAACGATGTAATAATGACAGTTGTATCTACAAAAGAATATTATTTATATGAAAATCTTATAAAGAAAATAGATCCAGAAGTATTTTTAGTAGTAAGTGATTGCTATGAGGTTTACGGAGGAAAAAGTAAACATAATAAAAGTTTCTTAGATATTTAAATATAGCATTTAAAAAATGCTATTTTTTTGTTATAATTTATGATATAAGGTGGTGTACCATGAAGTTTATTGATATCAAAAATTGTTATAAAGTCTATAAAAATGGTGTAACAGCTATAGCAGACTTATCACTATCTATTGATAAAGGAGAATTCGTTTTTATAACAGGATCTACTGCGTGTGGTAAATCTACATTTATAAAAATGTTATATAGAGAAGAAAAACCTACATCTGGTGAAATACTAATTGGTGGTGTTAGGGTAGAAAAACTTAAAAATAGAAAAGTATATAAATTAAGAAGAAAACTAGGAATAGTATTCCAAGACTTTAAACTATTACCAAAGTTAACTGCTTATGAAAATGTTGCTTTTGCTTTAGAAATGTATGGCTTACCAAAAGAAGAAATTAGAAATAAAACTTTAAAAGCTTTAGATCTAGTTGGATTAAAGGAAAAAGCGAAGAGCTTCCCTGATGAATTATCTGGTGGAGAACAACAAAGAGTATCTATAGCAAGAGCTATAGTTAATAGTCCAAAACTATTAATATGTGACGAACCTACTGGTAACCTAGACCCTGAAATGTCTATGGAAGTTATGAAAGCACTTGAAGTAATTAATGAACTTGGAACTACTATAATAGTAGTTACTCACGATAGAGATATAGTTAATAAAATGAAGAAAAGAGTTATTAAACTAGATCATGGTAGAGTAGTAACTGATTCAGAGAAAGGAACTTATACTGTCGATGAAAAACGTTAGAATATTAGGAAGAAATTTCCGTGATGGATTTAAAAATGTATTTAGAAACTTTTCTTTATCATTTGCATCTATATCATGTATAACAATTACTTTATTAGTAGTAGCAGTTGCATTAGTTGGATCATTAAATGTTGAAAACTTTACTAAACTAATATCTGATGATTTCACTATTGTTGCTTTCGTTAAGAATGATGCTGATAAAGAAGCCGAGGAAAAAATAGAAGAAGAATTAAACAAAATTGGTAATATTGAAAGTATTACATTTGTATCTAAATCAGATACTAAGAAGGAAATGATGGATTCATCTGAAACATTTAAAGGAATTATGTCAGCTTGGGAAGAAGAAGAAAATCCATTAAGTGATGCTTATCAAATAAAAGTTAAAGATATTGAAAAAATAGAAAAAACTGCTGAAAAAATTAAAAAGATTGATAATATTGAAATAGTTAAATATGGTGAAGGTATGGTTGATTCCATGGTTTCTATATTTGATATTATTAAGAAAGTATTAATTGTTATAGTAGTAGCTTTAGTTGTAGTAACAGCATTCTTAATTGTTAATACAATTAAAATTACTATATTCAGTAGACAACAAGATATTGAAATTAAAAGACTAGTTGGAGCTTCTAATTTCTCAATTAAACAACCATTCGTTATTGAAGGTTTAATAATTGGTTTACTTGGAAGTATTATTCCAATAATTGTTACAATATATGGTTATAATTATTTATATAACTTTACTGGAGGAGTTATCTTCTCACAATTTATTAAATTAATTAAACCATTCCCATTTGTATTTTATGCTTCAATTGTATTATTGGCTATTGGCGTTATCGTTGGTATGATAGGAAGTAGAAGGGCAGTAAGTAAATACTTAAAGATATAATGAAAAAGATTAAATATATTATTTCAGTACTACTTTTATTAGTACTGCTTATTCCTATAAATACCAATGCCAAAACTTTAGGACAATATAAAAATGAACTTGATGAATTACAAAGAAAACATAATGATACAAGTAATCAAATAAAATATAATGATGAACAAATAGCAGCTGCTAAAGCTAGAATTAATGAAATCTATGCTGAAATAGAAGCTGGAGAAAAAGAAATGATTGAGCTTAATAAACAAATAGCTCAATTAAATGAAGATATACTTAATAAAAGAGAAGAAATTAAAAGTATTCTTAAGTATAATCAATATGCTAAGGGAGAATCTGCTTACTTAGAATATTTATTTAAAGCTAAATCAATAACAGATTTTATTTATAGAGCAACTGTTTCTGAACAAATGTCTAATTACAACAAGCAACTTATAAATGAAATGAATGCTATGATTAAGCAAAACGAAGAAAATATTAAAAAACTTCAAGAAAAAGAAAAAGAATTAACTGCTAAGAGAGAAGAATTAAATCAAAAGATTGCTATTCTTCAAAGTCAAAACAATAGTTTATCTGATGAATCTATTTCTGAAGAAGAAGAAATAAAAGCATCTCAAGAAGTAATTGCTTTCTATGAAAAAGCTGGATGTAAAGATGGAGATGAAGTTACAACTTGTGCTGCTAAACAATTACCTCCAGGAACTAAATTCTATAGACCAGTTACTTTAGGATATGTTACATCAGAATATGGTTATAGAATTAATCCTCTTGGTAGTAATGGGCAAAACCATACTGGTACAGATATGTCTACTTATAGATCTTGTTCTGAGTGTCATAATATATTATCTGTAGCTCCTGGTAAAGTAGCTTATACAGGTTATAATAGTTCAATGGGTAATTATATAGTTATCCACCATAATATTAATGGTCAATACTATTCATCTATGTATATGCATTTATCTAGAATAGATGTTAGAAAAGGTGATATAGTTACTAAAGATACTCAAATAGGAGTTATGGGTAATACAGGATGGAGTACTGCTACTCACTTACATTTAACCATGTTTGCTTGTTTATATTTAAGTGATTCTAGATGTAAGTATCCTGGTAGTACAGTTAATCCAAGAAATTATGTTAATTTCCCATCATCATTATATGTAGACTTTAAGAATAGAACTACTTATTACGATTAAGGCTTTTAAAGCCTTTTTCTTTTGCTTTTTTTATAAAAAAGTATATAATATATATTTAAGGTGAAAAACATGGAAGAAGTTCAAGTTGAAGAAACAAAACCTGTAGAAAAGCCTACTGAAGAAAAAACTGATAAAGAAAATCAAAAGAAGCCGGTTATAGTACAGGTTAAAGACATTATATTCAGTTTTAGACATATGTATTTAGAGAATTTAGAAAAACTAAATAAAAAACTAAAAAAGCATATATCTATAGATAGTCCTTTAATTGATGATGTTACTATGTACATGGATTATAGTAAATATAGACCTAGAAGTATTAAAGCTAAATTTAGATTTAAAAAAAGATCTTTTGGAAGAGTAATATGTAATCTAAGTGAAGCTTTAGGAAAAGAGTCATATTTAAGATATCCATCAGAAATAAAAAAAGATGAATATGGTAATTATGTATCTACTAAAGGAATAAAGATTAAGAGTCAAAAGATAGCTAGAGAAATAGAATGTATTCTTAAAGAAGAGTTCTATAACAAGATTAATGGTTATTTTAATAATGGAAAAATAAGTATATCTTTTACAGGTTATGATATTACTATATCTTGTTCTGATTTCATCATCTGTTATGATTGTGTTGGAGATATAATCTATGTATATACTTCAATGCCATATCCTTTAAAGGATATATTAAATACAAAAATAGATTTAGATATGATGGATGATTATCATAAGGAAAATATATCTAAAGAAAAAAGAATAATAGATACTGATAGTTATGAAACAAATAAAGATTACCCAGGTGATTACACTATACAAGCTAAAGAAGGCGCTATAGTATTAAAAAGATTAAAGAAAGGTAAGTTAAATAAATATATATAGGTGATAAAATGGTTAAATATAATATAGCAAAAGGTTTAACAGTAGATAAATTAAAAGAATGTGGTTTTTCAGAGGTATCTACTGAAAAAAAGAATAATAAAAAGTATTATGTATTTAGACAATTAACAGCAGATACTAATATGTCTTTGACTATTCTTAGAAAAGGAAAAAGATTTAAATATACTAAAGATAGTGCAAAGATATTAGTAGGTTATGAATCTAAGATTGCATGTGCTCCAGAAGTAATAGAAAGAAATACTTATTTAGGTTTTCCTGTAATAGCAGAAAGATTTCATGAAGAAATGAATACTTTTGTAGAAGCAGGTATTCTTACTAAAAAACTTGTTAATGGAAAGAAAAGTAAATAATTATTATTTACTTTTTTTATGTTATAATTTATTTAGGAGATGATATAAATGGGACTACTAAGTTTTGCTTTAAAAGGAAGTTATAAAAGATATTGGAATAATCTTAAAGATTTATCTAAAAAAGTAAATAAAAAGCCTTTATCTATGTTTATAGATACTTGTTTTTGTACTTTATTTACTGGTTCAGGTATGCAAGATTATTTAAACTATAAGTTTTATGAAAAATCATGGAAAGAAAGAAAAGAGTATGCTACTATTGGATATCAAGCTAAGTTTTATAAAACAACTGCAAGTATTGAATATGCTCCATTCTTTTCTAATAAAATAAACTTTCATAAGAACTTTAAAAAATTCGTAAAAAGAGAATGTGTATCTTATGAAGATGGATTTGATAAAGTAGAAAAGTTTATTAAAGAAAGAGATGCTATAGTAGTTAAACCTATATCAGGACTTGGTGGTGGAGGAGTTAGAAAAATTGAAACTAAAACTATCAAGGATTTAAATAAGTTTTATGAAGATTTAAAAGAAAATAATGAATTTATTGAGGATCTAGTAGTTCAAAATAAAGACTGGGATAAATTAAACTCTGGTAGTATTAATACTTTAAGAGTATATACTTATGCTTTAAATGGTAAATCTAGAATACTATATGCTTGTGCTAGAATTGGTTCTACTGACGCTATAGTAGATAATTTCCATTCAGGTGGTGTAGGAGTACTTGTAGACGTAGAAAAAGGATGTTTAGTTGGTAAAGCTATTAATAAAGCAAATGTTGAATCAGATGTTACTCCAAGGACTAAGATAAAAGTAGATGGATATAAGATTCCTATGTGGAATGAAGTAAAGAAAATGGTATGTGAAGCTGCACTTGTAAATGATAAAGTAAATATAGTTGGATGGGATGTAGCTTTATCTAATAAAGGACCACTTTTAATAGAGGGTAATAGGGGACCAGGTTGGGATTTACCTCAAGTACTTCTTGGAAGAGGAGTAAAAAAAGAACTAGAACAAATAGAAAAAGAGGTAAAGAATAGTAAATAACGCTTGTTATTTAGTTTTATTAAAGTAAATTATTAATATAGGAGTGATATAGTATGGCTAGTGCAAATTTAAATATAATTAATGATAAATATCAGGAATATTTATATACAGAATCGACAGTAAATGATATTGGTAACCGTATTAGTGAATCATTTGAAGATGATAAATATGGTTTAGTAGAATATGAAGTTGATGATTCCGACTATAGTTATTATGGAACTTTAAAAGATGATTTGTCAAAACTTAAAATGGAATTAAGCTACTATTATGGTCTTTTGTCTGACGAAGAAAAGTCTATGCTTGACCCAAATTGTAAATCATTTCTTGATTTATTACCAAAATGTGATTTAGATGAATTACTTAATAGTGTAGCTAAAAGCGCACAAGAAGAGGTTATATTAATTACTCCAGAAGAAGCAGCTGATTATGATAAAATATTAACTAAATATATAGATGTTGTTTTATTAAGAGATAATGGTTTATATACTAAGGATTCTTTCGAAGCAATTAAAAGAGCTTTAGATTATAAAAGAATAATCCATCATAGTACCTATTATATTAAAAAGCGTATTTTGTTTGAAATAAACAAAATTGCAAGTGAACTTCAAGAAGAATTAAAATTTGGAGATGACTATGTAGATAATGTTAAGTCTTCATTAGAGACATTTAAAGATTATATAGACGATGAAGATGAATATGGGATACCATATTGTGAAGAAAAATATAGTAAATAGATAGTAAAGAATAGTATTAACTATTCTTTTTTTATGATAATTTAAATGCAGAAGAGTTAAATAGGTTATTTGATGCAGAAGAAGGAAAACAAATATCTTCTGTATCCCAAGGCACAGGTCCTAAAAAGTAGTAAATAAACAAGGTGTTCGCCTTGTTTTTTTATTACTATTTTGTTAATATATATCTAGTTATGGAGGTCCCTTATGGATAAATTTAAATTAGTTTCAAAATATAAATCATCTGGTGACCAACCAGAGGCAATAGATGCTTTAGTAGAGGGTATAAATACTGGCAAAAAGAGTCAAGTATTACTTGGTGCGACTGGTACAGGTAAAACATTTACTATTGCGAATGTAATTGAAAGAGTAAATAAACCTACTTTAGTATTAGCACATAATAAAACACTAGCAGGACAACTTTATTCAGAATTAAAAGAATTATTTCCTAATAATAGAGTAGAATACTTTGTATCTTATTATGATTATTATCAACCAGAGGCATATGTACCATCAAGTGATACATATATTGAAAAAGATGCCTCAATTAACGATGAAATAGATGAACTTAGACATAGTGCTACCTCTGCTTTAGTATCTAGAAATGATACTATTGTAGTAGCTTCAGTATCTTGTATATATTCTTTAGGAGAAAAAGAAGAATATGAACATCAAACTTTAACTCTTCATACTGGGGATATCATTGAAAGAGACGATATTTTAAAGAAATTAGTAGATATGCTTTATGAAAGAACTAATTATGACTTAGTTAGGGGATCTTTTAGAACTAAAGGGGATACTATTGAAATAATGCCTTCTTATTCATCATCAAATGGTTATAGAGTAGAGTTATTTGGTGATGAAGTAGAAAATATAATTGAATTTGATGTAGTAACTGGAGCCGTTATAGAAAGAAAGATGACTATAACAGTATTTGCGGCATCTCACTTTGTTACATCTAACGAAAAAATAAAACTTGCTTGTAAGAATATTAGAAAAGAATTAGAAGAGAGATTAGAATGGTTTAAACAAAATAATAAATATCTTGAATATGAAAGACTTCAACAAAGAACAAATTATGATCTAGAATTACTTGAAGAAACAGGATTCTGCAAAGGAATAGAGAACTATTCAAGACATTTAGCATTTAGAAAAGCAGGAGATACACCATCAACATTAATAGATTTCTTTCCAAAAGATTTTCTTTTAGTTGTCGATGAGTCTCACGTAACACTTCCACAAGTTCGTGCCATGTTTAATGGGGATAGAGCAAGAAAACAAATACTTGTAGACTATGGATTTAGATTACCATCAGCATTAGATAATAGACCACTTACATTTGATGAATTTAATTCTAAATTAAATGATGTAATTTATGTATCTGCTACCCCAGGGGATTATGAAATAGAAGTATCTGATAATAGAGTAGTAGAACAAATTATTAGACCTACTGGATTACTTGATCCTACTATTGATGTTAGACCATCAGAAAACCAAATAGATGATTTGATTAATGAAATAGATGAAAGAATTAAAAAGAACGAAAGAACATTAATAACTACTCTTACTATTCGTATGAGTGAAGAATTAACTGATTATCTTAAGAATGCTGGATTTAAAGTGGCTTTCCTACATAATGAGATTAAAACGCTTGAAAGAATAGAAATAGTAAGAGACCTTAGACTTGGTAAATATGATGTAGTAGTAGGAGTTAACCTTCTTAGAGAAGGTATTGATATACCAGAAGTTAGTTTAATAGCAATACTTGATGCTGATAAACAAGGATTCTTAAGAAGTACTAGATCACTTATTCAAACAATTGGTAGAGCAGCTAGAAATGCTAATGGTAAGGTAATAATGTATGCTGATAGTATGTCTGATTCTATGAAAGAAGCTATAGATGAAACTAATAGAAGACGTTCTATTCAAGAAAAATTCAATGAAGAACATGGTATTACACCAACTACTATTATTAAACCTATAACTGATATTATTAGAAATAAAGCTAAAGATGCTAGTGGTATTAAAGATACTAAGTATTCTAAGAAAGAAAAAGAAAAACTAATGAAAGAAATAGAAAAAGAGATGCTTGAAGCTGCTAAAGAATTAGACTTTGAAAGAGCAACAGAACTTAGAGATATATTATTTGAAATGAAGGCTGAATAATTCAGTCTTTTTTTTATTAATTTATGTGCTATAATTTAATTATAAGGAACATTAACTATGGACTTATACAAGAATTTATTTAAAAATAGAAATACTTATAACGAAAGGTTAAACATGACCATATTTGTAGTCAATATTTTCTTAATATTGGTACATGTTTTTCTTTCGGTTTTTTATTTTATAGCTAAACATAATTTCATGTTTATAGCTAATCTATTTTCTATAGGTTTTTATATATCTGGATTATTCTTTAGTATTAAACATAGAGATACCTTTTTAAGAATATCTTTTGTAGAAATATGGGTTCATACATTCCTTGGAATATGTTCTTTTGGATGGGATGGATATTTCCAAAACTGGATATTTGCTTTATTAGCTGCTGTTTTCTTATCTGCATATAATCCAGGTAATAAAGATCAATCATATAAACAATCAGTTATATTTAGTTTTATAGTAGTATTATCATATTTCTTATTTGCATTATTTGTTAATAATGCTAAACTTCCTATAACAGTTAACCTTAGTGATAATATGAAAGATGTATTATTTGCATTTAATAATTTTATTACATTTGCTGCTATTATATTCTTTGCTGTTACATATACTAAAAATAAGGAAGAGAAAGAAATAGAACTATTAAAGAATGCTAATTATGATGAATTAACTGGTATATTTAATAGACATGGTATAGATAGCATAGAATATGCTTTAAAAGGTAAATCATATTCAATAGCTATACTTGATTTAGATTTCTTTAAACCTGTTAATGATAAATATGGACATAAAGCTGGTGATAAAGTGTTATCAGGTATAGGTAATATACTTAATTCATTTGTAAGTAAGAATATTACTGTTGGAAGATGGGGAGGAGAAGAATTCATAGTTATTGGTAATTCTGATATAAAGTATGAAGACTTTGTTAATATATTAGAAAATATAAGAAAGAAAATTGAATCAACTCCATATACTATTAAAGATAAAAAGAAAATTAATATAACAGTATCTATAGGTTCTAAATATATAAAAACTAGTAAATCTATAGAAGAAAGTGTTGCCTTAGCAGATAAGAATCTTTATAAGGCAAAACAAACTGGTAGAAACAAGGTTGTTTCATAGATTATAGAAAGGAGGATATTATGAGAAAGAGTGGTATACTTGGTACTATTACATGGATATTTGGTATAATTCTAATAATTGTTGCAGTTTTATCTTTATTCTCAGGTCATATAGCATTATTAGATAGTATAGCTAATATCTTACGTTTAGTTAACTATTTTGGACCTATTCCATTTGTTATAATTGGTATTATAGCAATTATTATTGGTTCTAATAGAAATAGAGCAATTAATGGTCTTATATTTATTGGTATAGCTTATTTAATTCCAATAATAGCAGGATTCTTTAAATAAAAAACAATCATTTGATTGTTTTTTTGTGTAAATTCATATTGAAATTATTATATCTAAGTAATATATTTAAAATAGGAGGTAAGTATATGAAAAAAGGGATACTTGGAACAATTGCGTTTATAGTAGGGTTAGTTTGTTTTGCTATTGCTGTAGTTGCAGGATTTTTTCCTGATGCCACAATTGGTTCAATAGGTTGGTTTGCTAGAATTGGTCAAATTTTATGGTTTGCAGGACCTGTATTAGGTATTATTGCCTGTGTTAAAAAATCAAATACTAAGCTAGCAATCATTGGTATAGTACTAGGAGTTCTTGCTTTTTTTGCTCCTTTAGTAGTAAGTATAATTGTTAAATAAAAAGACAATCATTTGATTGTTTTTTTAATTTTTAGTATAATAGATATAGGAAGTGATATTATGACCGAAAACAATATATTCGATTTATTAAGTGAATATGTAGATGAAACTAAAGATTTAGAATATATGGAAGACGCTGTTAGTAATGACAATGGCGAAGATGAATCAGTTAGTGAGTATATTAATTCTGATATACCTAGTAAGAAAAGAAGATTAGATAAAATAGAGGAAGAATTATCAAAGTTTTCTCCAGTGCTTCTTTTTGCTTATAGAGATAATGAACAAGCTTTGCTTGATAAAAAGACTCTTGAGTTAGAGGAATTGATTAAAAGAATTCCAAATAGTTCTTATATTGGAAATCAAGAACCTAAAGAAATAAGAGACCTTAAATCAGAAATTGAAAGTTGTAGTGTTAAAATTATACTTTTAGGTAAAGTACTATCAAAATTAGGATTTGACCCTAAATCTCCTAATCAAGGATCAATGACAAAACGTCCATAAAAATGTAGTAAATCTACATTTTTTTTTATTGTATTATATTATTCACTTGGTAATGAACAAGCTGTTTATGGCGTAGAATAAAACGGTTATTAATAAAAATTGTAGTTGTTCGCTACATTTTTTTTATTTTATTTGTTATAATATCTCGTGTTTGGAAGTGATATTATGAACGATAAGATTACTGTTAGAGGTGCAAGAGAAAATAATTTAAAAAATATTAATATAGATTTACCTAAGAACAAGTTAATTGTTATGACTGGAGTTTCTGGATCAGGTAAGTCTTCTTTAGCGTTTGATACTATATATGCAGAAGGTCAAAGAAGATATGTAGAAAGTTTATCTAGTTATGCTAGACAATTCTTAGGTGTACAAGAAAAACCTGATGTAGATTCTATTGAAGGTTTATCTCCATCAATTAGTATTGATCAAAAGACTACTAATAATAATCCTAGATCTACAGTTGGTACTATCACTGAAATATATGACTATTTTAGACTACTTTTTGCTAGAATTGGTACTCCATACTGCCCTACTCATAATATTCCTATAAAGAGTCAATCTATTGAAGAAATGACTAATAAAATACTTAAATTAGATGAAGGAACTAAGATTATGATTCTTTCTCCAGTTATTAAAGGAGATAAAGGTACTCATAAAGATACTATAGATAATCTTAGAAAAGAAGGATATGCTAGAGTAAGAATAGATAATGAAATAATAGATTTAACTGAAGATATAAATCTAGATAAAAATAAGAAACATAATATAGATGTAGTAGTAGATAGACTTATCATTAAAGATGGTATTAGAAGCCGCTTATTTGATGATTTAGAAGTTGCTACCAAACTTAGTAAAGGTAAAGTATATATATCTGTTGTAGGTGGGGAAGAATTAATATATAGTGAAAACTATGCTTGTCCTCATTGTGATTATTCATTAAGTGAATTAGAACCAAGAATATTTTCATTTAATGCTCCATTTGGTGCTTGTCCTGATTGTAAGGGCTTAGGATTCAAAGATAAAATGGATGGTAATTTAGTATTAGATAAGACTAAATCATTAAATGAAGGAGCTATACTTCCATTTAAG
>JAEEGG010023539.1_pt1 | contig 12022 bp, 5 predicted proteins | sample 9134161 | NCBI WGS metagenome assembly JAEEGG01 (sample SAMN16246543, study PRJNA631951) | gut metagenome | biome: gut microbiome; feature: rumen; material: CR-attached | host: Bos | place: Iran: Karaj | collected 2018-10 | reverse complement strand
ATTAATTATTTCATCTATAGAATCATTTATATATAAATCATAATTATCATCACCAGATTTAATTTTATATAATCTAGATGATCCTAAATTATTTTCTTGCTGCTCAATATTATCTATATTTAATATAATTTTTTTATTTTTTAAAAATTCTAAAATATCAGCTGTAGTTAATAAATTTTTAGCATTATTAATTACGATTGTTTTATCATCTGGTATAAAAAATTCATTAATTATTTCATCATCTTCATCTTTTACATAAATAGTAATAAAAGATAATGATCTATTATTTGAATTATCAGATACAGATATTGAAAAATGATAAGATCCTTTTATCATATAATAAGTATTATAATCATTTAAATCATTAATTATATAATCATTAACTTCACCATCAAAATCATCTATGATATTAATATGCTTTTTAATATCATCTATAGATAATTTATTATCTTGAGGGGATATTTTAATATTATTAAATTTAATAATTGGTGATGTTATATCTTCAATATTTAAATAAAATTCATAGGATGATTCATTATTTGATTCATCTATGGCTCTTATTCTTAATTCATATATATTTGGTTTATTATAATTATCTTTATATAAATCATATCCATCAATAAATATATCTATTTCTGATGAATTATCATATATTTCAAAATAAGATAATATATCTTCTTTTGATAATAATCTATTTTCATAAATATTTATAATATCGTCCTTTTCATTACAATTAATAAAAGGATAATCATTATCGTAGACATTAATAATGATATTAGATGTTGCGATATTATTATTTAAATCTCTTGCGATAATATCTAATGAATACTTACCTGGTATATCTTTATTTTGATAATAATCATCATAACTATCTAAATCATAATTATTAATAATTCCATCTATTTCATCATAAATAACAATATTCTTTTTAATATCTTCTAATAATAATGTTTTATCATTAGAAATATTAATATTGTTAACACTTATTGAAGGGGATACATTGTCATAAGTGTTAATAATAAATGAATCAAATATTGTTTGATTATTAATTATTTTATATCCATAGCATAAATAAGAACTTATTTTATCATTTGAATTTAAATAATTATCTATATTTATTTCTTCATTTGTATTTAATAATTGTTTTATTTCTTCTATATTATATTTTTTAAAATATGGAACATTTATATTATTTAAATTTAATAAATCTTCACAATTATTATTTACATATATTGTATTTCTTGTATATAAATTATCATTTTTAATATATGTATGTATTTCATATGATGTTTCTTTAATATTATCAATTGAAATATAATTATATTCATAATTTATATAATTCTTTATCTCATCAATATTCATCTGATAATTTTCATCTAAATAAAATTCATTATAATAATTATTATCAGTATATGAAGCTACATTTATTAAATTAGTAGATATATCATATATTAAATCAAAAGAATCTTTATAATCATTAGACATTAAATTATTATTTAATAATAATCTATCAACCTCATAATCAAATTTTGATGTTGAATTAAATATTAGGCCTAAATCTATTATTTTATTTGAATTAACAATGATATTACCGTTATTCAATAAAATCTCAAAATAGGCATCATTTTTAAATGTAAATGTTATTTTATTACATTTTTCATCGTTAAAATAATAATTCATATAAAATGTTCCCTTAGTTGGGAAGACAAAAGGACATTTTATAATGTCATCATCATCAAAATAATGATAATTATTTAATTCATTTATTTGATAATTTACCTCCTCTAGGCTATCTTCATTTAAAAATATTAGATTTATATTTTCTTCTCTTCTTTTAGCTGATGATAAAAATATAATTAAAATTAATGAAGATAATATTAACAATGTTTTTGCTATTTTTTTCATATTTTCATTCTCCTTTTTTAAAATAAATTAATATCCCTTCATATATATAAGAGTATGAAAATCAAAAAATTTTACAAAAATTTTTAAAATAATTAAAAAAAATAAAAAATAAATCTCCAAATGTTGGGTACCCAACAAAATGGAGATTTATTTCATCTTTTCTTCAATTAATTCATACATATTAACTGCATCAGCCTTTTTGGTTGAAATATCTAATGATAATACTTTAATAGATACTAATTTCATACCAAATTCTATTGTGATAATATCGCCTATTTTTAAGTCTTTACTTGGTTTAGCAATTTTACCATTAACTAATACACGTTCTGATTCTGAAACTTCTTTCGCAAGAGTTCTTCTTTTTATAACTCTTGATACTTTTAAGAATTTATCAAGACGCATTATTCTGCCTTTTCTTCAGAATCTTTAGATTCTTCTTTAGGTTCAGTTTCTTTTTCTTCTTGATTTTCTTTTATTTCTTCTTTAGTTTCTTCAGCTTGAACAGGTGTTTCAGTTTCAACAGTTTTTTCTTCTGGCTTATCTTCAGTTAAAGCTTGGGCTTCTTCAGCTAATTTTTTTGCATTAACTTTATTATCATACCAAGCTAAATGACCTGTTTCATTAATTTCATCAATATCAGATTTAGTAAGAGTTTCAACTTTAATTAAATAATCTGCGATAGTTTTAACTAAATCAAGATTATCATTTAAAATCTTTTTCGCTCTTTCATAACATTCTTCAATGATTTTTCTTACTTCTTTATCAATTTCTAGGGCGATTTGATCAGAGAAATTCTTCTCCTTCATATAGTCTCTTCCAAGGAATACTGAACCGCCGGCTTTTTCATATTGGATAGGTCCTAAATCAGACATACCATATTCAGTAACCATTGATCTTGCGATCATTGTTGCTTTTTCAAAGTCGTTTGATGCACCTGTAGAGATTTCACCAAAATTAATTTCTTCTGAAACACGGCCACCTAAGAAGCCTGTGATTTCATCAAGAAGTGATTGTTTTGTTTCTAGATATCTATCCTCTTCAGGAAGCATTAAGGCATAACCACCTGCTTGACCACGAGGGATAATTGTAACTTTTTGTACGATATTTGCATTATCAAGCTTTAAACCAATAACTGCGTGACCAGCCTCATGGTGAGCAATTGTAATCTTTTCCTTTTGAGAAATTACACGGCTCTTCTTTGCAGGACCCATCATTACACGGTCTGTAGCTTCATCAATATCATGAATGTTGATGATTTTTCTATTTTCTCTTGCGGCAAGTAAGGCAGCTTCATTTAATAAATTCTCTAAATCTGCACCAGAGAAGCCTGGAGTTCTTGCGGCAATTTCATCTAATTTAACATTTGGATCAACATGCTTATTTCTAGCATGAACTTTTAAAATAGCTTCTCTTCCTTTTACATCAGGATTTGAAATAGTAATTTGTCTATCAAATCTTCCTGGTCTTAATAAGGCAGGGTCTAATACATCTGGACGGTTTGTTGCGGCCATAACGATTACACCAGTATTATTGTTGAAACCATCCATTTCAACTAATAATTGGTTTAATGTTTGTTCACGTTCATCATGTCCACCACCAAGACCTGCACCTCTTTGACGACCTACGGCATCAATTTCATCAATGAAAATGATACAAGGTGCGTTATTTTTAGCAGTTTTGAACATATCACGTACTCTTGATGCACCAACACCAACGAACATTTCAACGAAATCAGAACCAGAAATTGAGAAGAATGGAACACCTGCTTCTCCTGCAACAGCTTTTGCTAATAATGTTTTACCTGTTCCTGGAGGACCAAAAAGGATAATACCTTTAGGTATACGTGCGCCAATTTCACTATATTTACGTGGATTTTTTAAGAAATCTACGACTTCAACTAATTCTTGCTTTTCTTCTTCACATCCTGCAACATCATTAAATGTAACAGTTTTAGATCTAACAAGGTTTGCAGTAGATTTACCAAAATCCATTGCACCACCTGCACCACCTTGGCTTCTTAATAAAGCTCTAAATATTAATATCATGATTACACAGAAAATAACTGTAGGTAATAATGAAATTAATATAGATAGCCATACATTAGCTGAAAGTGGTGTAATTTTAATATGAACTGTAGATAATGTATCAATTTCATTTAATCCATCACTTGTTACAACAACACGATAAGATATTGTTTTACCTGAAGATGTATCTACATAGCTTCCTGTAATATAATATAATCCATCATTATTTTCAATTGGCTCTGCTGAAACTTCACCTTTAATGACGCCATCAGCTACTCTATTTTCAAATTCGTCTTTAGTTAAATTTTTATAGCTTTTTTGAGTAAGACCTCTTACTAAGAAGAAAATACCTACTGCTAAAAGAATAAAAATTATTATAAACATAAAGTCAAATCTTCTTTTTGGCTTTTGTTGCTTATTATCCTGCATTTTAATACCTCTTTCTATTTACTATAAACTTCTTTTTTTAAAATAGCTATATAAGGAAGATTACGATAATTATCATTATAATCAAGACCATATCCTACAATAAATTCATTAGGACATATAGATCCTTTATAATCTGCTTCAATATTATATTTTCTTCCTTCCTTCTTATCAAGTAAAACAGCTATTTTTATTGATTTAGCACCATTATTTTCAAATAATGTCTTTAAATTTAATAATGTTAAACCAGTATCTAATATATCATCAATTATGATAATATCTTTATCTTTAACATCAGGAATATGTCCATTTATTTTTATATTTCCTGTTGATTCAGATCCATTATATGAAGAAACCTTAATATAATCTACAAAACATTTAAGATTGATTTTTTTAACTAAATCAGTCATAAATGGTATAGCTCCTTTTAAAAGCCCAATGAATAAAGGTTCTTTATTTTTATAATCATTATTAACTTTAGAAGAAACATTAGATATAATATTATCTATTTGTTTTTCATTAAATATTATTTTTTCTAAATCTTTATTCATTTATTTCCTCACAATATAAATAAATATCTGCATTATCCTTTTGTTCAAAACAAAATTTAGATTTTGCATAATCAAATACCCATAATATTTCACCATCATTCATTGCAAAAACAGGTATTTCATCTCTTTTTGAGCTATTTATTTTATTATCAATAAAAATGCGAGCTATCTTCTTAGAACCAGATAAAAGTGATATTTCATCACCCTTTTTTCTGTTTCTAACTAATAAAGGCATTCTTAGATTATTATAACATAATCTAAGACATTTTACATTAAAAAGTATCTTTTGAGATAATAATATTTTATATCTATTTTGAAATATAATTTCTTTATCTTTTTCTATTTCTAATTCACAATATTCATTTTTTATTTCTTTTTTTATATATGCGACATCATATGATCTATAAAAGATATAATTATTTCCTAACGAATATTTCTTATTACCTTTATTATCATTTAAAAAATGATATATATCATTAATTAAATCATATGTTTTATTAATTTTATGTTGTTCTAATAATAATGAAATAATATCCTTTTTTAATGCTTTATCTAATTTTTTAAAGGAATTATATTTAATTTTATTATCATTTTCTTTTAAATATGAATTACTTAATTTTCTTATAAATTCAAACGCTTCATGCATTTGGATTGAATATTCCATTATTTTTTCGTCTATATTAGCTTCTTTTTTTAATAGTGGAGTAATATGATGTCTTATTCTATTTCTTAAATAATCATCAGATAAATTAGTTTTATCTTCAAAATAAATATAATTATTTTTATTTACATAATTATATATTTCATCTTTATTAACGCATAGTAGTGGTCTAATAGTTATAAATTTACCATCATAATTAGCAATTTTTATGCCACCATAGCCATATAAATTGCTTCCTTGCATTATTTTTATTAATACAGATTCAATTTGATCATCCTGATGGTGGGCTGTTGCAATAATATTTGTATTATATTTTAATGCACATGATTTAAAAAAATCATATCTTTCATCATGGGCTTGTCCTTCAAAATTTTCATCCTCATTATGATAAAAATCATATTGTTCGTATGGAATATTAAGGCTTTTAGCTAAAGCTTGCATATGAGCCTCTTCCATAGCTGATTCTTCTCTTAAATGATGATTTACATGAGCTAAAACAACTTTATATGATAAATTATATAAAACGTGAAGAAGGGCGATACTATCTACACCGCCTGAAACTGCACAAATTATGAATTTTTCTTTATCTAATTTGATATTTTGTTCTTTCAAAAAATTCTGAATTTTTTCTTCCATGATTTTAACTCCATAGCGTTATTATAAATATTTTTTTATTTTTTTACAATAAATGATATTTATTTACATAAAATAACATAAAAATAACAAAAAGGGAATACCTAAAGGTATCCCCTTATTTTGTTGAATTATTTTAAACTAAATTCTTGAGTATCTTCATTTAAATTCCAAATATTTTCGAAATCGAAGCCGAAAGTTGTTAAATATGCTTTTGTAAATTTGAATTCAGAATGAGTTTCTTCATTATATAAGTCAAATACTAATGATACTGATCCAATATAATTAGAATAATTTTCTCTCCATGTACCAAAATTAATTGCTGCATAATATCCACCATAATCTGCAGATACTGATACACGTCCTACAATTGGAGATGAGTTCTTATGAGCATATTCATATAAATTAGTGCTTGATAGCTTTTGAGCTAATGCGTCTAAATAAGTTCCACGATATCTAAATACAGCAATAGATATATTTCCATTAATGCTTGCGTCTGCACCACCAGTTTCAAATCCACCAATGATACCACCATTGTAGTTACCATAAGCAATTAATGTTCCTTTATAAACATTATTACGAACATCAACTACATATTCAGGGCCAGATTTGATTCTTCCTACGATACCACCAACACATCCGCCTGAATCTTGTTCATCACCGATGTTTGCGATACATAAGCAGTTAGAAACATATAGATTTAAGAAGACTTGGTCACCATTCATTTGAACGTTACCAATGATACCACCAGCATATTTGCTTGATGCATGGATTAGATAAATGTGAGAATCAGTTGGATCTAATGATTCAAATGATTCAACAAGCTCTTCTCTTGTTGCATCTTCTCTCATGCTAAATAATGGGTTAATTAATGAACAATTTGTAATTGTATTAGTTAAGCCAGTGATTTGACCAATGATACCACCACCAGATTGATATGTATAAACTTCAACCTTTCTAGCATGTACATTGTGTACGAATCCACCACGCATTTCACCAATAATACCAACTTGCTTAGTTACACCAGGTACTTCTAAGCCACCATCTTCTGCAATATTGATGTTTTCAAAATCAATGTTCATAATTGTACCGTTTTGTAAACGATAGAACATATTAACACTCTTATTATTTGTAGAATCTAAATTAGATGTTGCTACTGAGAAATTGAAATTAGTTACTTTATGACCTTGTCCATTTAATAAAGCTTGGAATGGTTTATTAGTATCATTTGTACCTAACCAATCCTTGAAATCATAATTAGAGAAATCAAGATCAGTAGTTAAATTATAAATCGTTGTAGTAGATGCTGTTTCTTCATCAGCTAATTTACCTGTTCTTGCAAGAGATGTAAATGCAGCAATATTATCAACATTCTTAGCTGTAACATCAAAGCTTCTTAATGCATCTGCATTATTAGCATTCTTAAATATAGGATTATCTTGTGAATCTTTTGCGTCAGATGCTTTATCTCTATTTTCATATTCTTCATCATTGATAACAGTGTAATATACCTTATAACCATTACCTAAATTGAAATTAGGATGAGTTTCGTCAATGTTAAATTTAATTTGAGCTTCAGTATTTGTCTTAGAAACCTTGAAGAATAATGCATCATCATTATGGATTAAATCATATGCTGATTCTACTGTTGTTCCATTTGGAACTGGTAATGCAGCAATATAACCTTCAACGTTTGTTAATACTGAATCAATAACGATTCCATCTGGCATTAATGATACATTTGGAGCGCTATTAAATGAGATTGTACATTGAGGATCAACTACATATACATAATATACATATGTTGATTTAACATTTGGATTTTCAACCTCTTGTGCAACACAAGTTACACGATATACGCCTGGAACTGATGTAGAAACGCCATCAACACCATAATATCTTGCACCTGTCTTTGCTTCTAGTGCAAATTCATATGTGATTTCTAATGTATAATAATCTGCAGGTAATTCTGTTTGAGAAATACTTGAATCATCTAAAGCGAAGATTCTTGGATTATTATAAATAGAATATTTATCTGTACGAATTTCCTTTAATGTGTTTGTTGAAGAGATGTTACCAAGCTTTCTATTACGTCCATAAACTGTAATATAGAAATCTCTATAACAATATGAAGCATCCTTTGAAATTTTTGCAGTTAATTTAACAACTGTAGTTTCTTCAGGAATTGTAACAATACCTCTTGCAAAGAATGAATTTGAAACAGTTGCAGTCTCGTTATTATTTATCGCAATAACTTTAGGGTTTTCACTTTCCCATTCAATATCGCATCCACCAATAAGCTTTGGTATATCGAAATCTTGGAAAGTCTTTGTTACATCTGTGATAGGATCACACGCTGCATATGCTGAGAAAATTGATACTTCTTCATCGAAGAAATTAATTGTTTTATTATCTTCAAATGTGAAGAATTGTGCATGTTCATATTCATCATATGAATTTTTATCTAATACAGCCCCAATAGGCTTTCCTTCGCAGAATTTTAATAAATTTTCATCAACAATCTTTAAAGTATCACCCATGTTAACTGAATAATCTTCATTTCTGAATCTTAAAGATGCAGTTAATAATGTATCTTGAGTTTGTCTTGATTCACAAAGCATATTAATCTTATCAAGACTTGCAAATGATGAATCTGATAAGCCTGTGTATACTGATCCGATGTTAAATGCAACATCATTATCATCAGAAACCCAACTTGATGCATCTACTGGAGATGTGAAATATCTATATATTTCAGAATGTGTGTCTTTATCAAAATCTGTATTTAAGATTGAATAAGCCATACTTCCACGGAATGCATCCTTGTTGTATGTTGAATCACCATCACCAGCGGCAATGTTATATCCTCTTTGGTTTGTAATATATGATAAAACACCATAATAATGGTTATAACTTTGAGAAACATTGTCTACGGCTCTTGCGATATCAATGTTATTTGATTTATTAGTATCACCAGGGATACCTCTTACATCAGATACAGTACCATCAGCGTTTAGACCGATACAGTTATCAAATGTTGTACAGTTTTTAACTGTAATAACACCTGGGTTAGAGTTATCGCTTATACCATGGAATTTATTATTAAATGCCATACAATTTTCAATAACAACGTTACCTCTCATTGTTGAACCACCAAGCTTGAAGCCGATACCGTCTCCATCTCTTGTGTTAAATGTTGTTGTACTATCATTATTTGTTAATGCATATGGTAAGAAACCATTTTCAAATGATACACAATTTTTAATTGTGATTGTACCAATGTTACCTGAATCTTGTTTTGCATATAAATCCCAACCATCGTCAGAATTTCTAAATGCAATACATCCATCAAATACATTTCCGTAGCCAACTGTTAATTTAGCTGCAAAACCATCTGCATTTTCACCAAATGTACCATCATCATAGTTGCCAAATGATGTACAATTCTTTATTAAGTTGTAGCTTGGCCATTGATCAAGTGTTGTTTGAGTTCCTTTTGATCTTCCTAACTGTAATCCTGAGTCTCTATTATCATAGAAATTACATTTTTCAACAATATTGTGGTCACCAGCAATATACATACCGTTATCACCAGCGCCTCTTACATCAATATTGTAGAAATGATAGAAATCACCATAAACCTGAATACCACGCATATTTGAATCAAATGGCATATCACTGAAATCAAATATTACTTTATCAGTTTCATTTTCAGGTCTAATATTGATATATGCACCTTGTTTTCCGCCAAACCATGAATTTTCATCTTCAATGTACTCGGCACCAATGTTAATTCTTTGGTTATATCTATAAATACCAGGTAATAAATATAAAGTATCACCAGGTTTTAATTTGTTCTTTAAAGTGTATATACTTCCAGGGTTAGATTTATCTTTTCCATCAGAAGATGTACTTCCATCTGGAGATGCATAATAAACATTATATTCATAATGATTATCAGGCCTAACTCTTGGTTGATCAGGATCAATAGTTGAAGTTATTATACCACTTGATGTTGTAGATGTGCTTCCGGAAGTTGTAGATACACCTTCACCAGATGTTATATCTGTTGTTCCAGTGCTTGTTTTTTTATTGTCATCTTTATCGCCACAAGCTACTAATAAAAGTGATGCACTTCCAAGTAATAATGCGCTTGTAATTATTTTCTTAATCTTCATCTTTTCACCTCTACTTCGCCATAGCTAGGACGATACCCCAAATATAGATACCACCATCTACACCACGTCTAATACGATATGTTCCTTTTTCAAGACTTGTGATAGATCTATATGGTTGATCAGGATTATCATTAACCATTAAAGGGTCTTCAGTATCTACTATTGTTTCTTTTCCATCATCGCCAACTTTCCAAATGAAGTATTCTCTTGAACCAGAACCAACTTTTCCAGAAGTTGATGCGAAAATTGCAATCATAGAGTCTTTATCTAATCTTAATTCAAAATAATCTTCGTTTGAACCAATTGCGTGATAATTTTCAAATCTTAATGCTCCATAAGAGCCAGTTTTAGTCTTCTTAACTGAAGCAACGTTTTGGCTTGCATAGAATGGATCATAAGTAGCTGAATCATCAGTTAATTTATATAATTTACCACCATTAACATCTGCTCCAACATGAACTTTTGTATCTTCAGTCCAATATAATGGAGTACCTTCACCATCTAAATATGCACCATTGTTACCAATAACGATATCATGTGTTTGAGATGGTTGTACTGTAATATCAACCGTTTCCTCAATGAAGTCAGCGCCATTCTTTTCGTTTGTTAAGATAATTTTAGCTGTCTGTTCGCCTGAAGCGTATTGGCTAATACCTGAAATTGACATAATTGATGGATCATATGGAACATTTTCTTCACTACCATATTCAACGCCATCACCATCAACTCTTTTAATTTTAAATCTCCAGTTTGATAAATCAAAATCGTTGATTCCTGCAGAGAATGTTGTATCATCTGTTGATGTTTTCGTAAGTTCTGTAGCAGGATTTTTAACTTCTACTAATACAAACGATGTAGCTTTATTTTCGAATGTTTGACCATTGATTGTTAAAGGCTCACCTGTAAATGTAACTTTAATTGGGTAAACACCTTTTTTCATAATATCGATGTGTTCTTCCAATGTACCCCCAGCACTTGCTAATGCAGTTTGAATATTTCTTCCTGTGATTTTTGTTTCGTTAACAGTTACAGAACCATCTTCTGCAATTGTTTTTGTAATATAGTAATAATCAAGGTGATTATATGCAAATGTATAATTATCTCTGATAAATAAGCTATGAACAAAATTATCTTCTAGTAATTGTCCATGTGGAGAAACAGTACTATCTACAATATTTGGATTAAATTTAATCTTTGCACCTGCTAAATAAGTGATGCCTCTTGCAGATTCAATTTCTGAAGATTTAACTTCTACAGTATATTTTGCAGTCTGTAAAGAAGCCCCATATCTAAAAGTAATGATAATTTCATAAGTACCAACAGAATTACTATCAAACGCATCATAATTAACTGAATAATTTTCAGTATATTCACGTTTTACGCCAGTACGTCTTCCGTTTGTGTATTCGAAATAAGTTACTAAAACTTTTAATCCTTCAGTCGAAAACTGATCATTTAAATAAAATGTAGTTTTTGCATCTTTTGTTTCGAGCAATATACTTGATAAAGATAATTTCTTATTTCCTAAATCATTTTCGTAAGCTTCTGGATAGTTTTCATCATAAGCCTCTTGCTGTTTATCTTTTAATTCAATCGAACTAGGTCTCATTGAACAAGATGCAATTGATACAGCGAATAAAGCAC
>JAEEGG010023533.1_pt1 | contig 12023 bp, 11 predicted proteins | sample 9134161 | NCBI WGS metagenome assembly JAEEGG01 (sample SAMN16246543, study PRJNA631951) | gut metagenome | biome: gut microbiome; feature: rumen; material: CR-attached | host: Bos | place: Iran: Karaj | collected 2018-10 | reverse complement strand
ACTTCTTTGCTGCCACTTCTTTGCAGCCCACTCTTCGCCCCCACTCTTCGCTGAAACTTCTTCGCCCCCACTCTTCGCTGACAGGATATTACTGACATTACAGACCCCACCCCTAACCCCTCCCCTTGAAGGGAGGGGAGTGCCTCACGGGGTCCCTGCGGCGGGCAAAGCGATAACCTTTTTCCCTAATTGTTTTTCTTGTTTTTATTTGTTTTTATTGGTTTTTTCTCATGCCGCGTAGCGGTACCAACTCACATAATTAGCGACGCAACTATGTCTTATTCCAACCGCAACAGCACGAAAAAATACGGACACCGCGGCGCCCCTGCAGCCCAGCTTTCTACAGCGCTAATGGCACGTCAGCGGAAAAACAAGAAAATGGTCTTGGAAGAATCCCGCCGGATTTTCCAAGACCAACAAGCAATTATTATGAACTAAACCTATCTGCGAGATCCGCCAAAGCCTCCGCGCCCTCCATTGCCGCCGGCTGACCCACCGCTGCGTGTGGCGCCGCCGCCTACTGAGCCTCCTGTGGAACGGCTGCCGCTGAAGGAGCCGCTGGAGCGACTGCCGCCGAAGGAGCCCGAGCCGCCACCGTTGCCGAAGGAGCCGCGACTGCCACCAGTGTTGCCACCGCCGTTGCCGAAGGAGCCGCGAGTGCCGCCAGTGTTGCCACCGCCGTTGCCGAAGGAGCCGCGAGTGCCGCCAGTGTTGCCGCCGTTGCCGAAGGTGCCGCGAGTGCCGCCAGTGTTGCCACCGTTGCCGAAGGAGCCGCTGTTGCCGCCGCGAGTACCATTGTCATAGCCACCGCGATTGCCGCCAGGGTTACCGCCGCCGTTGCCGAAGGAGCCACGGTTGCCGCCGTTGCCGAAGGAGCCGCGATTGCCGCCGCGATTGCCATTGTCATAGCCGCCACGATTGCCGTTGTCATAGCCGCCACGATTGCCGTCATAGCCACCGCGATTGCCGTTGCCGAAGGAGCCGCGATTGCCGTTGCCGAAGGAGCCGCGATTGTCACCGCCAGTGACGTGCGTCGAGCTGGGACGGCCGCCGCCGGGCTGCGGGCGATAGTCGCCGCGATCCCATCCGCTGCGCATACCGAAGTGGGTGTCGCGGGTGATGTGGCCGGGACGGTAGAAGTCACGACGGCCTTCGTAGAAGCTGCGGCCGTTGTTCATGCGCCAGCTGTGACCGCCACGGTAGGTGGTGTAGAAGTGGGGCCGGCCGAAGTAGAAGTAGTCACGGTGCGGATAGCGGGCATAGATGCCGAAGTGCCAGATGCCACGCTCCCAGAACAGCGGGCGATAGAAATAGTGGGCTGCACGGTACAGGTCCCACTGCCATGAGAACAGGATATAGCTCAGGTCAAGGTTGCGGCGCTCCCAGTAGGGACCGTAAACGTCGTACTGGCTCGTCACACCCATCAGGTAGTCGAGGTTTATCTCGTAGGCTGCCTCATACTGAGCATCAGTAAGATTGAGCTCGTAAGCCATCTTGTCCGTGAGGAAGAGGGCCTCCTCGCGAGCCTGCTCATAGGACATGGCGCTGGCGTTCACTGCTATCGTCAGGAAGGCCATCAGGGTAAACATCATCTTCTTCATAGTTGTATCGTTTTAATGGTTTGACATGCTGTTTTGTTGATTCTGTTGCAAAAGTAATATCTTTTTGGTCCACAAGCAAAGGATTTTCCCTAAATTGGAGGGGGAAAATCCCTACAACAAGAAAAACTCAAATAAATTTGGATAATCACGCGCTTATTCGTACCTTTGCACAATCTTTTTCATATATAATGAGAAGAAGACTCCTTTCAATGCTGCTCGGACTGATGGCCGCTCTGACGGCCGGCGCCCAGCTGCAGCTGCGTACAGAGGCACAGCTCACCACATCATCGGGTGAGTTTACTCCGTTGTGGCTGCAGGCCAACCGTTATGGCCTGAGCTCAATAGAGAAGACCAACGGCTATGTGCGTGCCGCGCTGTCCAGGTCGGTGAAGGCCGACTCGCTGCGCCGATGGAAATGGGGCTTCAGCGCCGATGTGGCCGCTGCCACAGGCTTCACCAGCAAGGTGGTGGTGCAGCAGCTCTACGGCGAGATAGGCTGGAGGAAAGGCTTGCTCACCGTGGGCGCCAAGGAGCAGCCCTTAGAGCTGAAGAACCAGGAGCTGAGCACCGGCGCACAGACACTGGGCATCAACGCCCGCCCGGTGCCGGGGGTGCGCATCGAGCTGAAGGACTACTGGGACGTGCCGGGCCTGCGCCACTGGCTCGGCTTCAAGGGGCACATCTTCTACGGCAAGCCCACCGACGACGACTGGCAGGTGGACTTCACACAACGGATGGACAAACACACAGAGAACTCCATGCTGCACACCAAGGCGGGATTCCTGCGCATAGGACCCGGCGACAAACCGCTGCAGCTGGAGCTCGGGCTGGAGATGGGCTGCCAGTTTGCCGGCACCAGCTATTTGAAAAGAATCAACAAAGGAGTCCTCAAGAACGAGTCGGGCTTCAAGAGTTATCTGCGCGCCTTCATTCCGGGCAGCGGCGAGGCTATAGAAACAGACTACCGTAACAAGGAGGGCAACCATGTGGGCAGTTTCCTGGCACGCCTGAACTACGAAGGCAAGGACTTTGGAGCCTCGCTCTATGCCGACCACTACTTCGAAGACCAGTCGGGAATGTTTTTCCTCGACTACGACGGCTATGGCACAGGCGAGAAGTGGGACAGCTGGGAGCACTTCAACTGGATGCTCTACGACCTGCGCGACATGCAGATAGGCTTGGAGCTGCGCCTGAAGCGCTGCCCATGGGTGCAGACCATCGTTGCCGAATACATCACGACAATGTATCAGAGCGGGGCCATCTACCACGACCACACACGCATCATGAGCGACCACGTGAGCGGCATTGACGACTATTACAACCACCACATCTTCACCGGCTGGCAACACTGGGGACAGGTGATGGGCAACCCGCTCTACCGCTCGCCCATCTACAACGACAACGGCGCCATCACCGTGCAGGACAACCGTTTCACCGCCTGGCACTTCGGGCTCAGCGGCACGCCTGCGGCAGGACTCCACTACCGACTGCTGGGCACCTGGCAACGAGGATTAGGCACCTACAAAGCGCCCTACCCTGACCCACGCCACAATGTCAGCCTCATGGCAGAAGCCAGCTATGACTTCCCCTCTGGCAGCTTGCTCAGGGGATGGAGCGTGCGCGGCGCAGTGGCCACCGACCACGGGAAGCTGCTGGGCGACAACAGCGGAGTGCAGTTCACCGTTGGACGAAATATGAGTCTGGGAAAAAGGAAGTAAAAATGGGAGTTAAAAGGGACAATAGAAATGGGAGTTAAAAGGGAAGTTAAAAGGGAAGTAAAAAGGGAAGTTAAAATGGACAATAGAAATGGAAGGAAAAGGAGCATTGCATTTTCTGTGTTCAGTGCTCTTTGCCTACTCTGCACCATGTCCTGCGACAAGTTCCACATCTCCAACAACGGGGAGCTGGACGGCTACTGGCAGCTCACCACCGTCGACACGCTGGCCAACGGAAACAGCACTGACATGAGGGAGACGATGATTTTCTGGGCCGTGCAAACCGACCTCTTAGAGATACGCGACCTGACGAACAAACGCCCTAACATCCTCTTCCGCTTCCGTCACGGAGCCAACACACTGACACTCTTCAGCCCCATCGCCAACAACCGCATCATCTCGGACAGCATCATTGCCAATCCCGCCACACTCTACGACTACGGCCTGAGCCGGCTCACCGAGACGCTGCAGGTGCTGCACCTCTCGTCGACAAACATGACGCTGCAGAGTGAGCGACTGCGCATGTACTTCCGCAAATACTGATGAACGCGAACATTATATATATATTAAAATAACAACCAAAAACCAATTATCATGTTCGAAAATCAACCTAAAGGACTTTTCGCGTTGGCACTGGCCAACACTGGCGAGCGTTTCGGCTACTACACCATGCTCGCTGTCTTCGCACTGTTTCTGAGGGCGAACTATGGACTGTCGGCAGGCATGGCCGGCACCATCTACAGCTCGTTCCTCATGCTCGTCTACTTCTTCCCGCTCATTGGCGGCATCATGGCCGACAAGTTCGGCTTCGGCAAGATGGTGACGACGGGCATCGTCATCATGTTCCTCGGCTACCTGCTGCTCTCCGTCCCCCTCGGCGGCGACACCACAGCACTCGTCGTCATGCTGGCAGCACTGCTCCTCATCGGCTTCGGCACCGGCCTGTTCAAGGGCAACCTGCAGGTGATGGTGGGCGACCTCTACAACGACCCGAAGTATGCCGACAAGCGCGACGCCGGATTCTCCATCTTCTACATGGCCATCAACATCGGCGCGCTCTTCGCTCCGACTGCTGCCATCAAGATCAAGGAGTGGGCCGAGACGTCGCTGGGCTACTCCAGCAACGACGCCTACCACTTCTCCTTCGCCGTGGCATGCGCCTCGCTCATCCTTTCCATCGCCATCTACTACCTCTTCCGCAGCACCTTCCGTCACACCGAGGGAGGCAAGAAGAAGGGGGAGAGCGGAAAGCTGAAAGAGGAGAATGTGCCTGAGCTGACGAAAGAGGAGACGAAGCAGCGCATCGTCGCACTCTGCCTCGTGTTCGCCGTGGTCATCTTCTTCTGGATGGCCTTCCACCAGAACGGACTGTCGCTGACCTACTTCGCCGACGAGTTCACCGATCACACCGTGGAGGGCGTGCAGAGCATGGCCTTCGACGTGTGGAACCTGGTGCTCATCATCTTCATTGTCTACGGCGGCTTCGCCCTGTTCCAGAGCAAGACGCCGAAGGGACGCTACATCGCTGCCGCCATCATCATCGTGGCCGTGGGCCTGCTGGTGTGGAAATACTCACGCGTGGAGGGCTCGCTGGCCATCTCAGCTCCCATCTTCCAGCAGTTCAACCCGTTCTACGTGGTGGCCCTGACGCCCGTCTCGATGGCCATCTTCGGTGCACTGTCGGCCAAGGGCAAGGAACCGTCGGCACCGCGCAAGATTGCCTACGGCATGATTGTGGCCGCTGCTGCCTACGCCCTCATGGCTTTCGGCTCGATGGGCCTGCCCATGCCGCAGACAGAGATGGGGCCCGACGGTGAGCCAGTAGCCATGCATGTGGCCGACGTGACGCCCAACCTCCTCATCCTCACCTATCTCATCCTCACCTTTGGCGAGCTGCTGCTCTCGCCGATGGGCATCAGCTTCGTGTCGAAGGTGGCACCTCCCAAGTACAAGGGCATGATGATGGGCGGCTGGTTTGTGGCCACCGCCATCGGCAACCAGCTCGTCGTCGTAGGCGGTCTGCTCTGGGGTGCCGTGCCCCTCTGGCTCTGCTGGAGCGTCTTCCTCGTCATTTGCCTCATCGCCGCCATCTTCATGTTTGCCATGATGAAGCGCTTAGAGAAAGTCTGCTGAGCGGGCCTTTCTAACTAAAAAACAGTCTGCTTTTGTTCAGATTCGCTACGTAAATCATCACGCGCTCGGCTCTATAGCCGAGCGCGTGATGATTTACGTAGCGTCGCAGACATAGATAATAATTCAAGCTACATGCGGATAATCATTATCATTAAAAAATTTGTGATGATAAATTTTGCAGTTACTAAAAACTTTAGTATCTTTGCGCATTGAAAAGAGCAATGTGCTGGTTCTTGCCATCTGAAATCTGACAAATTCGCACGCAAGAAGGCATTGTTGACTCTTTATGCTTTGGCGTGAGGGGCGTATGTTTCTTTGTGCAGGGCTTTGTCAGAGCCTCAGATGGAAGAAATAGCTATGCACTCACGCCATTTCTATGTCCAACAATCAAAAAAAGATTCTACTATGGGAAGATTTCTTACAATCGGAGCGGCCACATTTATAGAGGCTGACAAAGAAGAAGCAAAAAAAAAGTTCTCCAGCATGGACTTGTTCAGAGAAGCTCTGTTGAGGCGCTTCAATGCAAACGGCATCTATGACGTGGAGGAGGACGAGTCGAAAATACGCCTTAGGCTCAATGACAACGTAGGGCGCGAGGAATGGATACCGTTTCTGAAAGCATTCTTTGAGCTACGCTATGGGCCGAACAGTTGCTTTTGGCGGGACATCGAAAAGGAACTGTCGAAGCACGGCAACCTGAAAGAGTGGCTTGCAGCAGCCGACAACGGCGGTATGTGCTATTACCAGTCCGACGGTCTCAGATGGTATCCCTTCAATGGCGAAAAAGAATGGAATGCCACAACGGTCAGTGTGAACTATATCGCCCTCAGCCTTGCGGGTAAGATTGCCATGGAGTTCTATTACGATATGTTTGCATTCTTCACTCGACTGCTTCGTGACCGCCTGTCGCAATACCGTCTCGCCGACAGCCTGCTTGTCCACATCACAGAGTAGTTCCTCGTCAGTCTCCAGCCATCCTCGTGACAGCCTCTATGCTGATGTTGAGCCTCTCTGCAATAAGGTCGGCGGGAACCGATGCCTGGATGAGTAGACGGATGGTCTGCCGCAGCTGCTCGTCCTTCTTCTGAAGCCGTGAGTCCTTCTCCTGTAGCTGCCTCTCATTCTCTTGTAGCCGCCTCTCATTCTCCTGTAGCTGCCTCTCATTCTCCTGTAGCTGTTTCCTCTGCTTGAGGAGCTCCACGCCACGCTCGTCGTAGTCGCGGAACATCAGGTCTTCCAGCTCCATGCGCTCGCGCATCTCCTTCGAGGCCCCGGCGGTGAGCAGGCGGTGGAAGATGAGGCGCTGGTCCTCGTCGCCGCTGTAGTCAGCCTCATCGATATTGAGCAGATAGCTGTGCTCGCTGTCCTTGCGCGTCTGGTCGAAGATGTTGAGGATGCGCTCTAAGTGGTTGCGCAGTCTGCCGTGCAGCAGTGGTATCTGCACGATGATGCTGCTGTGGGTGAGGCTGTCGACGAAGGGGTTGGGCAGGCCGTGCTTCACCTCCTTGCCGTAGTAGTCCTCAGCCTTCGGGTTGACGTAGAGCACCGGCTCTTCGATGTCGCCCACGCGATGGCCCAGCAGATAGATGGCAATCATGGGCAAGGCGTGCTTGCGCTTGCCCTCCGGGTCGTCAGCGTCGGGAATCATGTTCTCTTCAGCGCGGTACTGCGTGCCGAGGTACTGGCGGAAGCGCAGCAGGTCGCTGGGCAGGTCGGTTTTCTGCAACTCTATGAGTACGTGCTCCTCGCGTCCTTCTTCGTCGACGGTCACCGCACGGTAGTCCAGGCGGAACACGGAGACGGGATCGCGTTCCACGTTGATAAGCTCATTACGGCGCGTGGTGACTTGCACCACCTGTTTCTTGAGCAGGGCAGAGAGCAGGATCTTCACGACGCGCTCGTCCTCCATGAGGTACTTGAACGCCAGGTCGTAGATAGGGTTGGCTATTGTTGTGGTCATGATGGTTGCAAAAATACAATAATTTCTTGAAACGGCAAAGAAAAACGGGAAAAAGTTGTGTAGTATGAAAAAGACATGCTATCTTTGCACAGTGGTTACAAGGAGAATTTGCATCATTGTCCTGGGTCTGCTTGTCTTTGCAATGGCAGCAAAGGCACAGCCGATGGTGTTCGTGGAGCTGAACTGTGAGAACCTCTTTGACACGCGGCACGACGAGGGCAAGCAGGACGAGGAGTTCACGCCCGAGGGCACGCGGCGCTGGACGCGCTCTCGCTACTGGCGCAAGCTGAACGCCATAGGTCAGGAGATTCTCTCATGCAGTGAGGAGCTGCCCGCTTTGGTGGCACTCGTTGAGCTGGAGAATGACACGGTGGCCAGAGACCTGACACGCCGCTCCCTGCTTCGCAACGCAGGCTATGAATGCCTGATGACCGAGTCGCCCGACGTACGCGGTCTCGACGTGGCGCTGCTCTACCTTCCGTCGCGCTTTCGTCCGCTGTGCTACGACGCCCTCGATGTGCCGCCGTTGCCCGGGATGCGGCCCACGCGGCAGATACTCTATGTGCGGGGCGAGACACAGCGGGGCGACACGCTGCATCTCTTCGTCGTCCATGCGCCCAGCCGCTACGGTGGTGAACTGGAGACACGCCCCTACCGCCGACAGGTGACCAACATCCTCACGGCAGCCCTCGACACGCTCATAGACAAGAGCGTCATCGTGGCGGGCGACTTCAACGACTATGCCGACAGCCCTTCGCTCGTGGCACTGGAGCAGGCCGGCCTTGTCAATGTCAGCGCCAAGGCCAAAGGAGCCGCCGGCCGCGCCAAGGGCACCTACCGATACCAGGGCGAATGGCACTCGCTCGACCATATCCTCCTCTCCCCCACCCTCGCCGACCGCATGGACGCCATCGGCATCAACGACGCCACCTTCCTCCTCGAGCCAGAGAACACCTACGGCGGATGGAAGCCCCGTCGCACCTACAACGGCTACAGCTATCAGCGCGGCTACAGCGACCACCTGCCCTTGGTGCTCAAGCTGCGCTAATCATCAGCACCACTGAACAAATTGCCCGTAGCGGCCTGCGGCGACACTTTTGCCACCTCGCAGATGTCCGTCAGCGTGGCACCGCTGCCCAACAGCGAGTAGAAGTTGTCCTCGCTCAGCAGCACATACTCCCACTGACGGCCCTCACGCGCTGCGGACGGCAGGGCATTAATGCGGCGTGTCCACTGCAAGGCGGCGCGCTGCTTGCGCTGCACGTTGCGGTCGAACACCTTGTCGTTGCCCTTCGTCTCGATGAGGTAAATCTTCTGCGCCGTGGCGACGATGAAGTCGGGATGATAGGTGGCCAAGAGACCGTCGTCGCGGATGTAGTAGAAACGAGAAAACCTCCTGGCGGAAGTGCGGGGGCAGGAACAGCTCCTGGTTCAGGTAGTAGTCATTGGTCTGTATGTCGCGCACCTGCTCGCCTCGCTTCATGCGTCCGCAGAAGGCATCTAAGAGGCGGTCATAAACGATGAGACCGGGAGCCAAGGGGTGGGTCTACTGTGGTGTTTTTTGCATTGAGCAGCTGCCACAACAGCAGGGCGTGCATCACCCACGTCTTGCCTGTGCCCGTGGCCATCTTCACCGCATACTTCGGCATCTGGTACTTCGGCTTCGACAGTGTGCTGAGGTCGGCCACGTCCAACAGGTCTTCAGCCACCATCTGGTAGCTGTCCATCACGTTGCTGACACCTAAGACCTCGTGCAGGTAGATGATATTGAGGATGGCCTGTCGCTGACCGTCGTGGAAGTTGCGGCGGCGCTGTTCGCAGTGCTCGGGTGCCAGCCACCAGGTGAGCAGCTGCTGCGTGGTGGGAGTGACCCGTCGGAGCATCTCGCCGCTCTCCCATGCGGCGTTCACCGTGGCTGTCAGCCTGCGAGCCAGCTCTATCGACACATTATTTTTATTGGTAGTCATATCTTCTTGCTTTATTTTTGTTCTTTCAGGTTTATTGCTTAACTTTGCACCGTTCTAATAATAAACGATAGTTGCGATGAAGAAAATAACATACGAAGAGGCTTTAGCCCGTTGGAAACGCTCGTTGGAAATAAAGCGTGCAGCAGAAAAGCGTATGGCAGAAGAGTGGAAAGCAATGGGATTGCAGGGGACTATCGTCACACTATGATTCAACTCTCTATTGACAACATTAATGCGAGGACTCCTTACAAGGTGTCTTATGCCGTTTCCATTGCTGAGATGTGTATAAAGAGTAGTTGCAAAGGGGGAGCTGGGGGGGGATTCGCCTATGCGCAGATGAATCCCCCTCTAACTCCCCCTTTGCAAGGGGGAGAATAGGGCTACCTCAAGCTAAGTGATGGCTGCGCAGAAAAATAATTTTTGGCAATGATATAGCAGTTGACCTATTCATGCGCAGCCATCCCCTCTTGAACCCTGCCCTTACGGGGAGGGGTTCTTGCCTTGCAAGCGTCCTTCGGCCGAGCGAGGGGTGGGGTCTGTAATATCAGTAATATCCTGTCAGCGAAGAGTGAGCTGCGAAGAGTGAGCTGCAAAGAAATGGCAGCGAAGGAGTGGCAGCAAAGAACATTACTGACATTACAGACCCCACCCCTGCCCCTCCCCGTAAGGGCAGGGTTCAAGATGGGATGGCTGCGCATAAATCCTTTCTGCAAAGGGTCAACTGCTATATCATTGCCTTACAAAAAATGTCTTGAAGAACCAGGCCCGCCAGCGTAAAGCCGAAGATGGCAGTGACGTGAGCCATCGTGCCATTGATCTGAGCCTTCGATGAGCACCACTCATGGTTGAGCAGCGAGGGGTCTCCAGGGCCTATTTTCGCCTTGGGACACACACACTGCTCTGTGCCGCAGGTGGCGTTGTGGCCGCGGTTGGTCAGCAGCTCGTCGCTAAAGACGCACTGGAACTTGCGCTTGGGGAACAGTACTTGGCTCTTGAATTTCTTGCGGAGTGCACGTGCCAGAGGATCGCCCTTCACCTTCCAGAACTCTGTCACTTGGATGCGCGTGGGAGACATCTTCAGAGCGGCACCCATCGACGAGAAGAGTTTCGCCTTTGTCTGGCAGGCCATCAGGATAAGCAGTGCCTTGTCCTTCAGCGAGTCGATGGCATCGATGATGTAGTCGTAGCTGTCGAGGTCGAAGGAGGCAGACGTCTCCTGGGTGAAGACTCTCTGCAAAGCTGTGATCTCCGCTTGAGGGTTGATGGTGAGCAGCCGTTCTTTCATGGCTTCCACCTTCACCTGGCCCACCGTCTTGGTTGTCGCCATCAGCTGCCGGTTGATGTTGGTGATGCACACGCGGTCGCTGTCCACGATCGTCAACTGTCTGATGCCGCTGCGAATAAGGCTCTCAGCGCACCACGAACCGACACCGCCCACACCAAAGATAATCACCCGTTTCCGGGCTGTCCGCTCCATGGTCTCGTTGCCCAGAAGCAGCTCTGAGCGCCTGAATATTGCATCTTCTATTGCCATCGTCTTTCTGTTTTTTTTCGTGCAAATTTAGATAATTTGGAGTTAAAGGAGTTAAAGGAGTTAAAGACAATACCAATGCTATGGATTTCAACCCAGAGACAAAGGCTTTTCATGGAGAGTCATTTGTCTTTAACTCCTTTAACTCCTGAAAAATGAATTTTTAATTCTCTTTTCTCTTTTGAGCAGAGTGTCATTACGTAACCGCGTTCTCTTTCAATGATAGTCGAGAAACAGGCCTTTTGTGTGTCTAATTCTTTCAGGTTGTCAATAATCCCCCAGCCTAACATCTTTAGATAGCTTTCTTTCTCCGTCCATGCTGTGGTAAATGATTCGGCTGGATGGCTTGATGCGATGACGTCTTTATAATCATCTTCACTTAATACAAACTTGGCTAAATCGTCATCATATACTATTTCTTCTATGTCAATTCCTACTGGGATTCTTGAAATAGCGCAAGCGGCACCTTTCCTGCAATGACTTAAGCTGAAATGTATCTCAGGGTGGTTAATAAGAAAAGGCTTGCCATTGCTGTTGTAAGAAAACTGAATGTCGTCTTTTATCCCATAATCACGAGACAAACCTTCTTGAAGAAGCATAAAAACCCTGGCACAAAGATATTGGTCTATCTCATATTTATACGACAACGCTTTCTCTCTGCGCCAAGAGGGAAGAAGATTTAGAAGATGATGGAGTTGATGTCCAGCACATTCTTCTGAAACGACATCGCATACATAGATATTGACCATATCGCCTTTGCTTTTCTTGAACGTTGCCATTGCGTGAATCATACAGGCATGTCGTAATTCTTTTAGCGAATATTGCACAATCATGTCACAATATGCAAAGGTAGTCGTTTTTCTGTTACCAACCAAAAGAATCTGGAAAAAATGCGACCTGTGCCGTTGAAATAAGACATAATTACGTCGCTAATTAGGTGAGTTGGTACCGCTACGCGGCCTGAGAAAAAACCAATAAAAACAAATAAAAACAAGAAAAACAAATTGGTAAATTTTCTCATTTGGTACAATAGCTATCGCCTAGCCCACCGCATAGCTCAATGCGCAGCCATCCCCTCCCTTCAAGAGGAGGGGATAGCGGCGCTGTCAGCTACGC
>JAEEGG010023532.1_pt1 | contig 12024 bp, 7 predicted proteins | sample 9134161 | NCBI WGS metagenome assembly JAEEGG01 (sample SAMN16246543, study PRJNA631951) | gut metagenome | biome: gut microbiome; feature: rumen; material: CR-attached | host: Bos | place: Iran: Karaj | collected 2018-10 | reverse complement strand
TTGGCTGTATTGTACCAAATAGGCAGATAAAACTCAATCACACGACATAACGCCACATACTTGCGGAGCCTGTCCCCATAGGCGCAAGGGGTATTTACAAGGGTTTCACGGGGTCTGTCCCCATGGATTGTACAAGGCAACATGCTCAAGGCTTGATGGACGAGATCGGACAGACGATGACACCGTCATCCTTTCGCCGGTAGGCATAATCTCCATTCGCCACCACAACCATCCGAAACGAAGGCGACTTCATCCTCGTTGAATCAATCTTTGCAGACAGCGCTTCCAAGGTTTTCACCCCTTCTTCCACAAGCCGTTCGCCCCCAAGTTTTATCTCAATCAGTCCATATGATCCGTTGCGCAGATGAACGATGGCATCGCATTCAAGGCCGCTTGCGTCGTGATAGTGATACACCGTGCCGTCAAGCGCCTCGGCATAGCACCGCAGATCGCGGATTGCCATTGCCTCGAAAAGATAGCCGAACGTATTGAGGTCATTCATCAAATCGTCAGGTCCCACGCCAAGTGCGGCCACGGCGATCGATGGATCCGTGAAATAGCGCGTGTCGCTTGTGCGTATCACCGACTTGCTGCGGAGATTCGGGCACCATGCCGGCATGTCCTCAATGACGAAAATCTTCTTCAGGGCTTTCACGTATTGCGAAACCGTCTCTTCGCCAAGCGTATCAACATCGTTGGCGGCCATGTCGCGGCGAATTGTATTTAGGCTCGACTGTGTTCCTTGCAGTCGAGCGTAGCTACGCATGAGACGTTTCACCCGTTCTGGGTCACGAATGGTGTTATCCGCTCTTGAAATGTCGGCATTGACCACGGAATCATGGTAATTAAACGCCCTGCGAAGCGCACGAGTGCCACCTTGCAGAACCGCCTGCGGCCACCCACCACGGCAGACGAGATAGGCGACATCCCGCAGATTTCGTTCAGGAGCAGTAGCCGCATTGAACTCACCTCCTGCAAAAAGTGATTTAAGACTTACCGTTCCATCGGAATCTCCACTTTCCCACAAACTCATTGGGCGCATTGTCACACGCGCTATACGTCCAGTACCCGTATGTACAATCTTCTCCTGGTCTGGTGGCACGGCGCTTCCTGTCAGAAGAAAACAGCCATAGCTATCGGCATGATCGACATAATATCGTATCGCATCCCAAAACTGCGGCGCATCTTGCCACTCATCAATCAAACGCGGCTGATCACCTTTCATGAGTTCGGCGATGTCTGCATCTGCCATCTTCAAGTAGAGCTCACGCTTTTTGGGGTCTGCCATGTATAAAATGCTTTTGGCAAACTGCTCACATGTGGTCGTTTTCCCACACCACTTCGCCCCCTGCACAAGGACGGCTCCCATGCCGGCCAGTTCTTCTGCAATTATTTCATCCGAAATGCGCTTGAAATAGCTTTTCATGGCGTGTATTGTACCATATCCGCCTCATAAGAGCAATAGCGACCATGGCATTTGTAGAACTTTCACCATGGCATTTGTAGAACTTTCACCATGGCATTTGTAGTCTTCTCAGCTCAATACCAGTTCGCAGTCCTTTGCGCTAAACCGTTGTTCTTCGTAGGCTTCTTAACCACCCCGTCCTCAGCTTTGCCCTCACCTTCCGGCTTGCCGAGCCGACTTGTCCGCCGTAACCTTTTATCGTGCCGTAGATTTAGCGAAGGTAGTTGGCAAAGGTTGAAGCACCGCGACTACTGGCTTCATAGGCGCAATCACGCCGGGCGAGCTCTTCATGGATTCAAGAGAATTCTCATCGCATAATTACACGGAAGCCACGACATCTCGCAACATGGAGATAGAGATGGCTTGAGGTATCACGATAGACGCGACAACGCTCAGGCAGAGACGCTGTCACCCGCTCGAGATACGTATCGGTGACATCCACGCCCGAATCAAGCACCGTGAACGGCGAGCTGGTGAGCTGATAGTTATGCGATGACGTGATTGTCCGCTGGCACTTTTCGATGCCCTCAAACTCGAGCCGCGCCGTACCGTACATTTTAACCTCCACCCTGTCAAACACAACACCTGAATACCCATCTTCCGGAACCTCAAACCGGAGCACCGATCCATTGTAGAACTGTGACGGATAATTGTTGTTCGGATCGATTCTCGTCACCTTCGGGCTACGCCCCTGAAGAACGAGCGCATTGCCCTTCTCGGTATCATCGGTTGACGAGTTGCCGAACCTCATGCTGTATCCGGACTGCGAGACGTAGAGCGTTCCGTTCGACACGATAACCCTGTTACCGTTGCCGCGAATGCTAAGGTCGCCAGCCGTCTTTATGGCCGCGTCAGCGCCAACGAATATTGTGTTGCTCGCACAGCTCGTATTCATGGTCATGCTTTTTTCGGAAAATTCCGCGCCGTTGACAATCATGAATGTATTCCCGAAGGCGGCCGTGGAATCGTTCCGCGCGAAGTCGCAATCCTTACCCGTGTTGCCGATCGTGCAGCCATCGAGGATGTAGGTGTTGCACGGGCCTTCGCCAAATAGCCGAGTCCTGTATTGCGAACCGCCGATGCGCGCGTTCGGACCAATAATCCGTACCGTGTTGTTGGATGACGTCGCGCCGTATCCTGCGAGGATGTAATATCCGCAAGTGACCGTAGAGTTTGATACGACAAGCTCGCTGAAGCTGCCGTCGTATCCAACATAGATGTAGTTGTATTCTCCGCTCTTCAGGTCGGAATCTATGAGTTCGAGTCGGTTGTGGTCAGCACCGACGACATTGCCGATCGAAATGTTGTTTGCGTTCGTCAAGGCCGAACCGCCATCGACCTTCAGCACGTTGTATTTCGCATTGGCGGCATTGCCAATTGTGAGGGCACGCGGCACATAAAGGAGCGAGCCTTCGCCGATATGAACCGTGTTGCCGGAAGAGGATGCACCGAGCGTAAAAGAGCTGCTCCCGCTTCCATTGCCCTTTACTGCGCTTCCTCCGGTCACTTCCATCGTCACATCTGCCAATGATTCTGTCGAACCGCCCGCGTCAAAATTGAACAGCGTATTGCCCCAAAGCAATTGCGAACCGTCCTTAATCTCAATACGGTTGTTCGTACGGCCAGAAAATTCGACGGCGCCTGGAGAATTGAGATAACTGATCGTTTTCGCATAAAACGTTGATCCGTTCTGCAAAACGAACTTGCTGTTTGCCGCCTGGATTCCATACAGATAATCTACATTTGTTACCGTACAAGAATCAAGAACCATCGTGCGTCCATCAACTTCGATAGGGTTGTACCAGAAGCGGAAGTCATGTCCGCTCCCTGTGCCCAGATCCCATGTGCCGCCCTTCATGATGACCCACTTTGCGTTGGCGTTTGCGGCACGGAAAGTCTTGACCTTGATCGTATGGTTGCCGCCCTGCGAGAAGTCAAAAAGCACATCCCCGCTGTTACAGCAGAAATCCAGCGTACTAAAGTCGGCGTTTTGCGATAGGGTGAATGCTTCATTGGTGGTATTGGCCTTGAAATAAAGCCATTTCGTGGTCGTCGGCGTGAATGTGCCGAGGTCGCAGACAGAAGTCAACGACTGTTCGGTATCTGCCATGCCCGCGAATGCAATCAATGCGGCGCTTGCAACGATGGATGTTCTCATTTTGTGCTCCTTTCGATTTTTATCATTCGATAGCCATGCCTTGAGACATGTAAACTGTTAGACGACAGTTCATCACCTGTTTCGGCATCGGTCACCTTGCCGACCTTGAACCGTAAACCTGACGAATCAAAGGTCACGTCCACATCGTCGCCGAGGTTCCCGAACAGAAGAAGCGCGGAATCCGCTTTCTCCGCAACGGTGAGGCGCACGTCCTTCCCGTCGTGCACAACAGGCGACGGTTCCTCGTCATAGTAAAAGTGAATCCTCGTTTCAGGGCGGCCCCAGCCGAAATCATAGACAATGTTCCATGCTTTCTCAAACCATTCGCGATAAACAATGCCTTGATCGTCTAACGAAAAGAATCCGTATGCGCACATGAGAGCAAACAACGAGCGCAACTCCTTCCCGCGGCGGGTCACATCTCCAGCCTTGGTGGATACGATTACGCCTGGGACGGTTCCGGCCTGCCGCCCGCAGATTTCCGCGAGCGCATATCCCTCCGGGAATCGTTCCTGCCAATCACCCCCCATCGCACCGCGTTCGCAGACGTTGTTGACCGCCGCGAAACTCAATACCGGCACGACATAGCAGTCGGTCGTATGCACTTCAACGTATGGAGTTCCTTCGAAACTCGCACCCTTCACATAGCATAGCGTGGCGGTACGTTTGACTATTTCACGCTGTTCAAGAAGGTCGTTGCCGCCGATCTGCAGGGATCCGTCCGGCTTAAAGTATGCCCTTTCTGGATTGATGACAAAGTTATAGTCGCGGTGACAACCGAACACATCATAGAATATGCCGTTATATCCAAGCTCCAACGCCGTCTTCGCATCATACAGCAGCTTATCGATGCGGCTTTTCGTTATTTTGCCGCCATACTCGCTCATGTAATTATCGCGAGGTCTCTCATAGACGCTCCACTCGGCCTTGTACATTTCATCCTCGGGCCAAAAGCAGCTGATCAGCATCGGGTCGAGATAGAACTTCCTGACCTTTGCCCCAGTCATCTGCCGCAGTATGATCTGGTTGCGACGATAGCATTCCGAACTCATGCGCCCCTTTTCCGCGAACCAGTCGGCATGACGATCCGAAAACTCCTTGAGCTTTCGCTCATATTCGCGATGGTTTGAGGCTTTCTGCGCAAACGTCCACTCGAGAAGCGAACGGTCTTCTGCCGGAAATGAGTGAATGGGGAACAGCAACGTCGGCATCATAAAGCCGGTCGCCTTGTTTTCTTGCGAACGCACAGCATTCGACGGGCACATGTAACCGCTGTACATGTCTCGCGCCAGCGAACAGAGCCGACGGTTCTGCGGTTTGACGGGCGTCGGCTGGAAGCCCATGCAGATAGTAACGGGCTTCTCCCACACAACCGGCTTGTTCACGATGTCGGAATAAAGTGTCGCCGCACCGTTTGAGCGAACAATCTTCTGAGGAGGGATATCACGATCAAGCGACATTCCTTTTACGCTGTTGACCATCCAGCAAAATCCCTTCGCCGCCCCTCCGAACCAGACATAGGGCTGGATGTTTGCCGGATATAGCTGTTTCATCCATTTTGGCGCGTTCGTCGCGCTCGTCCATACTTCGCCGTCGCCAGAAGGCAGAAAGAAGTCTGGTGCCGCGTATGCGCGGCGGTCGTTACGGCAACATACGTCAAAACACTTCACCACCTCATTCTTGAGCGGAACCCTCACGCGCAATGAATCGACACGCACTGGAGACTTTGGCACGAACTCCAGCACAGTCCAGCAAAATCCGTCGTAATCATAGTTCTGCGTCACCTTGAGCGCAAGGTCGTCTTTTTCCGCAATCGCTTCCCGAACAACGCGATCCTTTTCCGCAGATACTATTCTGGTATCTACCACAGTGAAGTGTCCGCCATTGACCTCAAGCTCGATGGGCGCGGCAAGGATATTCTCGCCGAGCGCGTGAACCTCGTCCCAGAAGACACCGTTTGGATGATACGCGGTCTGGAGAAACGCGATCTGGCCGTCGTCCTTCAGTTCTATCGGCTTGAACGGCGGCAGAATCACCCGTTCGCAGCCAAGGTTCAACCCCTGCCAGGGAAATTTGCGTACGGCAAAAGTCCGCTCGTCGGAATACTTTCTGCCGTCTTCGCCGACAGCGACCAAACGCACGTAATAATTCTGCAACGGCAGTTCCGGCAATCGGTCATCAAATGTCGCGATGCTTTTGAGATGGGGCCTCCCTTGCAGCGTCTTTTCCCAATACACTTTTCCGTCGGCACCATATACGCGGATCGCGCCACTCACAAGGTTTCTTGCGCCATTAGCCTTGTATTGCACTATAACGCGGTTGCCGACCGAAGGATAAAACCCGACATCCAATGTCGGAAGGTCATCGGCGTCCTTCCATTTCAGACCGCGCGAAAGATCCCACCTGATGCGACGGCGATAGCAGACGACACCATTAGCAACAATCCCAATATTCAGCTCATTGACCTTGCCAGGCCAGAGCGCATACTCAGGGTGCACGAAATCCCTGTTCCCGCCAGCAGGTATCGTCTGCCCTGCAAACTCCGTTATCTTGTTGTGCAGTACACCCTCTACTTTCTCAGGGTTGTCGTCCAACTTGGCAAATCCTATTCCGCGGTGAAGCACACTTGTCGATGCCAGTGTCACGGCAGATGCAGCTGGGTTGGAAAATCGGAAAAGGAGGTTGTAGCCGCCACGAGGACGCCAAAGTTCACATGTGTTAAAATTCACAAGCCCCGAAATCGGACAACGGGAATCAAACACCAGAGTTCCCATCTCGCCTTGCACGAACGGAAGATGCCAATAAGCCGTCTCAGGCTCGGAACTGTAGGTGACGGACATCTGAAGGCCCCACTTCGCGCCGTCAGACGGTTTGACGACACCCAGCTCAGCAAACGGAATGAACATCTCCGTCTCGACGCATTCCATGCCGCAGATGTCGATACCGCGAGGATGCCGCATGGCAGACTTTGCAGACGGCGGCAGACTCGACGAACCATCCGCCACGCACACGAAAAACTCCTTGGGCGCATTGCTGCCTTCCGGCAGAAGCGAAATCGACACGCGATCCGTTCCTGAGAATTTCTGCGGGCGCGTTGGCGCAGATGTACGGGCGGCAAAGTAGATGCCGTCGTCGGTGTAGCCGACAAAGAACGAACCGTATCTTACGGACATCAGCTTCGTGGTTCCAGAAATTGGCCCGTACTGAACAGAGGAATACTTCTGCTCGTCAACCGATATCGCGCCGTCGATGACAGGTGCGGACTTCATCGTTGCCATGCGGAGGAGCGTCGCATCCGAAACATGGGTGACGGCTGCGGCCCCTGTCAAAACCGAAGACATCGCACCGACCAGGAACGCCGCACTTTTTGCGACGACGCGCACGATAAAGCTATTCCCCATGCACAAACACCTTCCAGAGAGCATTGAGATAACCATAGCCGAACTTGTCGTCGGGTTCAAGATACGTGCCTTCCGTCCACTCGTTCCACGAATTGACCGTAATCAGTTTTGGCATATCGGCGGGGATGTTCGCATCCACCCATGCCTTCGTCTGCCGCGCGAAGTTTTCAAAGTCCGCAGGGTTCGCACCATGCACAATATTGCGCCGCTCCTCCTTCGGATAACGTGCGTTCGTATCCCATCCGACCGTAATGTTGGGAAAGTACACCGCTCCCATCTTTGCGGCGGCGGCTTTCGCCGCATCTGAAGCCTTTATCGACATCTCTCCCCATTGGCGATACGTCAACTCTGGTTCAGTCTTGGATTCAAGGCGCGATGCTGTTTTGTACCGCCAATTATAGATGGTCATTGAGTCTGCGCCTAAATCAACTTGGCAGCAGTCCGGCTCATGCGGGAAATACGCAGAACACAGGATCTGAAGATGTACATTCGGGAACCCTGCCTTCTTCACCTCTGCCCGAAGATAGGCAATGCGTTCCTTCGCAGCAGCTTCGCCATCCCATTTGATGAATCCATCTATGTCATAGATCATCAGCACGGGGCAGCCATTTATCTTGTAGTAGTTGGGGCGTCTGAAGTACTGGTTTATCCAACGGGCGACAATCGTGCGCCAGTCTGCGTCGGATATTTTGGCGTGCCAGACGATTTCGGTTTTCGCCTTGCCGCCGACCCTATTGTCCCAAAGATAGTTGACGTTGTGGTTAGCATACATGATGTAGAACTTCATGCGTTCGCAGTTCGCCGCGCCGAGGAATCCTTTGTTGAGCGCATCCTCAAGGAACGGCCGTCCGCCGTACCAGTACCAGTCGTAGATGAAGACGTTCACGCCAGCGGCGGTTGCGGCGTCGATCTTCCGAGCGACGGCGACCGGGTCGGATTCGTCCTCGTAGCCCCAGAGCGGCTTCACGCCCTGGTAGTCGTCGGGTGTGCGCTTCGTGGATTCATAGAGGTTCTGCCATTCGCCCTTGCCGTCCGCGAAGATGCCAAGCTCCTTCCAGCGCGGCTCATTGTGGTACGCCGGCCACACGTATGCGGCAACATCGTATTTCGCGGCAAAAGTGCAAAGCGGCAACGACAGCAGCAGGGCCGCAGTGCGTCCTATCAGCGTTATTTGAACCTTATGATTCATTTCCTTTGCTCCGACTAAAACCTATTTGTCTTTCAAATGGCATGTATTATATCATCATTGCCCTGACGAATTCAATATGATTTATTGCCACGATTTGTACTTTTTGACACACTATGGAATTGTTGGAAATGGAGGCGGAATGCATCCATTGCAGTTTTAACATCTCAAATACTGCATCTATTGCAGTTTGGACGACCAAAATACTGCATCTATTGCAGTTCGCGGCAGATTGTGCTATACTTCGTGCCATGAAAACACAGTCATTGGAAGAAATACTGATTGACCAGAAGCAGTTGGAGGTTGACGCTTTCAATCCTGCCGATTATTGCAGCCGCACAGAAGAATCTCATCTGAACCTTTCGAGCCGGCTCGCACAAGTCGTCCTTGGCGTTAGGCGATGTGGCAAATCAACAATGTGCATGAACGTGCTCAAGAAATCAGGACTACCATTTGGCTACGTCAACTTCGACGACGAACGGCTGACCGCACTGAAGGGCGAAGACCTGAACCAGCTTCTTGTAGCACTCTACAAGGTCTACGGCAAATTCGACATCCTGTTCATCGATGAGATGCAGAACATTCCAGAATGGTTCCTGTTCGCCAACCGTCTCCTGCGACAGAAGATGCATCTTATCATCACCGGCTCCAACGCAAAGCTTCTTTCCGGTGAGCTTTCCACACATCTGACAGGGCGATACATGGAGACAAGGCTTCTGCCGTTTTCGTTCCTCGAATACTGCAAATTCCACGGCGTTCCAACGAAGCTCCCGGCATCAACGCCAGACACGGCGGCACGCATGTTGGCGTTCGACCGGTATCTGCGCAACGGCGGATTCCCAGAACTGCTCAACGAAACGGATCAAACTGGATACATTTCCGCGCTCGTGGAATCAATCATCGAAAGAGACATCTGCGCCCGCCATCGCATACGCAATCCGCAGGCCATCCGAGAACTGGCCAATCACATTCTGAACATCGCCCCGACAAAGGCAACGATATCGGATTTCTCCAAACTGTTCAGCATATCAAGTGACCACACGACGCGCAACTACCTTTCGTATCTCGAAAAGGCATACCTTGTCGGCGAGGTCAAAAAGTATTCCACAAAATCAGCGGAACGCCTTGTAAACACAAAGGTATATCCCGTGGATGTGGCGCTCTTGGATGGGAGACCTAATGCCTTTGCCGGCGAAAACCTCGGCTGGCGACTCGAAACAATAGTCTATCTGGAGCTCCGCCGCCGCTACATGCCAAAGGGATACGACATCTACTATTACGAAGACAGAACTTCCGAGGCGGACTTCCTCGTCTGCAAAGGACGGCACACCGAACGAATCGTCCAAGCAAGTTACAACGTATCTGCAACGAAAGCCCTGAGCAGAGAATTGCGTGGCGCTCAGAATGCATCCGCAGCAACAGGATGCCGGAACCTGACACTTGTCACTTATGACGACCGCGAAAGCGCCGTCACCCCAAACGGAACTCCAATTGAAATAGTCCCCGTTCACGAATGGCTCTGTCAGGCAGAAACCTGAACCGATAAGGCTTCCTATCTCCATGAACAAGATACACTATTGCCCTATCGGTCTGGTGCAGCGCCAGTTCGGCATCTACGTAACTGGCGCCGGGATGGAAACGACGAAGCCGGGGGAACCTTATCCCCACGCCTACCATTCGTCAGATTACTATTTCACATGGCGCAAGGGCAGGACTTTGGCGGAATGGGAATACCAGATACTTTACATCAGGAGCGGAGAGGGAGAAATCGAGTTCACTCGCGGCAAGCGCATCGCCATCGGCGCTGGCTCGGTGATCATCCTGCATCCCGGAGAATGGCACCGCTACCGCCCCAATCCAAAGACGGGCTGGAGCGAAGCCTACATCGGCATCGGCGGCAACTTCCTGGAACGGATATTCTCCAAGCCCTTCTTCAGCGGACCACCTACAATCATCAAGGTTCCGCCAAACGGACAGTTCGACAAGGAGATTGTCGAACTCGTCGGGGAGATTCAGTCGACAAGCACGGAACAGCCATACACGATTGCACTCAAGACGATGCAACTTGTCGTATCGCTCTTCATGGAACACCCGAAACAAACAGGAAGGACTTCATACAACGTAGCCATCCGCCGCGCCAATCTCCACATTGCGCATCACCTTGGGCAAGTTGTCGATTTCCAGGAGCTGGCAAAACAATGTGGTATGGGCTACTCGCTGTTCAGAAAACGGTTCCGAGAATACAACGGCATGTCTCCGCTTGAATACCAAATAGCGCTCCGCATTCGTCGCGCCATGAACCTTCTTGGAAGCAGCGAACTGCCCGTTGCGCAGATTGCGGCAGAAACGGGATTCGCGTCTCACGCCTACTTCTCCCGGTTCTTCCACAAGGAAACCGGCATGTCACCAATCGAATACCGCCGATCACAATCCACCAGCGATTAACCCCACCCCTGCCCCCACGAACTTCCAACGAACAGAACACAGCCGAAAACCATGCGCACAAGAAGGACTCGTCCTCTTACCTTGGCCTCATTTCCGCCGCACTTTCGCGCCCGCAATATTTCTACAGCACGTTCACCTCAATTCTCAGCATGAACCCCAACAGCCAACAAACTTCATTAGGCCAAACCATGCAAGCCATCTTGTCTTCTACCCTTAACATCCATAACAACACACGTGTTGGGAATAGACTGTCTTTCAGACGGCGCCATATTTGCGAATTGCTGAACGGCTGGATGCAACATGTCATTTCCTTCAATCGTCCGAAAAAACCTACCCATATACCCCGCCTTGATGTTTAACGCCATCCATAGCTTGCTCTCTTCGCCTTCAAACAATTCATCATGGAATTTCAAGGCCGATGAACGATTGTCCAATGCCGACATAAGAAAGTCTTCATCAACAACAAGTTCTGCGTCTTGAGCACCTGAAAGCATCCACCAAAGCGATTCGTTTGCCAAAGCTCGCTCTTCATATCCGCCGCCAATATCCGTGTGACACCCAGGGAACCAGGCCTCTGTCACCTTCTGCGATGGATTAAAGCGTGTTGGGTTGAACGTATATCGCCATTCATCGATTGCAAGCGCATGATAGATACTTTTAACTTGATCCGGAACCTCCTTGATGTCAAAACTTGGATCAACAGAAGCTTCAACTGTATCCCAGACACCAATAAAGTCGATCGGAATTTTATCCAACACCAAATTCTTTTCTCGTAATTTATTTGCCGATTTAGTGTCTTGCCTACGATGGTTCAGAAACATCTTACGATGCGGTGCGTTATCCTTCGGGATGCCAGAGAATTTAATCAGCGAAGCCAACCACCTTGCAGCATAAGCACCACGGCTAAAGCCAAACAAATATAAATGCGGATCGTCCCCATCTTCCATTGCATTATTTACTTCTTGCCACAGAAACTCATACGCCTCTTCAATGCGTTCATCCAACCCGATTCCCAAACCCCCTCCAGTCTTCTCCTCACCATTTCGCGTTCCAACCCCATCAATGTATTTGCGCGACTGCGCAACACCACTTGCCTCCATATTCATAGCATCATGGAGCAGCACAACGTTACTCCATTTCTCTTCCGGCAACTGACTGCGATTCTGCCCGGTGCCGTCAAAAAAGATGGCGATGTTTTTGCGTCTCATTTTCTATCCCCATTAAGTTCCCATTCGAGATACATAGGCACCCACCACCCCAAAGACGCTACGGCTGCTAAAGGCTGCCAAGGCTTGATTCTAACGCGCACAAGCTTCAATGTATTTCGCCGACTCTTTTTCTCGTTCCAATCTTCCTCCCAAAAGCGATC
>JAEEGG010023528.1_pt1 | contig 12024 bp, 8 predicted proteins | sample 9134161 | NCBI WGS metagenome assembly JAEEGG01 (sample SAMN16246543, study PRJNA631951) | gut metagenome | biome: gut microbiome; feature: rumen; material: CR-attached | host: Bos | place: Iran: Karaj | collected 2018-10 | reverse complement strand
ATGCATCGTCAGGTGAAATTTTGGATAATCATACTCCACAGTACACAAGAACTCATCCACACTGATCTCCGTTTCCAGTTCTTCCTGTATTTCACGCTTCAGCGCTTCCTCTGGCGTTTCCCCAGCCTCCATTTTCCCGCCAGGAAACTCCCACCAGTCTTTCCACTCACCATATCCACGCTGAGTAGCGAATATCTTATCTCCTTTGCGAATGATTGCTGCAACGACTTCAATTTGTTTCATGTTATTATAATCTAACTATTAATTATGGATTCAAGAGCAGATAATATCTTTTCTTTTTCACCACTTTCATTGGTTCGTAATCTAATAAGCGGAAGCCCATAAACTTCCAATATGTGATTCTTCAGAAGGTCACGCTGATGCTGCTCAGTCTCATCGTTGTGATATGTATAACCATCTGTTTCTATAGCTAATACAGGTTTCTTTGTTACATGATTGATAATAAGAAAATCAAGATGAGTGCTATAATGAGAAATATAGTTCCGTTCTTGTTCGTTTAGCAGGGACCAATCACGAATCACATTGCGTAACGGAGTATGACAGAATACTCCCAAATGGTTTAACTCAGGATAATCGGATAAGATTTTCTCTATAAGAGAGAACGTTATGTTCTCTGAATCATATTCCGATATCTTTCTGTGTCCTGCAAGGAATTGCATTCTTTCATGAGTATAATGAGAAAACAAATAATCAAAGATAGAACTGATTTTACTATCTGTGACCGTAAGATTGTTGTATGCAATATAATCAATTAAATCGCTGATATTACCTTTATGTTCCTGTTCGTTACCTGACACAACAAGACAGAAACGCTTTTTCGCTCTAGAGATTGCAACATTAATTAGATTGGAATCATCACTAAAGTCAGTTATTTGATCATCTGTAACGCTCATGATAATTGTATCTTTTTCTCTTCCTTGATACTTATGGATTGTGGCAGCCTCTACTGAATGAACTTGTTGGTTGAACTGATTTACCTGATTATTGTATGGGGCAATAATTCCAACATCATCTAAGTTCTCCAATTGCGGCAAGATTTCTTCCTTAACAACATCAATCTCTCGTTGGTTATAATGATTGTATTCGTGATGCCCAGGAACAGTTTTTATTGCTGTCATCACATTGCTTTCATGATGGTCTTCCGTCATAATAAGTAAGTTTCCACCATAAAAACGTTGGTTACAGTAGTTGATAATAGTCGGATGGCAACGATAATGCTCACGCAATAGCGTTTGTTCTACATTGGGAATAATAGCACATACAGATTGCAAGAAACTATAATCGGCACAATTAAACCCCTGAGCAACTTTAAACTCATTGAAGATTCCATTTAGTTTTATTCTATCCTCTTCTGTAACGACATTGGGAAGTTGCATGGTATCGCCTACTATTACAGCATTCTTTGCGCAAGTCAATGCCATTGCTCCTGTTTCTATTGATACCTGTGAGGCCTCATCCATGATGATATAATCATATACTTGATCAGGAATAGCCGTTCGAGCAGAGAATGTAGTACTCAAAACCACAGGATACTGTTTGCAAAACTCCTCTGAATGTATTCGAATATCTTTTGTTTCATTCAAAACTAATCGTTTGATATCGCGATAATTATCAAACAACTTATCTTTAAGTAATGCCAAAGAAGAAGATATTAATCCTTCTATTAGTTTATCTGCATCTGCCAATTGAAGTTCTGATTCTATATCGCTTATTCGTCTTGACAATTCTTGTAACCTAACATGGAAATAGAGCGTCTGTAATTCGGTTATCACAGGTTGTAGATTTGATTCAGAGATTGGTGACTTGATCCCCAATATATATTTCCTTGTAAAGTTCAACCACTTCAACTTTATCCAACGAACGAACTTGTTTTGATGCAAACCTAAAGCGCCATCTTCCACCAACGTTTGATAATCCAACCATAGTCTCATTAGGCGTTTTGATTTTATACCGGCTTTGGGCCTATAGGTATCATCACTAACATTATTATCTGCTTTAAAATGTTCCCATTCTAACTCAACGTCTTTAATCTCTTGTTTACACTCAGCTAATTCTTCCTGAAGCGAAAAAACGTTTTGAACCTTTGAAAGAGCCAATGAGGCTTCTTGCTTCGCCTTAGTTCTATCAGTTGGTGAAAGTTCCCATGAATAGAGTTCTTGGGGTATCGTCGGTTGGTTCTCAATAAAATGTTCTTTGTTCTCTCTTCTACCTAATGGAGCGACAATAAAGCCAATACCGTATTTCTGCAATTTCTCTAACACATTTGTCGTTGCAGAATTATTGTTTGACACAACCATTACTGTTTGATTGCGAAGCAGAATATTGGCTATTATATTTAAAATTGTTTGAGTTTTGCCTGTTCCTGGTGGACCTTGAATCACGCTGATTTGTTTCTCAAATGCGTTTTTTACAGCTTTCGCTTGACTGGCATTACATCCAAATGGGAAAAGCAAAGTAGAAGAATGCATCGAATGCAGTTTGTATTTTTTCGCATCTAAATATGGAGCAGCAGTTAAAGTCTCGTCAATGAAATCAATATTTTGATAAAGCGAAGGAAGTATTCCTTCATTTTCTTCATCCTTTCCTAATTCATTAATCTGGGCTATTCGCTTTAGATATTCAAATGCATTGCGAGCGACCTCGTCTCCCAAACACGATTTTACCACTTTGATGGTGCCATCCATGAAATCCTGTGCGTAACCATTTTCATAAGTTATTCGCCAATGCGTTAGATTTCCTTGACTAAACGAACGAACATCGGAAACGTTGTGTTGTTCTCTTCCCCCTACATATACTTTTAGATGCAGATGGTCATGCCAGACTGCATTCTGTAAATACACAACATCACTATATCGATAATGGTATGTTTTAGGGCTATTCTTGTATTTAATCGCATATACTCCATGCTCAACCAAATCAATCTTCTCAATAAGAAGAGCCTTTGGTTGTCCCTTTACGATTATGAAAGAGTGAGGTATAGGCATAATGAATAATATTTTTTTCTTATTCTGCTTTTATACAAATATGCATTAAAGCAAATTCAATCAATGTATCCTTCCTGATCATAGCCACGATGATACTTATTTATGAGGTCTATTAGCAATTGCAGATACTGAATGTCAGTGCGGAGTGCACAATACTTTCCATGTTGTTTATTATAACGAACTGGTGATCCTTTGGCCAACCTTTGTTCTATATCAGATGGAACCAGAAACTCTGAACGATTTCCTAGATATTTGTAAAATTCCGTCAGAAAGATATGAATTCCTGCCAAATCGAAATCACCAAAATGCACGTACTTATTTGGAATACCCATAAGCCAATTGCGCAGATCTTTCGACTGCGGATAGCGGGAGACAAACAGCAGCGGTACGTCACCCAGCACAGATTCGAACAATTTTCTTTGATGACGAATCATACGGAAGTTCTCCATATTCTCGATACCCACCACAATGACTCTCTCAGGAATGGCAAATTGCTGCCAATTATCAATGAATACGAAACTGCTCTCTGGCGGATTGATTACGAATTCATTCCCAGAAAGTGAACATGTGATAGGCTCATAACTATTTACAGGAAATCCGGGACATGAGCGAACCATCACAAGTTTGGAATTTCCTGTTTCTGCTGCCTGTTCAGAACGAGTCGCGTATGACTTCAAATCATTATCACCAAGGGTTCGAAGCTCTTCATAGTGTATTTGTATGAAATTCTTCAATGCAATGGTATCAATTGCCCTGAATGTTCTTCGACTACCATGAGTCTGCACCGTAAGCAATCCTTCTGCCAATAGTGTCTCTGCAAAGTCTTTTCGAAATGTACTATATGCGATCGATTCGCCATCTATGAGCTGCTGCAACGTATTTATCAGTGTCTTTGAAATCTTCATCATGAATTGATTGTCATCAAACGCTTGATGTGCGTCTGCGACTTGCCGTCCTTTGTCAGCAGATAGTTGTATTTGTATAGGTCTGCATTATAACCCATTGGAGAACTATTTATCAGATAGATGTTACGCACATTGGCAAATTGTAGGATACCACTTACATTACTTGGATGCAGTTTACCAATCTCATCCATCATACAGTGGATGATGAATTCACCATTCTTCCTGGAAGCCCTTGTTTTGAACACATTGATGAGCATGATATTCACCATAGCTTTCACTAGTATGTCAGTACCATCAGATCCCACATTGTTAATACGTTCTACCCAACCCGTATTATTATCATTCTCCTGAATGCGGAACTGTAGACGGAAAGTGTCGCTAAGCGTAAGTTCTGTACGGGCAGGTTCTTTCTGTAACTGCTTCATAAACCTCTTCAGATACTCTACCACCTTCTCATTAATCCTGTCACGGTCTCCTCCTGAGAAGAGGTTCAATTCACCAATGGTCAGTGCATTCTCTTCCGTAAAGTCACGGATTTGGCGTAGCAAGAGCATCATCCGGTCTGACGATTCTTCAGCCCGGAGTTCAATACTGCGGATAACACCAGCAAAGTTACGCTCTTGGAAGTCACGATTCACCTCACTGATAATGCTGCGAATCTCTGCAGAATGATTCATCAGCAAACCAACTTCGCGAGCCACACTACGCAGGATGGTGTTATAGTGGTCGCTGACACGAGAACGATACATCTCAATTTTATCATTTTCTACAAAATCCTGCAGGTTGAGGGCAAAGGCTAGATAATCCTCATCGTATTGTGGAGTGATAAAATGGAAAGTGTTGTTAGTACCGAAATGAGAGTTGAACGAATTGGTGGCACGTTTCAGTTCTTCCATCTTTTGACGTTTCTTGTTAACGGCACCTCGCATTTGAACAACCAATTCTGTTAATGCTGATGTTGAGGACAAAGTCACATCATCGTGCAGGAAAGCCTCTGGCAGTATGTTCTCCACTTGGCATAGTTGTTCATACTGGGTCAAGCCATCCTTCATGGCCTTGACCATAGTCTGTTTAGAAGTTAGAAGTTCAGAGTGTTCTTTTCGCTCTGCTTCATATCGTTTGCGCTTATCTTCATACTGCTGACGAGCAGTGCTGTCCTTTGTTTCTAATTGGCGTTTCTCATCGCGGAATTCAGACTCATGCGAGAAGAGTTCTTCCTCATCCTTCCGATACTCGATGACAAAGTGTCGTTGCTGGTCAATCTTGTCGAGAACGGCCTGTACCCAGTCGCGGTCTTGCCTGCAGAGGTCTATTGCATGAGTGTCAGCACCTTTGCCTTTTAATTCATCACGTTCCTGCCGCTTCAACATCTGCATATGCTCATCAATGTCTTTTTTCTTGGTTTCTCTTTCATCTGCTTGCTTCTGTCGGAAAGAATCGAATTGCTTTTGAAGCTCGCGTATTGCAGCATTATAATCACTATCAGCGCTCTTTATATCTTTCTCTCGCTTAATGCGCTGTTGCGAACGGGTATTTTTCTCTCCATCCAATGCCAGCAAAGTCTCGTGATATACCTTTGTCCGCTTTTCGCGTTCTGTAGCCACCATTTCTTTTTCTTTCTGTTCTGTCTGACGTAAACGCGTTTCTGCATCCTTTATCTTTGTTGGCATCTGCTCCAACTGGACTTTTTGGATAGTTTCTTGTTGCCCTAATTCTGCAATTTTGCCTTTATAACGATTATGCAATGCTTCCTGCTCATTCTCTGATTGCACTTGAAGGTCTGACATTTCTTTCTTTTTGGCTGCAATTGCCTCTTGCTGTTGTTTTTGTAGGCTGCGATATTCATCAGGAGTACGATGATGCAGAGGTATAGCCTCTAGATTGATGCTTACCCCAAAGAGATGACAGTTCTCTGTTTGTTTTGGCGACAGACCTTGTGCATAGAGTACCTGCTGCTCGTCCACAACCTTGCCAATATTTTCTTCCCATCCGGGTTTGTTTTGACTCAGCCACTCATAGAACGAGCCTTTCCAACGAGCAAGTATTCCTTCCGTTTGGGAGAGTTCTGTTTGTAACTGTTTAAGCTGACTTTGAGCCTCTTCCTGTTTGTGCTCATAGTCACATTTCATCTGGTTACTCTTCATCTCCCATTCCTGCCGAAGGGACATCAAACTGTTCGATGTGATAATCAACTGGCTTTTTAATTCATGCTCTTGAACTTTCAGATTCTGGATTTCCATCTCGTAGTCACCTGTCTCCTTTGCCATCGGATGCCAATATTGTAACTCTGACAAACGTTTATCTGCCAAGTTGTAATTTCCTTGCAAAACAGTAAGACGTTCATCTGATGCGGTGAGCCATTCTCCGTATGCATCCTCCACAGATTTCTTTCGTAAGTCACGCACTTTTACACTCTTGTCCCGCTCTGTCTGTAAACCATCGCGACATCGTTGTAATTCTTCCTTTTGTGCTAGTCCGAACTTGCTCCACTCGTCATCAAGTGCAGCATATAGCGCACGATATTTATCTGTCACATCCTTATATTGTTCTTCCAATGCACGAAGCAATTTTTCTTTCTGTGCTTTCTCGCTAAAATATTTCTGTTCCTGTGCATCCAATTCAATGATGTCCTTAATACCGATTTCTTCGTAGTGCTTGCGTTTTTTACGAATATCGTCCAATCGCTGTTCGCGCTTGCTGATTTCTTTAGTCAAGCGGTCGTGTTCTTCCTCATACTCCTGTTGTGTTGCATCAATCTTCTCTTTAAGTTTTCCCAGTTTTCCTTGTATTTCTCGAATTGCTTCTTCCGCCAGTGGTAATTGCTCACGAGTATAAGTGACGACATGGTTCAGTTGATGCCAGGTCTGCATCATCTCATAGTCAAGGGCTATTAGCAGACGATAGCTCTCCACAACTTTAGCCGCTTTGTTACGTACCGGTATCTCGCCACTGCTGTCTTTCTTGTACCAACAGTCTATCTCGTCAAACTCCCGTTCAAAGTCTGCGACCAAATGACGATAGTCTGATAAGCGGATACAGTCCTCCATCTCTGTCATCGACTGTATGATAGTGTTCTTCACAAAGTCGGCATCCAACTTACTGTTCAGGAATACATTTTGAATACTTCGTGGTATATTCTGGTATTTCGAACTCTCGACAATCGCATACTTGTCATAGCGATGGCTGCGGTCGTGTGTATTACCGAAAATGATGTTGCGATACTGTTCGTAGGTATCTATCTTGGCACTGATGTCTTTGATTCCTATTCGTTCACGAATACGTATCCAATCACTTTCTACTCGTCCGCTGTCATCAACAAACCATGATTTCTGATAGGGCGCATCAATGAAACGGAACACAGCTTTTCCCTGACTACGATAAGTAAAGATAGAGTAGGCACTGTTTTCGGTCTTTACCTCATAGACAATAAAGGAGTTACTATAACGGAAATAGAACTCCTCAAACGACTTCTGCCCCTGTTGGATGCCTAGGCGCATCTTATCTGCATTGTAGAAGAATAGCAAAGCTCTCAATACTGTACTCTTGCCTACACCCTGAGTACCTGCAAAATGAACATTACCATCCAGCATCACCTCTGCGTATGGAATGTTTGCCGAGTTCAGGAATATGATTTTATTCAGATGTCTCATAGCTCAGGTATCTCCTCTTCATTATAAATAGTTATCAGGTTCACCATATCCTCTGCATAACGAAAAGCAGCAGTTACTTTGTAAGTACCATCCTCTTCATTAATCAGTTCTGCGAATCCCATAGTTGTCAGTTCACTGATAAGCTTTTCCACAATATCTTGATTGGTATTCTGCTTACGGAATAACTTGCGAGCCTTGTCACGCAATTCTACGTCAAGGTTAATACGCTCCAAAATATGAGTGCTTCGGAACTGAAATCCGGTAGAGAACGTGATGTCGTAAGTTTTTAGGAAGTCCAATATGTCCACCCATTGGGCAAAACTCTGCAACTTTTGCTCTATGGTCTGTTTAGCCTCTTGGGTGCGGGCAAAATAATAGTAGCCGTCACCTGACTCCAACCGTAAGCCTAATTCAGAGAAATATGCCTCATAATCTGCATAATTCTCTTCTATATCGTCATAAAGGTGCTTCACTTCCTGATCTGTGCTATCAACAGAAAGGAAACCGCCCTTACTCATCCGTTCAAAGACTTGTTGTGTATTAGTTCGCATATATCAGTGCATATTCTATGTTTTCAAATGTCTCGTAGTTGTCAGTAATGCGCAGTTCATCGCTGTGCTGTGTTGCCATTTGGCAATAGAGGATAATGTGGTCATTGAGGGTACGTGGCAGATGATAGTTATAGTTTTTGATAAAAGAAAACAAATGCTGTCCCTGCGCTTTGAAAGCGTTCCATAACTCTGTGGTATTAACGCTGTTCATTTCCTCGGTGTCATCATTCAAGAACTCTTGGTCCAATGGATCTGCTTCAGTTCTTGCAAGTCGACGCACATCATACCTTCCTGCTATCTTTCTTATCAAGTCGTATGCCTCTTCATTACTTCGAAGCATATCAACTGATAGAAAGATGCGATTGTAAGGACGTTTCTCTATCCACAATGGATTGACGTCATTCAATGTACGTACTATATTTGTATCTTCCCGCCAAGTAAGTTGGTCTTTCAAGTATTTCAACCGACGTATCTTTTTCAATAATTGACTTTGCAATTCAATTTGGTTAATATACTCAATAATCTGATGTTCTATCTCAAGCAAATTGTGGTCAGCTTCCGTAAAATCGTTACGTACATCCATCGTTGTGCGCTGCATTTCCGGATCAGTAGCCATTTTGAAGAACACCACCTCGCCATCCATCATTTTCTCGCACTCAGCAATCAACTGCATGATGCCCTTTCGCTTCTCATCCAGATTCTCAAGTCGTGTCTTTTTTATCTTATAGTTGGGTTCCTGCTTGTAGGCCACATCCACATTACGCTTCAGGTCTATTACATTCTTTAGCGTTCTCAATCCAATACGACGTAGCATCTTACGCACATTTGCTTGGTATTGTGTCTTGCGATGTTCATTCGTTTCTTCAAGGTAATACCCAATGTTCTCTTTCAATGCATTGATGTGCTCCCTCACACAGGCCACACTTATTTCCTCATTCATGTCGAGCACTTCCTCGAAAAACTGCACATACACATCCTCCATCTCTAGGAAGTCGCCATTCTCATGAATCACGCCATGCTCAATCAGATACTGCACACGTTCACGTTTGTAGTCAACAATTTCAAGAGCAAAGTCAGTGCGATAAGACAATGATTTGCGTCGTTCAAACATGTCACGGAACAAAACCTTCTCCCTGTCAAGCATCTTGACTAGTTCTTCTATTGTTCTGAAATGTGATAGTATCTCCATAGACAATTATAATTTCAAATGCTCATATAACTTCAGTCTCAGCACCTCGCCATTATCGAACTCGAACTGGAACTTCTTGCGATTGAACTTCGGATTGTTCTTGTGGAAGATAGATGGCGAGTGCTGCACTGTCCTTACCGCCTGATATGCCTAAATATGTCTTACATTCATCTATAATAATTCCTTTAATTGTTCTAATTCTTTCAGTGCATTCCCGTATTCTATTGGCAATTCGTTTGCAGCCCTATAGGTAGCTACACCCATAGGTTTATTGGTGTCGCGAAGAGCATACTCCACAGTCTTCTGCTTTTGACCTCGGCACAGGATGATTCCGATTGAAGGATTTTCGTTAGGAAGACGAACCATATCGTCAAGAGCAGACAAATAGAAATTCATTTTCCCCACATATTCAGGCTTAAAATCTGTCCATTTAAGTTCAATGGCAACCATACTACGCAAACGGCGATTAAAGAAGAGAAGGTCTATGAAATACTCTTGTTCATCAACAATCAGACGATATTGGTTTCCCATAAACGAGAAGTCATTGCCTAATGCCATAATGAACTTTTTGATATTACCGACAATCTCTCCTTCTACACGTTTCTCGTCCCATTCATCGGGATCATCTATGTGCATGAATTCTAACTTGTAATTACGACGGAACGCTTGCAAAGCCTTTTCTGCATGTGTTTTATCTAATAAGGTCTCCTGAAAATTATTAGGGATAGAACCTTCTTTTTGGTAGAGGTGTTCTGCGAGATTGTATTGCAGTTTCTCTACACTCCAGAACTCTGTGGCAATGCGATGGATATAGAATAGGCGTTCTTGAATACTTGTGGTATGTGTGAGTAATATATAGTGGTGGGTAAATTGTACCGTTAGGAAATCGTGTACCATGCTGTCATCTAATTGGCTCGTTGATAACGAACCAATAATGATGGGGCTTTCATCCTCTGAATTGCCAAGGCTAAATTGGTTCGTTGGTAACGAACCGAATACAGATTCCCATTCTTCGAAGAATTTCCGCATTTTCTTAATGTTCCCTTTAGAAAAACCTCGAAGGCCAGGCATCTCTTGCTGCAACTGAGCCGAAATGCTATCAATAACCTTATCACCCCACTTAGCAATAGAGGCTTGATGTGAGATATAACCTCCTACGGCATAATAAAGCGACAACGCCTCCTTATTGGCATGACGCATAATATTGTAACGGGTTCGGTGGATAGCCATCTTAATGGCTTCCACAGCTTCTCTGACTATTGGCATTATAGAATTCTGTTCCATGACTAACATTTGTTTAATCTCTTATTAAGCAATGGCAATAGAGTACAAACGCTAAAATTGTCATCAGCCTTATTGAAAAGATTATCACCCAATGGTGTAGGCTCGTCTACTTCACAAATGCCGAAGACTCGGAGCCAGTATCGGATAGATGCCACCATGTTTTTTCCGACACCTAAATCGATAACGGCGTCAGGGTTATTAAAGTTCTTCCCTTGAACAACGAAGTCATACCCCTTCTTCAACCACAAGGTTTTACAAGGGAATGATTCATGACCAGAGAATGAATATCTTTGTTCCATTCTTTACTCTTCAAATTGTATCACCAAACTTGCTATTCACTAATTCGCTCAATTCCACCTCCAACAGCTTCGCAATCTTTATATACGTCTCCATCGGAGGCTGACAAGCGTTGGTACACCACTTTGACACAGTAGTAGGCGCACAACCGAGTTGTTCTGCCAACCACTTGTTCGTTCTCTTCTTTTCTGCAAGCACCACTTTGATGCGATTGATGTCTTTGTCCATAATGGATGTTTTCATTGTTATTGGTTACAAAGATAGTCATTTTTCATGAAACCAATGCAGAATATCACGATAATTAACACATTCTCTCACTAAATTATCATTTTTCTCATCTTTTCGGCTCCAAACAATGACTTTTTCCGCTCAACCTATGTTCATTGGTTCACGAACATAGGTTCTCACCCCTTATGAACATATCTAGAAAGTCCCACGGACATACGTTCAAGAAAACACCGTTTCCCAACATCACATCTACGAACCTTCTACCTTCCATCTACGAAGGATGAGAACCAACAAGAGGACACCAAAGGAGCACCTAAGGAAGAGTAAAGGAACACCAAAGGAACACCAAAGGAGGAGTCTTCTATCCCTCTTCTTACCCTATTCTTGGGGTCTTCTTACCCTCTTCTTACCCTAACGAAAGACTCGGCTTGGCTTCTCGAAGGTTTTTCTTCAAAATTTATGTTTTTTTACGAGTTCCGGCACTCAAATCAACAGGAGATTTTCTCAAAGTCAACAAAAACCATAGTCACTTTATCCAGATAAAGATTATATCTACGAACAAGGTCGTGCCAAAGATGTCGGTCTGACGACACGTTAACATTGGCACGATTGACAGCGGTCAAAACATCTGTCCCATATCACTAGTGTCCGGTTAAATTCTTCCGAACGTTAATTAAATGTTTAAATTTCAATAAGATACAGTGATTTTAAAATTTTCCGATTTGATTTTGTGTCTTTGTACTGTCTCATATATAAGATAGCACAGGATATGAATGCCAGAAATACTGTATTCTCGCAACTGATGTCTCTCATCCCTGACTACGAGCTCAGGAAATGTATTGACAGATATAAAGGGGATTTTCATGCAAGACGATTCACTTGCCGTGACCAGTTCCTTGTTATGATGTATGCTCA
>JAEEGG010023522.1_pt1 | contig 12026 bp, 15 predicted proteins | sample 9134161 | NCBI WGS metagenome assembly JAEEGG01 (sample SAMN16246543, study PRJNA631951) | gut metagenome | biome: gut microbiome; feature: rumen; material: CR-attached | host: Bos | place: Iran: Karaj | collected 2018-10 | reverse complement strand
ACCGTTTCATCAGCAAGAGCGAACTCGCTCGTTTGGCTGACGTCAGCCCACGTACTTTCTCCCGTTACCTCGCCACCCGTCGTCACATCCTCGACGCCATGGGCATCTCACCCAAAGCCCAGAAGCTTCCTCCTCAAGCCGTCCGCTACATCTGCGAAGACTACTGCATCGACCTCCCTCCCGAACTCCAAGACCAACAAGCCCTCAATGCCTCCCCTCTCAAGGCCATCATCTACGAATCCTGGAAACAAGAACAAGCCTACCTCAAATCAAGGTTCCCCAAAAATGAAGGCGGCAGCTATTAAGAAAACATGGCGAATCCCGAAGGGACACAGGCTGGAGAGCCATACCAAAACTTTGATGAAGAGGGGTTCCCCTCGTAATCAACTATTCCCCTCGCCTGAGGAGAGGGGACATGGGGAGAGGTGGAACCCCTTTAGGCAAAGGGGACGGGGGATTTCGAAAAAATATTCTTAAAAAGAAAATAATTCTTTTTGATGTCTGACAAAGTTAGACAGCGTTTTCTCAACATGTTGTAACTTTGCACTGTCAGAGAAACACTCTGATAGAGTAATCACTCCGGCTTGCGCGCAGCCCAAACTATTCACTCTTCTCTATTCACTAATCACTATTCACTAAAACTATGCCCGTTTTCATTAAAGTATCCCAAAACAAAATCAAGGACTCCAAGTCCTACGGCAAGTGGTACGGCCGCGTCGCCACTACCAAGACCATGACCTACCAGGAACTCTGTAAACACATGTCCGAACACAACTCCGTCTATGGAGAGGACGTCTGCCTCGGTGTCGCCAACAAGCTCCAGAGCTGTATGCTCGAGCAGCTACTCGAAGGCAAGAAGGTCCAGTTCGGCGAACTCGGTGTGTTCTACCTCTCTGTGAAGTCGACCGGTGCCGTCAAGGAAGAGGACTTCAACCTCGGTATCAACATCAACGGCCTGTTCCTCTGCTTCGCCCCATCTCGCACCGACGTCAACAACCTCTCTTCGAAGATGCTGAAGAAGAAGGCCTCGTTCCTCAACGTCAAGGACATGGTCATCAGCAAGACCAAGCCCAGCAATTCAACCACAAATGGTTCGAATAGCGGTAACGAGAATGGTGGCACACAGAACCAAGGCGAGAACCAGGACGAGAACCAGAATCAGGGTTCAACCGTCGATGCTCCGACTATCAGCGGTACCACACCTTTCACTGATTCAACCTCAGTAACGATGTCAGGTCCTGACGAGGCTGAGATCCGCTACACACTCGACGGCAGCGATCCTACTGCTGAGAGTACCCTCTACAGCGAGGCCATCTCCCTGAATGATACCACGACTGTTAAGGCCATCGCCATCAAGAACGGTGAGAGCAGCGAAATCGCCTCTAAGACCTTCACCAAGTCCTCCAACGATGGCGGCTTCGACACCGGCTCTTAATCTCTAGTGGTATGATGTAGACACGTCCGGGGTATCTACATCTACCCTTTCTTCACGGCGCAGCCAATAAAAGAACCATGGCGAACCCCGAAGGGGCAAAGGCTAGAGAGCCATACAAGAAGTCCTTGACGAAGGGCGGTCTCTGCCCGTAGTCAATTATTCCCCTCGCCTGAGGAGAGGGGACATGGGGAGAGGTGGAGCCCCTTTAGGCAAAGGGGACGGGGGATTTCGAAAAAGATCCCTGCTTTATAGCCGTCCCTTATCAAGGGACTCAAAATCTCTGCGCCAGAGCAAAGAACAAACAATTTATTAACTTTTAAAAAGTCAATTTAAAATGATTAAAGTAAACTGGTCTACAATTGCAAAAGTGTTGAAATTCGTTGCAACCGTCATAACCAGCGTTTTGGGAACAATCGCTGTTCAGAGCTGTGCCCCAACCTGGTTCTAAAACATGATTGCCTTATGACAAAGTCATTGAAATCAATGAACCTGATGAAGGACGTTAAGTGGATTGTCATTCACTGCTCCTACACGAAAGTCAGTCAGAAAATGACTGTCGAAGACCTCGACAACTTCCACCAAGCCAAGGGCTGGGCCTGCTGCGGCTACCACTGGGTCATTTATCAGGATGGAAGCATTCATCCAGGACGACCCGAGAAGTATGCCGGAGCCCATGTCAAGCACTACAACCAGCACGCCATCGGCGTCTGCTACATTGGCGGCATGGACGATCGAGGCCGTGATGCCGACACTCGCACTCCCGAGCAGAAGGCCGCCCTTTGGTTCTTGCTCAAAGACCTGAAGGAAGCCTATCCCCAGGCCAAGATCGTCGGCCACAGGGATTTCCCCCACGTAGCCAAGCGCTGTCCTCTCTTCGATGTCCAGAAAGAGTACGCATCTCTCAATAACTAAAGAAAGCCCCGGTAGTTAATTCTATCGGGGTTTTTATTATTGTTCATAAATAACCAATTCTGTTGGCAGGGAGATGACTTTCAATCGTTATTACATTTGTTTGATGTAGATATATTTGGGATAGTGCCCTAATACTGTGAGTGTAACAGGACAGATCCATATCTCACGAGAGAAGCCTTCAAGACCATTAACTTTGTAAGTTGCACCAGCGAACAACCCTGAGTATTGCTTCACACACTCGAAGTAACCATTCAAGTCTGTGCGACGTTTCTTGCTAGGTCGTACAAGTACACGCACACGATTTTCTTTCTTAGTATCAAGGAAGGTCAGCAGATGGTTGGAACCTGCAACCATAGCGAGATTGTATCGATCGCCAGGCCAAGGCATATCGATGTACCACATGTTGTCATCATGAACGAACTTGAGGTCATAAACTCTGTGACGTAAGCCACACATTCCTTTTGCATAAACCCATGCGAGTTTAGCATACATGATTGTACGATTAAACATTGAGAACAAGTTTTAGTGAAACGCTTCTGGGAGTTTCCCAATTGCCGGTGCAAAGGTACAACATTTTTCTGAAACCTCCAAATTTTATAAAACACTACAAATCAGCCACTTAACTATTTGGCATACTTTTTGCTATTATCGAGTTTTGGAAGAATTACCACCTATATTTACTCTTGAGTTGTTTAAATACTGGGATGTCACAGACTGATGCGAAGAGCAAAATGCAAGCTCTGACTTTAATGGTATCTTGGCCAAAGATGTCATAAACTGACGTCTCGCTATTCAGCACAGCTTCACAGATATCCACCAGACGCTCTCGAAGCACAGGATGCTCGATGTAAGCCTTGGCCTCTTCACGCCCATTGATGCCATAAAACTGGGCAATCTCAGATTGGCCTAAGCCTTTCATCTGAGGAAACACATACCAGATCCAATGCCCACGCTTATGCCCATTCTTCACTTCCTGCAAAGCATCAGCATAAGTGCCAGTACCATCATACAGTCCACCACTATCCTGAGCATGCACGAAGCGCAGGAGGTTTCTCTGTCGAGCCTCGACTTGATTTTCTTTGGTTATTTCCATTCTTCAGTTTCCAATCGTTTCATTTGCTTGTTCTTGATCCCTCAACTTGGCCATCTCAAGATTGACATATCGATGAACATGGAAGAAGTCACCAAGTTCCAACTTTAAATAGTCCTCAATACCTTGGATTTCTGGTACAAACAGTATGATTGACTTACTATGTACATCCACATTCTTTCCTTCCTCATCAATCGTATAGACTGTCGTAACACTATTGTTTATATTTGAACCATTGATAACTTTCTTGAGTCTGGAGAACTCATCGATATCGTACAATTCAATGTGTCCCCAATGCATATCCCAAATTTGGATATATTGCCAGTCATTCCTTGCATTTACAATAAAATTCTCACCTTGAAAGGCGAAATAGACATGATTGTCCCCTTCTTCCTCAGCCAGTTCATACTGACATCCTATCTTCGTAAGAGTCTCTAAGAATAAATCTCTTGTTCCCTTCTTCTCTTCCATTGTGCTGGTTGCGTTTTGCTGCTCTGAATTGTTATTTTCCATATCTGCTTGAACTTCTTTTATTTTCTTATTAATAAACTCTGTACCAGAAACACTTTCGTAGATTTCTAGTGCCTTTGAATAACACTCATTGGCCTTATCATGAAAGCCTTGTTGGTTGTACATTGCCCCCATAATATGGTATGATTCTGCTGTATCAGGGTGTTGTTGACCCAATACTTTTTCGGTGATATACAAGCTCTTTTCAGAACATTCTAATGCTTCTTGTCCCTCTCCAAAACAAGACTTCGCATATCCTAAGGCATTATAAGCCCCTGCGGTATAGAGGTGATTTTCGCCAACAGTCTTTTTACTTATATCCAAAGCTTTTGAAAATAAATCAAAAGCTTCTGAAATATTGCAAGAACTGAAGTTAATGAATCCCATAGCAATAAAGACTGTTATGATATCAGGATGCTCTTTGCCTAAAACTTTTTCATAAATAGCTATAGCCTTGGAGCAATAATCTAAAGCCTCTGCATAATTGCCCTGTTCATATTTGATTAACCCTACGCAATATGACATAAGGGCAGTCTTGCGATGTTCACTACCCATTGTCTCCTCGTAGATATTTAATGACTTTAAAAAGTACTCCAAGGCACTTGAGCAGTCTTCTAATTTCCAGCGAATTAACCCAATATTATTATAGGACTCTGCCATGTCAGGATGATTGAAACCCACAACTTCCTCACGAATGGTCATTGCCTTGGAAATAAACTCAAATGCTTTATCATAGTCCCCTAAGTAAAAGTAAACCAGTCCGAGGTCATTATAGGATTCTGCTGTTTTAACATCCTTTTCACCTAATTCTTTCAATCGTATATCTAATGCTATTTGGTTGTATTCCAATGATTTTGAATACTCACATAGATACCAATAGGCTTCCCCTGTTTTATGATATGCCGATGCTGTAGCTAATTGCTCCTGTCCATATAGTGATTCGCACAGGTCTATCAAATGTAAGTATCTGGGCAATGCCTCTTTATACATGCCATATTCCAAAAAGAACCTGGCAGAATCTGTCAGCAAGGACTCATAATTGTTTTCCTCCAATGAGCCTTCTTCTGCCAATTTTTCGGCTTGAGTATAAATATCGGCTGTTCTCTGTATTCGTTCATCTACAGGTACAGCAGTGTCGTTCATTATGTCTTGAGCTTGTAACTGTACAGCCTTGATTTGTTTACTAATGTCCTTCTTTTTTCCCATACGTTTTCAGTTATCTGTTTTCACCCCTTTCTATCATTCAACTATCTCAATCCTATACTATGCATCTTGGCTTCTGAAAGATTCATGGGTTTGATCCACATATACTCAGGATACTGACCCAGTACAAAGAGGGTTACCGGACACAACCAGATAATGCCCCCAAAAGAATTGGCTGCAATTAGATCTACTTCGTAGTGGGCGCCTCCAGTGATAGAGGAATCCTGTTTGGTGATGCGGAACCAGCCCTTTGGCATCTTGTCTGATACGATATTCACGCAGACCTTGATTTTAGTGTGAGTTCCATCGTATGAAAGGATTTCGCACAAATCATCCGCATTCTGAACCATCATCAGGTTGTGGTGATCAAAGGGCCAATCAGGATAGTCTACATACCAGCAACCATCAGCTTCCTTAGTGAAGGAGATGGTGTACTCGTCTTGTCTGCCAAAATACTGCCTCGACATCATCGAAGCTGCTCTCATTAAATCTGTAATTGAATAATCCATTAATTGTTGATTAAGTTAAACCTCACATTATATAATGCCAAAAACGTCCAAAAGGTAAACAACTAATCTGTCAGAATTCGAGGCGGAACCCTTTTTCTTTCATTTCGTTATAGCTTTCAGGGTTGAACTTATAGAGGAATGCCACTTTCTTGTTGGGCATGGGAACAGTCTCATCAAGTTGAGTAAGAATGCCTAGTTTCAGCATCTTATTGTAAAAATTGCGACGATCGAACTTCACACTGAGGATAGCCTCGTAGAGGTGCTGCAGCTGTGTCATCGTAAACTTCTCAGGTAACAGCTCGAATCCGATGGGCTCGAAATGGATCTGGCGACGGAGTTCATTGGTGGCCTCACGAAGAATCAGATCGTGATCAAATGCCAGCGAAGGCACTTTGTCGAGTGGGAACCACTGGGCCTTGGCTGCATCGTCGCCAGCCTTAACCTCGCTGATACGCACCAGTGCGAAGTAGGCAATGGTGATGACACGCTCGCGAGGGTCACGATTGGGATCGGAGAAGGCATGGAACTGATGGATATAGGCATCCTTCAGACCTGTCTCTTCAAACAACTCTCTCTTGGCACCTTGTAGTGCTGACTCGTCCATCTTCAGAAATCCACCAGGGAATGCCCAGCGTCCCTTGAAGGGTTCGATACCTCTTTCAATTAAGAGGATGTTCAGTTTAGTCCCATCGAATCCGAATATCACACAGTCTGTGGTGACACTCGGATGTGGGTACTTGTAATGATACTTTAGTTCTTCCATATCTTTTTGTTATTAATTTGCTATGCGGCGTTGGGGAGATCCTTAAAATCCTCCCCTTCTTGCATCATTTCCAACATCTTCCTTAATACTTTATTCTTCTTACTCTTCACACTGTTTCCATTTCTATATCCAACTCTCTTCGCAATCTCCTCCATTCTGCATCCATCCACATAATAACTCTCCAAAATCATCCTGTCTACATTCTTCAACTTACTCCAAACTCTATCCAACCTCTCAAAGACCTCATCTTCATTTCCTTTCTCTTCCATCACATCAAACATCGCCTCAATTCCTCTTTCATCATCTTCACTCATCTCATAACCTCTCTCCATGATCCTATCCAAACTCTCAATATCCTCATTCACCTTCCTCAGATAATGCATCCCGATATTTCTACAAATTCTTACCAGATAACCAACCAAACTCTTTTCTCTCAACTCAAATTCCTTATCCATCATCTTCTCCCATAACACCAAACATCCATCATCATAAACCTCTTCTAAATCTTCAAACCTTAAACTTTTAAATTTTCCCATCAATCTCAGCAACACATTCTCTCTTTCACCATCCACCACCTTATTATATATAAGGCTACTAACACTCAGAAGCCCTCTCTTTTCATCCTCAAGAGACAGCTTCTCAACTACTTCATTCTCATAACCACTTACCTTAATAATTCTAATCATACCTCCTTATTTTAAATTATTGCGTAATATTTACGCTGCAAAGATACAACAAATATTTTAATCCCGCAAGCTTTTATGCGTATTTTTTACGCAACTGATTACTTTTTTTCGTTTTTTGGCAATAATATATGCCCGATATTGGGTAAAAATGATAAAAATTTGGTGATTTATGATGAAAATTCATGTTTATTCGGAGAAAAATGGTAACTTTGCTTCAGAAACTGAAATGAAGCCCATGATTATCATTGAATCCAAGAAAAAGAAGTTGGAAACGCTGAAGGAGGAGTATCCTGATGCGATGATCATCGACGTGACGAGTCATGCTGTGGATGAGTTCGTCAAATTCAGTCCCTTCTATCCCAATGGTGGTATTCCTGTTCCCTTTACTGATGGAGTGGTTGCTGTATCTGTTGAGGGTATCTGGCAAGGCCTGAAGGTTTTCGAGGATATTGATGTGGATACAACCTTCTTCTCGAAGCGCGACATGAAGAACCTGAAACGTACGGTCAGAAAGTATGGCCCCTGTCTCGGACATCGCAAAGGTGTACATGGAGAAGAACTCTTAGGCTACATTGAGGCTCGCAAACAGATCTACTTGCCCTGCTACAAATGGGTGCTTGAGAATAAGCTCAAGAAACTGGTAACGGCCATCCGTATTATCTCGAAGAACAAACCTGTGGTATTGCTCGACTACAACACCAATCCTGATGTCAACAATCCCAAGAAGGCTCTCTCTCACGCATCTTTAATCAAAGCATATATTGAAGGTAACTATCCTGAGTAACAATGGCAGATTTACAGAGATTTATAACAGCACAGGAAGGTATACGAGGTGATAACACCTTATATGAACTGGCTCTTAAAGAGATCCAAGATGGAAAGCCCTCTTTTGAGTGTTGGGTTAGATATGTGTATCCTCAGTTAAAAAGGTCTGGAACAAGTCAACTAACTGACTTTTATGGTCTCAATGGACGTGAAGAAGCTAAGGAATATATTGAGCATCCCATTCTCAGAGAAAGACTTATCAGAGCTTTTCAAGTCCTATTGGATAGTGACAAGCCTGTTTATGAAGTGTTTAGCAAATTAGGCGTACTGAAAATCCGTACCTGTGCCCTACTCTTTGCATCTTTATCAGATGAACCTGTTTTTAAACAACTCATTAAAAAGTATCATTGGCAATAGAATATGGAGATCGAAATTACAGCAATCAGGTTTGAAACCGTTAATGGAAAGAAGACAGGCAAGTCTTTCTCTTTCAAAGCTGACCCCAAGAAGTTGGCAGTCTTTAAAACGGAAGCAACGCTCCGAAAGAAGATAGAGTGGTATGTGGCCCAAAGTGGCATATTCAAGAAGGAAGAATTGAAGGACGTGAAATACAATATGAAGGCATTCTTGGAGGAATGGAGAAAGCAACTACCCATCGTTCAAGCTGAGGAACTGGCAAAACTGGAAGCATCGCCAAATAATCCTGAAAGTCGTATCACTCCTGACCATATCGCTCGCCTTGGTTCCAACGAGGTCTTCGTGTTTGGATCCAACGAGCAAGGTTTGCACTACGGAGGTGCTGCTAAAGTTGCTTATGAGAAGTTTGGTGCAATCATGGGCCAAGGAAACGGCTTACAGGGAAAGAGCTATGGTATTAATTCGATGAGTGGCATTGGTGTGATGGGCGAATTTGTGAAGGAGTTCTGTGAGTTTGCCAAGGCTCATCCAGAGAAACACTTCCTGGTCACTCCTATAGGCTGTGGCATCGCAGGCTATTCCGAAGCAGACGTCGCTCCCCTCTTCGAAATCTGCCGCGATCTCAAGAACGTCTCTCTCCCAGCATCATTTTGGGATATCATTGGTAAAGAATAACGAATATGGAGAAGGAAAAAATTTTAAAAGAAGACGATTGCAAAACCAGAGAGCTTTTCATCAAGATTCTGGAGAAGCTGGAATGTCCATACACAATTGAAAAGGACAAAAAAGAGTTTAACATCAGGTTTGAGTACAATAGAGAGACCTTTTACGCAGATGTATATGATGGTATGTATGATGTGGCTATATGGGATCCTTACTGGTATGGTGTCGAAATAGAACAAGAGACTTTCGAAAGACTGCGAGTAGTCATTAACGAATTCAATGCGCATAACGAACATGATCCAAGGCTTTTCTATACCATAGAGGAAAGTGAAAACAAAGTCTGGGTACATAGCAGCTTATCATTCCCTTTGGTGCCTAACACCCCAGATATTGAAGACTTTGTAAGAGAGAGAATCCAGCGATTCCTTCCATACCAGATAGACTTCTTTCATGAACTAAATAGGAGGAGAAACTATGACTGGAAAAAGAGTGCATTAGAAAAAATGGAGCGCAATGACAAAGATGAGGAAATAACAGATCTTATTATCAGTAGACCTGAAGAACTGAATTGAATACATCGGCGGCTATATGTGGCTATGCCAGCACTATGCGATGCCCATGAATGATGCATTCGACCTATGTTATCGCGAGCTTATACAATTGGCCAAAGATTGTCACACAACGTACAACAATGTCAACTATGCAATCTTCATCCTGCTGTTCCTCGTGATTACAATAGGGAACATTCTGTTAGTGAAACTGCTACAAGTAAACAACAAATAAGAAACTATCATTGGTAATATTGTGAAGAAAAAACTCTGGATCATACCGTTTGCCGTTATATTTGCAATTGGCATATTTCTTTATGGCAAGCAGATCATTGGAGATAACAGCCCTCATGCCACTCTTTATCTGCAGCCATATGACAACTTTACTCAGAATGAGACAGAGAAGTTGAGAGCCGATCTTGATAACCATCTGGGAGAAATATTATGTGGTGTCTTTGACGTTATAGTTTTGCCGAACAAGCCTCTTTCCGATTCATTCTTGGGAGAAAAGAAAAAGAAGTATCGGATTGATAAGATTATTGATTCGTTGAAAGATGATGCTGATAACGACAATATCTATATCGGAATTACCCATCGCGATATATGTAGGGATTACAAAAATGGTGTCACGGACTGGGGCGTTCTTGGATCAAGCATTGCTAATTATCATGCCTGTGTTGTTTCTGACTATCGGCTAAAGCACAAGAAGCGCGACCTGTGGAAAATCGTAACCCACGAGTTCATTCATACTTACTATGGCTATCCCCATTGTCCGAAAGATAGCGCAAACTGTCTTATGAAGGACGCAAAAGGCAAGGCCGATTTTTCTAACAAGCATGATCTTTGCGGATATTGCAAGAAGAATCTCTGAATGGTGACTTATCAATTAAAAAAACTAAATATTGAGAGTATTTTTGAGATATATTGAACTCTTTTTTTTAATTTTACACCGCCTAAAGACAAATCAACAGATGACAGATAATAAAATGTTTAATTATGGATGATATCAAGAATAACTATTGTGATTTCATTGACCGCTCAGACTACTATCTTGTATCTGTAATACAAGATAGTAAAAAAGTCTGGGGAATACTTGACAGATTTCTTGAAGAAATTATTCCATGCCAATATGAAGAAATTGAATCATATGATTACGATCATTTTAAAGTAAAAAAAGAAGGACTATGTGGTATAATTGATAGATGGGGAGGGATACATATTCCGTGCCAATATGATGAAATTGATGAATATTCAGCTTTTGATAATGGATATGTGAGGGTAAAGAAGGATAACCTTTGTGGATTAATTAATAAATTCGGTAAAGAAGTCATTCCTTGTAAATATGATAATGTTGGTACTTTCTTCTTCAATTATTGCGAGGTAGAGAAAGATGATTTATGGGGATTGGTAAACAAACAAGGAATAGAAGTAGTACCATGCAAATATGAGGAAATAGATTGTGATTATGGAAACAAAATAATGTTCTTTTATAATGGCTATGCTCGGGTTAGAAGAAATGGTCTTTGGGGGGTTGTTAATGAGCAAGGTGAAGAAACGATTGCCTGTCAATACGATATTATTGGGACCTTTAATGATGGTTATGCTATTGTCTCCAAAAATGGATTAGAAGGTTTAATTAACGAGAATAATGAATTTATTATTCCTTTCAGATATGAACATGTTGGCTATTTTAATGATGGATATGCTTGTGTTTCTAACGGGGGGACTTGTGGGATAATAAACAAATCTGGAGCCGTCGTTTTCCCTTTTGTCATTCCTCGTCGTTATTATGAGAAGATTAGATACATGAATCACATATTTGTAAAGGTGATGCAAGATGGTGAGTGGGGAGTTCTTAACAATAAAGGTAAATCAGTGATTCCCTGTGAATATCTGGACATACAGCTCTTAGGGCCCAAATTTATTAAAGAGGAACTAACCAACGGCATCTTCAAAGTACAGAACAGATATAATGAATGGTGTGTCATTAACGATAGTAACGAAAAGTTAAGTTGGAGAGACTATTGTGAGATAGGCGAATTCCACAATGGATTAGCCCCCTTCTACTTTTACGAAAGCGTTGGTGGATTTATTAATGAAAAAGGAGAGGAAGTCATTCGGTGCCACGAAGAGTACGACAACTATAAACCTTGCGTAGAAGATTTTATTGCTGTTAGAAATAAGAAACGTTGGGGATTCTTAGACAAATGGGGATACGAAATAACACCATGTCAATATAATAATGTGTGCTCATTTTGTGAAGGATATGCAGCCGTCTCAAAAGATGGTCTCTGCGGTTATATAGACACTGAGGGAAATGAAATTATTCCTTGCATTTATGAAGAATGCAACAGTTTCGAGGATGGATTTGCTTCAGTCAAGAAGAATGGCCTATGGGGAATAATTGACAAGCAAGGTAAAGAAGTCATTCCCTGCATTTCTGAGGGTTGTTCCGTTTTAGATGAGAACTATTTTTCCATAGAAAAAAGCGGACTTATTGGTTTGATAAATAAAAATGGAGAAGA
>JAEEGG010023521.1_pt1 | contig 12026 bp, 3 predicted proteins | sample 9134161 | NCBI WGS metagenome assembly JAEEGG01 (sample SAMN16246543, study PRJNA631951) | gut metagenome | biome: gut microbiome; feature: rumen; material: CR-attached | host: Bos | place: Iran: Karaj | collected 2018-10 | reverse complement strand
ATATATTCTATAACTCAGACACTTACGCAGCCTTGAATCGTCCTGAAAGTGGTTTGTATTTCCAAAGTCCCAAATACGTATTTTCCATCTTGGAAAATGAATTGAAAACCGGGAAAATGGGATAAGAACTTTATCCAAACACCTTTTTCAGTCGCCTCATCGCTTCCTCCACCGTACTTCTCGGGCAAGCCAAATTGATGCGGAAAAAGCCACTGCCCGCCTCTCCGAAGTCCTTGCCCCGATTGAATCCGAGTTGGGCCTCCTGGGTCATCTTGCGCCAAAGCTCCTCTTCCGAAAAGCCATAGCCGTTGAAGTCGAGCCACATCATGTAGGTGGCTTGTGGCTTATGGAATTTTACTTTGGGGAGGTTCCGGGCCAAGAAGTCAGACACATAGTCGATATTGCCTTGCACATAGTCAAGCAATTGTGCAAGCCAGTCGTCGCCACATCTCATGGCAGTTTCGGTAGCAACCTTACCGAAAATATTACCCAGATGAGCTTCCAACGTCTCAACATAGTCGATGTAGGACTTGCGCAATGCCTCATTGGGAATGATCGCCGTCGAAGTGGCCAAGCCGGCGAGGTTGAAGGTCTTGGAAGCCGCGTGGAAGGTAATGCTGTTTTGTGCAAATGCTTCGTTCAAAGTGGCGAAAGGCGTGTGATGGTAACCAGGCAAAACAAGGTCGCAATGGATTTCGTCAGAAATGACCAACATGTCGTTTTTCATGCATATTTCGCCCACCTGTATCAGTTCCTCTCGGGTCCAACAACGTCCCACGGGATTATGGGGATTGCAAAGAATCAGCATCTTGGCAGTCTTGGCTTGTTCCGCTAATTGGGGATAGTTTATCTCATATCCAGTTCCTTTATCAATCAAGGTATTGTAAACCAACTTGCGCCCATGCCCAGAGACGGCATGATGGAATGGTGGATAGACAGGCGGTTGGATGATGATTTCATCGCCAGGCTGTGTAAAAGCCAATACGGCCATATTGAAACCGCACACCACACCAGGTGTGAACGACATCCATTCCAGCTCCACATCCCACTGGTGACGGCGTTTCAGCCATCCTGCAATGGATTGGAAATAAGGCTCATCTTTGAAGTGATAGCCGTAAACTGGATGTTCTGCCCGCTTGATGACAGCCTCACGGACAAAATCAGGGGTCTCGAAATCCATGTCGGCCACCCACATGGGCAAGACACCGGGATTGTCGAAAACCTGTCTTCTCAAGTCGTACTTAACGCAGTTAGTATCAGCGCGATTGATGATTTTATCGAAATCGTATTTCATTGCGATGTGGTTTTTGAAAATGCAAAAATGCGAAATTTTTTGCGGTTTTTGCAGGGGATAAGGAAAAAAGATGTACTTTTGCCGCGTCAAAAAGAGACATAGGTTCTATTTTTTCTTGGGGGAGTCGCATAGTGGCAATTGCAACAGACTGTAAATCTGTCCGGGAATCCGTTCGGTGGTTCGAGTCCACCTTCCCCCACTGCAAGGCGAAGTTTTAGGCTTCGCTTTTTTTATGCCTAAGAGCTACTAGGCTCATTTTTAAAATTTCCACTTTTTTAGTTATCGTATTGAATTTATTATATATCTTTGCACTATCAATTCACACTATCATTATTATGAAGATTTTTGTCGCCAAATTAGCTTTTAAAACCACAACCGAAGACCTGAGAGCATTATTTGAACAATTCGGCACGGTAGACTCCTGCAAGGTTATCATGGATCGTGAAACAGGCCGCTCAAAATGCTACGGTTTTGTGGAAATGCCCAACGATGCTGAGGCTTACAAGGCCATTGTAGAGACTGACGAGACCGTATTTATGGGTAACGAGTTGCAAGTCAAGAAATCGCGCCCTCAAGTCGCTCCCGCTCCAAAGCCTGAAAAACCTGCCAAGCCAAAACGTCAACATCATCCTTATGTGCCCAAGACAGAAGGATGATAGGCTTTCTTGCATTTTTTTCTAAAAAAAACGACCCGCTCTTCAAAAAAAGTCGTACCTTTGCAGTCGAAATAAGATGGTCTGGTAGCTCAGCTGGATAGAGCAACAGCCTTCTAAGCTGTGGGTCTTGGGTTCGAATCCCAACCGGATCACGACAACATCAGAATCCCTAATTGGTCATCGATCGATTAGGGATTTCACTTTTTAATGCAGCCTCCCATAGATTGACTACGTCGAATGCAGAGCATTTCCCCGCCAACACACCTGCCCACGCAGGAATGACATGGGTGGCTGATTTTCCTATCTGCCAAGCCCTGACTTTTGTGCCCAAAACAAAAAAAATGGCCGCTACAAAGACATCCTTGTAGCGGCCAATAGGAAAGGGTATTTGGATTATTCTTTATCTTCCTTACGCTTCTTCAGAAGATAATACCCTCCAAAGCCAGCCAACAAAAGCCATCCACTTCCCAAAGGAGCATAAAATATCTCATCAAGAGAAGTACCTTGGTAAGGGACCGGCACTGAAAACTCAGGATCATTTACCCTTATGTTTCCATTATGGTCTGCTTCTGTCATGAACACTTGAGCTTGCATTGGAACCGCAATGAATAACAACATGATTATCACTGCGAAGAATCTATTTCTAAAGTTTTTCATCTTATTTTCCATTTTCAAATCCTCCAAGGTTTATTATTTAATGATTATTTTCTGGACTTTCGTTTCGTTGGCATTTGTCAAGCGGAAGAGATACAGACCTGCTGCCACGTTGGGAACACTTACCCTACTCTGGCCTCCACTCAATCGTGAATTCCAAAGGACGCGGCCTTGCAAGTCTATCAACTCAATATTACCTTCACCGGTTACCACCCATTGTGAACCGTCGAAGAACGCTATGTTGGTCTCAGTGTCTTCATCATTCTCTTCCACGTCAACACAATTGAACGTGATATAGAAACGGGAATGATAGTCTGATGCTTTACCTTCAAAGACATAGCTGTCATTATTAAGCATATCGTAGCGTGTGCCTGTCAAGTTGTCAATCAGATACAGACTGCTGAAATCACCGTTAGCTGTGTTCCAAGTCATGGTATACACATCGGTATCCTTAGCTTCAAACCACAGAGGTACCCTTTCGGCACCTTCCTTGACGAACAAGGCTGCATAAGGTTCTTCATCATTGTAGGCATAGAGCAAACCATTGCCTTGACGAAGCTCCCTCTGTTTCCTTGCGCCACCCCATTCAGGTCTGTGGAACTCAATGACCGTCACATCAGAACAACCTTTTTCGCTGTTCAGATAGAGATTGACCAGAGGATAGTTCGGCTTCCAGCTACGGAACGCGCTGTTAGAGGTTTCGTCTCTGGTTACTGTCATTCCTTCATTGAATGACAAGGCACTACCATCGGTCGACTTGACGAAGAAGCCTTGGTGAGGATGCAGGAATTGATCTGCATACGCACCACCATTCGAACCTGTCTGCGGATAATAGAGATAGGCACTTGACGGGCCGTCTTGATAACCATCAGCATCGTAAATCACATAGTACGAGCCAATGTTGTTGCCGGATGCAAACTCCTCAAAGTCAAGGTAAGCGTGATACGGATTACCAACAAGGTTCCATCCCGAGAATATACTACCCGCGAATGCACTATTCGTATTGGTAACAACTCTATCCCGAGTATTACTATTGGCATTCAGATATCCATGGCTTTGCAGGTAGGTCTTCTCAGCTATGGCAAACATATAGCCCTTTCCGAACACAAGTTCATCCTCATTCTGGTTGGCGATGCCATTCTCAGTATAAGGCAGGTGGGCGTGGAGATGATGTTCATCTTCATACTCATCACTGTGCCAGTGGTTCGGGCCGTTACGTTTGAAGTTGATCCAGTGCGGTTCGGGCTCATACCAGCAGAACATATCCATACCGTATGGGAAGCGACCATATTCATCTTCTGTTTCAATACAGCTATTGCTGAATTCACTTGCGCCATCTACCCTACTCGGGAAGTAACCATCAACCCATTTTTCCTCATCAATTTCAGGATTCTCAACATTCAAGCTCTGGCTGTTCTCCCAACCCTTCATCCAATAACGGATCTTATCGTTCGATTGGGCATTATTAAGCCATGTGAACTCACCATAAGGACCCTGCTGGTGCAGATAAGGCCACGGGTTGTTGTAGTAGTCACCATTGTCGACAGCAGCACCTGTAGGATTCTCAGGATAATATTGTGACAGGTTGGTGTTCACTCCATTCACCTCATAGTTGAAGCCCAAAGGCGCGTTGTTGATTGAAGAGGAGAACATGTGCCAGTCGCGTGGCAAAATGAAGTTATCCATATGGTTGATTTCTGGGGTGGAATAGGCATGGCCACATGAATTGTCGAATGTCACGCCAACGTAGGTCTGAGGATGTTCAGCCAAAGTGCCAGGATGCAAGATGGCAGCATGCTCATAAACGCTGAGTTGAGCGGGTTTATAGACACCTTCCGACATAATGTCAGCCGTCACCTCTTCTGCTATATCACCATAGACATACATATAGTCATTGGTTCCCATTCTCTCAATCATCGAGTTCAGTTCATTAAAGTCACGCACGGGACCTGCATACTGCAACTTAGGACCACCATGCCAGGTAGCCATGTTGCGGAAGTCGCCAAGGCCTTGCTTGCCGTCGCTGTTCCAATCACAGAGGTGCAAGATCGGGAAGTCGTCGTTGATACTCGTGATGGTCGGACGAACCCACAAGGAATACTTGTGTCCTTCGCCATTGTTATCCTCAACCCACTGGTTCAGGTTGTTGAAGAGCAGGCAGCTTTCGTCTTCCTCAATATCCTTCCAACTGCCATTTTCCTTCTTCTGCAACTTGTTGTCGTTATAGATATAACGGAAGAAGTCAGCGGACTTAGGATTGGTGTAGTGGTAGCAATCGATCAGCATGCTCTCGGCAGTGCCCCAACCTTGGTCGAAGCCGGCTTGTTCATAGACAGGCATCTGGAAGCTGTGGCCCAAGGTAATTGGCATCATGGTCTCAAAAGCAAGGAGCTTGAACTTGTCGTAAACAGCGCTGCCTTCTTGCAGACGGCTGTAGCAGTTCTGCATGGTTGACACGTTATATCCAACCAAGCCACCTGCACTGACCATACTTGTTTGGCCAAATGTCATCTTGGAGTTGGAGAAGGAGTTGTTGATCTTCGCCACCTTACCTTCAACATCAGGTTCGGCACGACCGACCAGACCTCCAACATAACCACCGTTAGGATAGGCCTTCACGGCTGTGATGTCGGACATACCCATTGAGGAATGGAGTTCGCCTTCCACCATGTAACCGATGACACTACCCACGTTGAAATCATTGTCGCGTTGTGCGCAGACGATGTCGGCTCCACCTTCGCTGTTGGAAACCATGCTTGCGGGCTTCGATGCACCATCCGTACCCAGCATACCTACCAAGGTACCCATATTGGCCATACCCTTATAGTTCAGGTCACTGACGGGCTCGATATAGCCGCTCAACACAAAGGTACGGTCAACAACACCGCCGTCAACCACACCAAACATACCGTAGTTGTTTCTGTTGTAACGGCCATCACCATTACCCAAGTAAGCAATGCTCAAGTTTTCGATGATATGACCACGACCGTCGAACTTGCCGCCGAAGGGCTTCGTTCCAATCAGACGATCACCAACCGGGAGCCACACATACTGCACCAGGTCAATGTCGGTCTTTTCTTCGATAACATCAATGGCGGAAAGGTCATTGGCTACCCTGCCGTTCAAACCGTTCACCAAGCTAATCAGCCAGGCAAGGTCTTCGGGCGAGTCAATGTTGTCGTAGCTGAATTCAGCTGGCTTCCTCGTCACCACATTGTTCCAAGTCCAGCCGAAGTAGAGGGTCTTTTCGATGGTTTCATCATCTCCTGCATCAGCCAATAACGGCGAATAGTTAGCTGCACTTTGTTCATAATAGGTGGTCTTGAAGTCGTCCTCATAGCCTCTATAGAAGAAGCGGGCCAAGTCATCGTAGTAGTTCTCGTTATTCCACGCATTATATGCAATGGTGGCATCGGTAGCTTCTGCGATAGGTGACATGGTGTTCTGTGTGAAATGAGGCTCCGCATTTCTAATCGGGCTGGTGATACCGATTCGTGAACTTTGATCCAACTCACCAGTGATGTAAGTGTGCTTTTTAAAGGTAGGCAGATAGACGTTGCTCTCAATCTTGACAGGTGTAGTTCCAGCCTCTTCTCCATCCTCATTGTAAACAATTTGATCAAGATTCTGCAGATTGTCTTTCACGGTGACCTTGCCTTCAGCGTTCATAGTGGCATAACGGTGTACATAGACTGCACCGCCATGACGCGTAGCAAAGACATTGTCAGGATCATCGTCAGCGTCAGCATCATAATCAGGATCGTAGTAGTAATCAGCCTTGGTGTTGTTGTAGCAACGTTGCAGTTCGGTACCTTCCTGCGTCAGGTCGTCTGGTTCAGCAACGCTCTTGAGCGTCAACGTAGTTCCAGCACCCATAACAACAAGCGGCTTGTGCACTGCATCCTCATCAAAGCTGGTCGGAATCTGATGGTAACTATCATCGATTTGAGTGTGGCCATACAAACCATCGACCAAGACATTGTTCAGCGTGATATTGCCTTGTTGCGAATCCGAAATAGAATCCACATCGATCATGGCATTGTAGTTGGCACCAGGACCTGTGGTAACACCCGCTGGCAATCCATCGTAAGCCTCAAATGTAATATCACCAAGGATGTCTTGGGTCAACGGTGTGGTCGTTTCAGAACCATCGATCTCCCCGTTACTCATCATATGTCCACCAGGATAACGGAAGAGCTTCAACTTGTAGTTGTCTAACTGATACACCTCATTGGGATAAAGCGTATACTCACCTTCCCAATTCCTGTTGATGTTAATTTCACCACCAGCTTCTTCCTTCAAGGCAGAAACAGGTCCTACCACATAAATGATATCCTTCGAAGGATCGAACACCTTATACGGTCCGGTCAACTGTCCTTGTCCACTAGGATCTGGGATAGTTCTTGTTCTGTCATAGATGATACCATTATGAGCATCATCTGCACCAGCATTAAAGCTCACCGTCAGTTTCGGCTTATCCGGGAAATGGCCCCAACCGTCTTGGTGGTTCAAGTCCTTACCCCAGCCGCCAGTTTCTTCACCAACGCCACGACCATCCACATACCAAAGCGCGCCGTTTGGTCTGGGGATAACCCACATGCGGTAGAAGTCGCGGTCCTCTCTCGTGAGCGGATACACATTGATATAAGGATACTGCTTCGTCTTGGTGTAGTCATCACCACCGTCGTCACCATCTGCAGGATAATCCCAACCACCGAGGTTATCTTGTAAAGTGAAGAAGTTGTATCCATGCTCGTAATCAACACCCAAATTGTCAACCTTGTAGCTCAGGAAGCCACCGTCAACAACGTTGTCGTTTTCGTATAGATAAGGATGATCAGGATTGTCTGTCAAGATGTTGTTGTTCTTAGCACCGGTAATCTTCGGGCGGGCAAAGGCGAAGCTCTCCGTTCCGTAAGGCTCATAGTCACTGTCCATTCTGATGAAGCCTTGCAGCTCACCATACTTGGTGTTTGGCTCGTCCTTATGGTAGCGCACCCAAAGTTGCGAGAAGTTGTTGAACAAGATGACATTTTCCTGCCCGTAATCCAACGGGGTGGTTGGAGCAGAAGTAACGTAATACAATCTAGCATTTTCAGCCGTATTTTCACCACCGGTGAGAGGATTAACAGCAATCCACTCCAAGCTTTGAATGTTGTCGTAGTGTTGCTTGGTTTCATCATTTTCAGCAGGAGTGAGCTCATCATCCTCCAAAGCATCAAGCTCGTCGTAGATCGTTTTACCAGCCGGTATATTCAAATGCATACTGCGCAGGCAATGGATGGAATCCATATAGGCAGGTCCCGCTTCACCACCAACGGAAAGTGCACTGGCATTGGTGAGATACATGACCTCGTCCACCTTAACCACAGAATAAATCTTAGAGGTGCTGTAGGTCGTGTTAATGTCGTTAAGACCTGTCAGATTGATGTTGACATTGTCGAGCAACAGGTTCTGGCAACGCTGGATAGTGGTCAGCGAACGGGTGGCTTCAGTGAACTCATCACCATGACCATGGTTTTCCGTGTTACGATGACCATACTCTCTCATCAAGACATTGTGTCCCGACAGACCAGCCTCACAGTGGGTACCGCTACCAAACACACCACCTCCGATATTCATGGAATTGCCTGAATTCGAAGTAGTGTTGTACTCAGTACCATCAATATAGATATTGGTGTAACCCGTGGCATCGTAGTGGGTCCAATCGTTCACGTTGCTGCCTTGCGTACCGAAATAGTTGGAACCGGCATACACCGAGTTGCCGATGCTCACCGCGTTTTCAATGGCAATCTTGCCTTCGTGTTCATCGCGGTCGATGTCACCTGTAGCAAATTCGGGTTCTGCTGCATTGGTAGTAAAGGAAATTTCGGCACCGTAGGCCGTTCCCTTGCCGTTCTTTGCGTAGGCACGCACATAGTACTTGGTACCAGCTGTCAGTCCGCTCAGGTTGTAGGTATAATAACCACGACCATCTCCAGTAATACCTTCGACTTCTGTCTCTTGAGTGGGGTTGGTTTCCGTTCCCAAGCAAATACCGCGTTCAGTGACATTGCTCTCGCCGATGGAAGTGACATAGCCGTCCACTTCGGCAGTAGTACCTGTCACGTCAAAAACGCCTGAGGTAAGAACCGTAGGAAGATAAGCACGGTCGTCGAAATAGATATTGTCGACATTGCGCTTGCTCAAATCAGACCATTCTCCATTGACCTTTTCGGCAATGGCATTGACACCGATATTAACAAGCGACGAGCCCTTCACCTCACCTGCATAGCCTAAGCCATGCACGTTACCATCGATGGTACCACCGCTGATGTTGACAAAAGCGGTCCAGTCCTTTTCGTGACCTTGTTCAAAGTTACCATCGATAGACTTGTTGCTACAGCCATACACGGAACCATTGACTTGGCCACCACGCATATTGACGGTCTTGGTGCCAGGGTGCTTGTCAGCCATTTCAACAGAGACTTGTTTACAGCCGCCAAACACATCTTGCATCACGGTGCCGCCATTGACGTTGACCACCTTTTCCAAGGAGACAAGGCTTGCATTACCACCGCCAAACACACTGCCATAAGCAGTACCGCCCTCGAAGAAGACACGGGTGCTGCCTTGAACGATACCAGCGGTTTCGGTCTGGTTACCGCTGGCATCTCTGTCGATACCACGGCCACCGCCAAACACGTTACCTTTATACTCGTTGCCACCATCGAAACCAATCGTGCCGTCGTTAACAACCACCTTGGTGTTCTCAGAAACGTGACCGTTTTCACCGCCACCAAACACCGAGCCAGTGATTGTAGCACCATCGATGATAACTTCCGTATTCTTCAGATAGGCCAACTGGGCATAATCGGAACCCACCAAGCCTTTCGCGCCGCCATAGACATTGCCACCACGAACGGCGGTGTTTTCATTGCCTATAATCACGTCGCCATGGATATACACTGTGGCACGACCGCTTTCGGCACCGTTGTTGTAATCGGGGTCAGCAGGAATTTCGTCGCGTTCAGGATATGTACCCACACTGGCCATACGGCCACCGCCATAGACAGAGCCGTTCACCTTACCGCCACTGATGTCAACGAAGGTGTTGCCGTAGGTTCTACCAGAAGTGATGCTGAAATTGCCGCCATTCTGGTCCTTACCACGACCGCCACCATACACGTTACCTTCGTAACCTAAGGTGCCGTCGGTACCAATAATACCTCCTGTCACAAAGACATGCGTATTTTGACGCACATGGCCGTTTTCGCCACTGCCAAACACACTACCCTTTACATCAGCGTTGTCTTGAATCGTGACGAAAGAGTTCTTCACAAAGGCCAATTCGGAGAAAATCTGTTGATTGCCTTCTCCGGCAGGACGACCGTATCCCGAACCGAACACATGGCCGTTTTCATTGCCATCGGAACCAACAACACCGTCCTTGACGATGACGTTGGCTCTTCCAGAGAATTCAGCATCGTGGTTTTCAGCAATACCCACGGAAGCCAAGTTACCACCGCCATACACGTTACGGTAGGTCTGAGCACCTTCGATGGTGACATTGGTGTTGAACTTCACCCAACCGGCAGTGCGGCTGTAATTGCCGCTGAGATCCAGGTCGGTACCGCAGCCACCGCCAAAGACATTACCCATCAAGATGTTGTGTGACCCCACAAAACCAATGGTTCCATCAACGACATCAACATCGGTGCTGCCCAAGACGTGACCATTTTCGCCACCGCCATAGACCGAACCCATGACTTGACCGCCATTGATGTTGACATCCGTATTACCAGTGTAAGCAAAGTGCTTGTAGTCAGCACCGGCCATGCCTCGTGCCGAACCAAACACCATGCCATCGCCATCACCGTCGTCACCGACGATGGCACCATGATTAATGTTAACCACAGCCAAACCGTTGTTCACAATATCAGGTCTGAGCTTCAAGAAACCTGTTTCAGCATCTGCCACGGTTTCGTCATCAGGACCATAATAAATAGGTGTGTCGGAAGGTGTGCCGTAGCCACCGTTACCGTCATCAGTAATAATCTGACCCACGGAAGCCATAGTACCACCACCATACACAGCATGGTACACCTGACCTCCGTTAATGTTCACCTCTGTTTGTTCATACACCTTACCGGCAGTGCGGCTGAAATCGGTAAGCGACGTGCCATAACGGTCAACGCCACGTCCGCCACCAAACACGTTGCCAGTGAAAGGATACATTTTTTCGCTTCCGATAGTGGCAACACCGTCAACAGTCACCTTGGTCTTATGTGCCACGTGGCCATTCTCGCCGCCGCCATAGACCGAACCCATTACCTTTGCCGTACCTTCGACGGTGACATAAGTGTTGTTAGTGAAAGCCAAACTGGCATATTTCATGAGTTCGTCATCACCTGGTGTGGCTGGCATACCACGACCTGAACCGAACACGCGGCCATTGTTGAGACCCGTAGAGCCCACCTGACCGCCATTGATATAGACGGTAGCTATACCCGTTTCCGGTCTGTCCTTGAATCCGACGCAAGCCAAGCTGCCGCCACCATACACGTTGTGACGCACCAAGCCGCCCGTCATCATCACTCTCGTGTTTTTCTTCACGAAACCAGCAGTAGTGCTGATGAGGCCGTTTTCGAGGTCGATGCCTCGACCGCCGCCATACACATTACCACCATAGATGATAGCACCTGAGCCAAAGTCGTCGACCACGCTTTCATCAGCAGTCATTGGCATACCGATGGTGCCATCCATGATTTCGACGAATGTGGAGTCGAGAACAAAGCCATCGTCACCGCCGCCAAACACCGAACCGCGAATGTCGGCACCAGCAGAAATAATGACGTGAGTACTGTTGACATGGGCGTAATTCAAATCGCCAATGACAGCCTTACCATGGCTTGAGCCAAACACCATACCGTTGGAAACAACAGTATTACCAGCAAAATGGTTTTTGCCGTCAGTTCCGATGATACCACCAGAGATGTTGACCGTGGCAAGACCCGTATAAGGCACAGGAATAAGGTAGGTCTTTCCGTCAATGGTTTCCGTACCTGCTGTCAAACCCACCGAAGCGACGTTACTGCCGCCATACACGTTGCGCATGACATGGGCGCCCGACACGATATTGACCGTGGAGTTGCCCTTCACCCAACCGTCATCGGGGTCGACACCAACCATATTACCATCGCCGTCCAAGTTCAAACCGCTACCACCGCCGTACACACTGCCGTGGTATGGATTAGCACAGTCTTCATGTTCGCCCTCGCCATAGATGTCGCCTTGATAGCCACCCACTTGGCCACCATTAACATTGACCACTGTGTTTGTCAGCACATGTCCATTCTCGCCACCGCCAAACACTGAACCCATAACGTAGGATCCAACGATGTTGACTTCAGCCTCATTGACGTATGTATTACCACCAGCAG
>JAEEGG010023516.1_pt1 | contig 12028 bp, 9 predicted proteins | sample 9134161 | NCBI WGS metagenome assembly JAEEGG01 (sample SAMN16246543, study PRJNA631951) | gut metagenome | biome: gut microbiome; feature: rumen; material: CR-attached | host: Bos | place: Iran: Karaj | collected 2018-10 | reverse complement strand
TATTATGTATGAATTGTTTATTGAAGGTCTAATCACTCCCCTCCCTCACAGGGAGGGGCGGGGGGAGAGTCGGTTTATATCCGTCGCTAAGACCTCTTGGAACACTTGTCCCTGATATTCATGTGTAGAGAATCGGAGGGTGGCAATGACCACATCACCCTCGTAGAACCTGCACGCCGCCAGATTACCCAGCATGGCGCACACATATTCATTTTCAAACTTTGAGCCACCCAGTTCCTTCAGCACTATCGTGCACTTCTGGATAACGCCCGACTCCTGTTTACTTGACTGTACGCTGAAGGCCTCGCCCTGGCGTACCACTTTCAAAATCTTTGTTTCCATTTGTTGTCTTTGTTAATTAAATATGTTAATATAATTTGTTAATGTGTTACTGTGTCTTTAAAACCCATTACTCTGTCTTTAAAACCCAGTTATTCTGTCTTTAAATCGTTATTTTGTATCAACATGTCAAAGAGCACCGTCAAACCCCGTTTCCGTTCGTTGACGATGCAAAATTACGCACAAAAAAAAGGTGCATGAAACACCGTCATGCACCTATGTCGCAAAATATGTCAGTATGTCGAAAATTATGTCGTTTTCACTTTGTCTACTGCTTTCTGAAACTCCTCCGCAAGCACCATCACCCGCCTCTTGGCCCCCGCCGAAGCCCATTTCTTATAGTTCATTCTCAGGTATGGATTATTGCGCATCGCGTTGGCTATCGTGCCCGATGGACAGTTCAGGTTCATCACAGCCATTGTGCGCTCAAACTCGCTGCCGTTGTCAGCCCAGTGGTATTTGTCGCGGCAGATGCCGAATATCACCGCCAAGGCCGATGGCGACCATATATATTTCCCGCAACACACGATTGCCTTGCCCAGTTCCTCTGTAGTCACCTCCTCTGCAGTCACCTCCTGAGACTCAGGATGAGTCCTGTCATCATGATTCTGTGTCACCGTAGAGCCAGGCATGGCAAACACGCAGCCCGTGATGTTCCCGTTGAACACCTGACAGTTGGCCCCGGCCTCGAAGTGGTTCACTACCGTCTTTCTTTGCATTTTTTCTTGCATTGTTTTCTCCATTGTTTCTTTACCTGTTTCATCTGTTGTTCTGACAGATACTTCGATTTCTTTTTCCATTGTTTTGGTTTGATTAATTTGTTTGTTACTTGGTCGTTAAACACCTGTGCACTGCTTCCTGACTCAAAATGGTTGTGTATTTCCATGGTCAGCATCACGATAGGCTCACTGTATCTCATTCCTCAGCACCCTCCAATCCTAACCATTTCACAACCGCCACGGCAAGTGCATCAGCCATATATGCCACGGCAACCAGCAGACTCACGAAAACGATGATCACGATCATCAAAGATAATAGATTAGCCATATGCTCTCAAAATTTTAGTTCAACATCAATTGTTTCAAATTTCGAGTGCAAAGTAAAAAAAGAGGTCTATCAGAAGTTGATAGACCACTATAAAAATTAATATCTTTTAAGATTTTCTTCTATCAACCCGCGTACCTTTTCGCGCAGTTCCAGCGGCTCCATCACCTCGATACCACTGCCGTGAGAGAGGAGCTGACCGATGAAGTCGGCCGTAGGACGGATATCGAACGAAAAGTCGGTATATTCGGGTGTCGATGTCAGTTCGCACTGTGAGTGATGCAGCGGTAGCGTGCGCAGGTAGTTGGGCGTCCAGCGGTGAGCACGCACTATGACGTGGGTCATGGGCGTGTTGCTGTCGGTCAGCACACCGTAATACTCCTTGAAATAAGCCTGTGCCGAGAAGTCGGCAGGCATCCTGAACGTCGTGTCGGTCTGTTCGACCATGGTCATACGGTCCAGGGCGTAGATGCGCATCTGGTCGTCCTCGGTCTTGGCCAAGAGGTACCAGCGCTGGTGAAACAGCTTCAGGGCATAGGGGCACACGGTCTTCACGTACCCCTCAGTGCCAAATTTCTGATACCCTATGCGCAGGCGCGTGTTGGTCTTGATACAGGTGATGATAGTATCCAGATACTCCAGGCCTGCAGGCACATTTTCCAGCACCAGCCTGTCTTTCACGGCAGCACTGTCTGACAGCATGCCGTGCACCGTGAGCGTAGAGAGGAGCCACTGATCCACGCTGCCGTCGGCCATTGCCTCTGGATTGCTGATAGTGTATTTATAGGTCCGTTTATTACAATCAATGACGAGGCCAAACATATCCACGATGTCTGCCTTGTGGCGGTGAAACGTGGCTATGGCCAGCGGGTTGCCGTCGGCCACCCTATCGTCTATCCACTTGCGGTTCAGTTGCTCGAACGTCAGTCCGCCGCAAGTCTTCAGTTTATTGATAATCCAGATATACTGGTGAAATATCTGAGCTGGTTTCATAGGTTATCCGTTATAGCTGGCCTGATATTTTGCGGGTGTGGTGCCGGTTTTTTCCAAGAACACCTGGTGGAAATATTCGCGGCTGTTGAAGCCGCAATAGTCGGCCACGTAGTCAATGGTCCATTCGGGATGGCCGGCGAGCATGCTCTTGGCCTCTTCGATGCGCAGTGTGGTGACCAGTGTTGCCAGTTTGCCGTATGCCGACTGGCGCAGCCACAGTCGCAGCTGCTTTTGCGGGATATTCATCTGGTGCGCCACGCTGCTCAGCGTCAGGTTGTGCTCGCGATAGGCTCCGCTTTTCTTCCACTGCTCCATAGCCTCCTCGACATGCAGTTTCACGTCATCATCCAGCGTGTCGGCATCTTCTTTCTTCTTCTCGCAGTTGGTCGTCACCTCTTCACCGTCGGCATCCTCACTTTCCTCTACGCGCACCATGTCCTCGCTGATGCCGTAGCGGTAGAAACTGATAACGCAGTAGGCAATGACGAAGAAGAAAAACATGGAGAATACTTTCAGCGGCACACCTTGGAAGAAGATGGCGAGGGGCACCATGAGGGCCATCATGCCCAGCAGGATGACGCTGCGCGCCATCCATCCCAGCAGGTCGCGCCGTTCATGGTCATAGAATTCATCTACGGCCTGTTGCAGTCGGCGGTATTCCTTCAGATGCATCTGAAGATAATAGCATTGTATCACCAGGAAGAGCATGGCACTGGCATATTCAGCCCGTCTCAGCGGTGCTGACTCTTCGGCCATTGGGATGCCATCAACCAGCAGTGTAGTGACGAGAATCAGGGTGTTCAATCCACAAACAGCCCCACCCCACAGCCATCCTCTACGGCTGACGTTGCCGCGCCGCTGTATGTAGAGCACGGCAATATTGATGAGTACGCCGGCGGGCAGGAAGAACAGCAGGTTCCACAGCACAGCCTGACTGACCCCCATGTGCCGGAAGCCGCCGATGTGCTGCAGCGCAAACTGCACGGCCACCAGCAATGTGCCCGCAGCCATGAGCCATCGTCCGCAACCGAAACCCGCATGATGTTTAGAACGTCGGGGTACGCACAATACCAGCATCAGCGTCAGCATCACCATGGTCAGCAATCCGCCAAACTGCATTTCTTCTATCGTTATCATGCTGCAAAGGTAGTCATCTTTTATCAAATAGCCGCCATTCAGGGCAAAGAATGTAAGAAAAACGCGTTTTTCTTACACCTAAATCATGTTTTTTTTACACCAAACGTGTTTTTCTCACATTTTCTTCCGCATATTTTATGTACCTTCGCGCCCGAAATTAATCAAGGTGTCTAATCATTAAAAATTTTTTTTATATATGAAAAGAAGAACCAAATTCATTCTGACGAGGGCAACGATGACGCTGCTCTTGGCTTTGTTCACGACCGTTGGGGCGTGGGCAGAGATTACAGGCCACGGCACACCCAACGACCCGTATGTGCTGAACACAGCCGGCGACTGGGCAACATTTGCTAACGCGAACAACGCTGCTACCTATTGGGGCAGCAACGTCTATGTGAAGCTCAGCGACACATGGGACAACAGCGCCAGTGCCGTCACTACGATGGTGGGCACAAGCGACCATAAGTTCTGCGGCACGTTCCTCGGTAACGGCAAGACGCTGACGCTCAACCTGACTACCGACGGCAGCGAGTTCACAGCTCCCTTCCGCTATGTCGATGGTGCTACCATCAACTTCCTCCACACAGCGGGTACCGTCAATGGCGGCAACCAGAAATATGCCACAGGTCTCATTGGCAGCAGTGAAGGCACGGTCAACATCACGGCCTGCCGCAGCAGCGTGGCCATCAGCAGCGACCGCAGCAGCGCAAGCAACAAGGATGCCACCCACGGAGGTTTCATAGGAGTATCAGAGGGCGCGGTCACGTTTACCAATTGCCTGTTCGACGGCAGCATCACAGACGCTGCGGCTACCAACTGCGGCGGCTTCGTGGGCTGGCGCAACGGCTCGCTGACGTTCAACAACTGCCTGATGGCGGGCACGATGACGCTGAGCACCTATAGCGGCAGCGCCACCTTCAACCGCAACGGCTCGTCAACGCTCAACAACTGCTACTACAAGACGGCATACGGCGACGTGCAGGGCACGGCTGTAGGCACAATGACCGATACCGAGCTGGCCGCAGCCCTCGGCTCGGGCTGGGAGGTAAGCGGCAACAGTGTCGTACCCATTAACGGCATCCGCTATTTGAAGTACGACACGTCGGACAGGACGTACAAGATCGGTGCGGTGCCCGACGGGGCCACGACGGTGACGGCGACCGACAACTACACGACCAATAAATGGGGCGCCAGCGACACCGAGACGTGGTACGTCATCGAGGGCGCAGTGACGCGTGCTTATGACATCAAAATCTATGGCACGGTGAACCTGGTGCTCTGCAACGGAGCCACGTTCAGCGGCAGCAGTGCCCTCAACAGTGGCCTCATCCTGTACGACAATAATGCCACGCTGAACATCTACGCCCAGACGGACGATGCCGCCACGATGGGCCAGATGACGACGATGGGAAGCCAGAGCGACTACCCCGCCATCGGCCCCTACACTGGTAAGACCGGCACCACCGTCAACATCCACGGCGGCAAGATCACTGCCACAGGCGGTAACTACACTGCAGGCATCGGCTGTGCCGCCTATAGCAGCGGCGGCACCATCAACATCTACGGCGGCATCATCACGGCACAGGGCGGAGATTCTGCTGCCGGCATCGGTGGCGGTCAAGGCTGGGCCAACGGCACCACGGCCGTCAGCATCTACGGCGGACAAGTCAGCGCCACGGGCGGACAAAACGCTGCCGGCATCGGCAAGGGCGACGGCTCGCAGACGAGCACCGTCTTCCTGAGTTGGTCCAACTCCACCTACGACAAGATATACGCCTCGTCGTACGGCGGCACCGTGACCATCGACCCTGCGCACCCCTTCAAACTCTCGGACACAAGCGCCGACGCCACGACGTCGAACATCGGCGGCAAGACCATTGTGCCAGCCCCAACCGTGACCTACACCGTGACGTTCGATTCCGACGGCGGCTCTGCCGTCAGTTCGCAGGGCATCGTCAGCGGACAGACCGCCACGCAGCCCGGCGCTCCCGTCAAGCAGGGCTACCGCTTCCAGAAGTGGCAACTACAGGGCAGCGACTACGACTTCTCGACGCCCGTCACCGCCAACATTACGCTGACCGCCGTGTGGACGGCACTGCCCGACATCGAGTATATGAACACCAGCAATGTGGCGGCTACCCTCGCGGGCACCGACTACTACCCGCTGGAGCCGTCGCAGACCACGCTCGACGGCGGCACGTGGGTGGTGATGGACGATGCCACCACCTTCACCGACCGCATCACCGTGAAGAACAGCGTGACGCTCATCCTGACCGACGGCAAGACGCTGACGGCGCAGAAGGGCATCTCGGTGACGGCCAACGACAATGCCGTGCTCACCATCCTGGCGCAGAGCGGCGGCACGGGCGCACTCACCGTGACGGGTGTGAACGACCATACCGGTGACGCCTGCATAGGCGGCGACTGGGCCAGCGGCAAATACAACTGCGGCACCGTGAGCATCTACGGCGGACGCATCACCACCAGCGGCAACTACATGGGCGCGGGCATCGGCGGCGCAAATGGCGCCCGGGGCGGTACCATCAATATTCTCGGCGGACAGGTCGATGTCAGCGGCAGTTCCCATAGCGGTCATGCCATCGGCTACGGCTATCACCCCCAAACGGAAGCCACTGCCACCATCACCCTGGGCTGGCGCAACGCCACGGACTACATCATGCTGCGCCCGGGCGCGGGCGCGAGCAGCACCGCCTGCTGCAAGGGCACGGTGACACTGGCCTCGAACTTCCTGCTCGACGGCACCACCACCAAGGCCCGCTGGACCAGCGAGAGCGTCAACAACATCAACAGCCAAAAACTGGTGCCTAACACGACAGTCCAGACGGACTGGGCCGACATACAGGCAGTATTCACCGCTGGCGGTACCATCGAGCTGACCAACGACGTCAGCAGCATGAGCGGCGACGGGGTGCTTATCGTGGGCGCCGGCAAGACGGTCACCATCGACCTCAACGGCCACACACTGACGCACAACAACGCCACCGACACGGGCGACGATTGTAACGTCATCTATGTGACCGAAAGCTCCGCGCTGACCATCCGCAGTACCGGCAGCACCGGCCACATCGCAGGCAACCTGGGTGGCATCTACAACTGTGGCACGCTCACCCTGACGAACGTCGCCCTCAGCGGCCTCAGCGGCCTTGCCATCAACAACAACATCAGTGGCACGCTCACCCTGACGGACGTCAGCGTGACGGACAATACCTACGGCGGCATCGTAAATTACAGTACGCTGAACCTGGCGGGCAAAGTGACCGTCACGGGCAACACGCGAAATGCGTCAGCCCACAACGTGTTCTTAGATGGTGGCGTCATCACCCTCACCGGCGCCCTCACCGATGACAGTCGCATCGGGGTAGGCGGTCCCAACAATTGCGCCATCACCAGTGGTGCCAACGGCAAGGCCACGCTGGCCAACTTCATCAGCGACGAAGCCGACAAGTACATCTGCTGGACCACCGACGGCTCGGAGGTGCAAATGAACCAACGATACTTTATCAACGAGCGCGACGGCATGGCCGACCTCACGAGCCGCCATCAGGGCGAGACGGTGCCCTTACGCTTCACTCGCTCGTTCACCAGCGGCGTGCCCTCCACCATCTGTCTGCCGTTCAATATAAATACGATGACATACAGGGAGTACGGCACGTTCTACGCCTTCGTGGGAGTGGACAAGACCACCAGCCCCTGGACGGTGACGATGGAGGACACGAGTTCAGACTTTCCGGACGCAGGCACGCCCCTGCTCTTCATGCCCAAGCAGACGGGCAGCGTCACCTTCGAACCTTTCGACGACGGCAGCACCCCCACCCCCACCATCGCCAGCAGCTACACCGCCGGTACGACGACCGTGGGCGACTGGACCTATAAGGGTACTTATGAGGAAGTGAAGTGGACCACCGAGCCCACGGGCATCTACGGCTTCTCGGCACAGGCCGTAGCAGATGCCGGCATCAGCCAGGGCCAGTTCGTCAAGGTGGGCGCCTACGTCAGGGTGAAGCCCCTGCGCTGCTACTTAGAGTATCAGAACGGCTCCGCCAACGCCGCCCGCCGACATGCCGCCGCCAGCGACGCGACAGCCACCGAGCTGCCAAAGACCCTCAACGTGCGACTCATAGGCAGCGACGGCCAGCAGACAGCCATCGGCACCCTCGACACCCAGACGGGCGAAGTCACCCTTGGCAACTGGTACACCCTCGACGGCACCCCACTCAGCGGCAAGCCATCGGCCAAGGGCATCTATATCAATAACGGAAAAAAGATGGTAATCAAATAAAAGGAGAACACTGAAATGAGAAAAAAAGCATACGAAAAGCCCACAATGTGTGTGGTGCAACTTCAGCATCAGAGCCAAATCCTGTCCGCAAGTGGTCCAGACACGCTTTCAGGACACGGCCAGGGCGAGTCTGAAACGGAAGACACTTGGTACGACTTGGAATAAACCACAGAATAAATGAGAAAAGAGGATATGCTTATTTTGCATGTCCTCTTTTTTATTTTGTTAAATTATACAGTCTTTAGCAATGTTGAGCTACAGATTTCTTCAGCCATCGCGTTGAGTGCCACGCATTCTGCACGACTGATGTGACAAAAGGCTTATTTCCACCAGTCATCCCTCAGTCGGCATACGGCCTGAGTGATGCAATTCATCGTCTTACATTCCGCCACGGTGATGCCCTCATCGGCTTTCCTGTAATGGTACTTCCAGGGCGTCAGCAGCAGGAGCCGGCCTGAGGCACAGAGCGTCTGCTTCTCCTCCGACGGATGGAAAATCTCAGGAAAACCATTATCGGCAATCAAGACCACGGGGTATGCCCGCTTCTGCACCGCCGCCATGATGATCTGCTCGCGCTTGGCGATACGCGCCGACACCAGCACATCCCCCTCATCGGCAGCATCCATGCAGCGCAGCAGCTGTGTATCATGCAAAGCCGCATCCTTACGGTGACACACTACGGGCAGCAGGCGTTTCTGGAGCAGTTCGTCACTGCCGTAGCGGTCGCAATATACCATCCCGTCCTTCACCAGCAGCCTTTCCGAGAGGCGCTGCCATATCTCCTCCGTGAGCTGTGAAGGCAGGCACTCACGCTGCAGATAGCCCTTCAGGGCGCGCAGCGACAGGTGCGTCTCTACGCACATGCGCTGAGGCAGCAGCCACTGGCGGTTAGACATGCGCAGCAGCCGGTTGCGCGGGTTATTGCGGATATAGGCGCGCTGCGTCTCCAGCTGCGCCTCGTCAACAGGCATCACGTCGCAATAGCCGCCATCAAAAAGGGGCGGTGCCTCCAGCTTGGTGGCCCCTGGCTTAGCGGCCCAACCGCTAGGCACTCTACCCGTGCCAGGCTTCCCGCACAGTGTGCCAGGCTTCCCGCACAGTGTGCCAGGCTTCCCGCACAGTGTGCCAGGCAGTTCGGCTGCCTGGTCATTACCCGCTTCGCCCACCTGGCTATCGCCCGCTGGCAGCCCCCTTCCCGTCATGGCCCAGTAGCGCTTGTTGCATCCGTATTTGAAGCCCGCAATGACCTGCCCCAGATGCGTGGGTTTGCCATTTCTTGATACCACGTCCCTGTAGGCCACCAACAGGAAATGGATATGTTCAGGCATCACGATATAATCCAGCACTTTGAGCATCGGGTAATAACGCTGGATGCTCTCTGTCAGCTCATGCTCTACCATACGTCCAAGGGGCGATAGCTCCACATGCGGTGCTTCACTGTCACCGTCCGGTTTATCCAGCCTGCCAGCCATATGTCCCAACGGTTGATGCAGGTCCTTCGCTGCACTAATCGTGATATGATATAAGCCGCTGTGACTATAATCATGAGAATGGCTGCGCCGCTTCATGCTATGCACCATCGGCTTTCTAAAGTCCTTGTCTATCATACGAGCTGCAAAGGTACAAAAAATCCCGCTCTATTTGTGGTAGAACGGGAAAAATATTTATAAAAAATTCATTATGCCGAATCACGGGTTAAGAGCTGATTGATTCGTTAAGGAGGATAAAGGGATTAGCTCTAGGACATAATCGACAGGGGGAAAAGACACACGCCTGTCCCTGATGTCCCATGCGGAAGTTGAGTCATACTTATTTCATAACTTTCTTTCCATTGCTGATATACATACCTTTGGGGAGGTGTGAATTTGCAGAAACAGGTCTGCCGCTGAGGTCATAGACTGCGTCAGACTTTAGTGGTAAATTGTAAATCTGTGAATTGTCAAATTCCTTGATTCCTGTCGTAGCCTTTTCGCCCAAGCGGAACAGCTTCACACCGTGACTGGGAACGGAGGTGCTGATAGTGCCAGTGACAGTGCCGAGGTCTTTGCCAGCCCAGATGTCGTGGACGGTAACAGACTCCGTGGCGCCATAGCCCAGCTGCGTGAGGTCGAAGGTGTAGGCCTCGTTCTTGGTGACGTAGAAGATGAACTCCATCGTGGTACCAGATGTGTTGGGATTGTCGCTGTCGCACGAAGAGTCGTAGCCGCAGAGGGCACGGAAGGTTGTCCAATTGTGTCCCTCAGGCAGGTCATAGATTAGCGTACACTGGGCGTTCATACCGAGCCCCGTGGTGTAGCTCTGACCATCGACCTTGAGCGTACCGCCCTCTACATTCTTATTGACATGCAGCGAGCCCCATTCCGACTGATAGCTGGTCTGTCTCAGTGTGGTCAGCGAGGTCTCGTTGCCCTCGGCATCGATAAGCACGGGATTGATGAGGTCGGCACGGTCGTAAGAAAAACCGTCGCCCCAGTTGCTCACCACAATCTTCAGTTGCTCAGCGCCAGTGATATCGGCTTCCATGGTCTTGCTCTTCGTACCTGTGCGACTGATTAGTCCTGAGCGGACAGCAGCATCGTCCTGCTCGTCGGTGAGCGGATTCTGGGCAAACACCATGAAGCGGATGCTCGTTGTGGCTCCCTGCTGACCGATACCTGAGTCGTCGGCAGCAGCCATCGCCTTGAAGCGCACCACATCCATATCATCAGGTATCGTGAAGAAGATGGCGGCATTGGCATCGGTAGAGAAACCACGGTCGTATGCCGTGCCCATCACCTTCATCTTGCCACCGTTGTCCACGTTCTTGTTCTCATACACGCGGTTGAAGTAGGATTTAGTATATTGACGCGTCTTGTAAGTGCCCGTGAGGGGAACCTCGGTACCGTTGCGTAGCACGAGTGTGGGATTGATCCAGTCGCCGTGGTCGTAGTTGTAGTTGTCGCCACCGTCGTCGACCACCAGCACCAGCGTCTTCTCGCCTTCAGGCCACTCGATATCCACATCCACAGCATGTCCGTCGGTAGTGTAGGCCACCACCTCACTCTTATACAGAGCCTTGTTGCCTACCACCCAACGGGTATTGTCGCGCTGGAAGAGAGCCAGATAGCGGGTGTCGCCGATGTGTGATGTCCACGCCACGCGACCGTTATCCTCGTCGTTGAATACCTGATGAGCATCCTCACCGAATTTATGCATCTGGTGGTACTCCTCGTTGTTCAGGAGTGAGAGCGTGAAGGCATCGTTCTTCGTCATCTCGCCACCAAAGAACAGGGGTGAGTGACAGATGCCCCAGAGCGTCATCATCGTCAGCTGCTCGTTCTGTGAGAGGTTCGTCCAGCGACCCTTGTCTGCACCTGTATAGCCAGCATCACCGATGGTCATGGCAATCTGTCCCAAGGGCAGCATGTCGCAGTCGGCATAGTTACCTGGACGGGTGACAGTCTCCCAGGCATGGGCCTCGTTGAACACGGCATCCACAGCGCTCCAGTTGTCCCACAGGTCGTCCATCATGCGCCACATATTCGCATTCTCCAGACACTCCTCGGCATACTGGTACTGCGTCTTTCCTGGAGAGAGCGACAACACGATGGGGCGGCCCGTCTGGTCGATGGCCTTGCGAATCATGTGGATCTCGTCGGTATAGAACGGACGCGAGAGGTCGTCTATCTTCAGGAAATCCACGCCCCACTCGGCATAGAGGTCCATAATGCTATTATAATAGGTCTGTCCGGCCTCGTTGTTGCGTACCAGCAGATTGTCTTTCAGCCACGTGCAGGGCGAGGTGGTGCCGTTATACACCTGACTCCACGCTGTGCTTTCGCTACCTTTCAGTTTATAGCTACTGCCTACCACGCTCTTGGGCACGCCACGCATGATATGTATGCCGAACTTCAGGCCCATATCGTGAATCTTCTTGGCCAGCGCCTTGAAACCTTCGTTCTTGCCATCGACCATACACGAAGGGAAACGGGTGGGAGAGGGCAGGTAGCGTCCATACTCATCAAGCACATACGCCTGATCACCCCGCTGGTTGTAGTTGCCGGCACCTAAGGATGGATGGTTGCAGTACCAGCGGATGTCCACCACCACGTACTCCCAGCCATATTTCACCAGGTCGTTGTCCACCAGGTACTGCGCGTTCTGCAGCACCTCTTTCTCCGTTACAGAAGAGTAGTAGCAGTCCCACGAGTTCCAACCCATAGGCGGCGTCATCGC
>JAEEGG010023513.1_pt1 | contig 12030 bp, 8 predicted proteins | sample 9134161 | NCBI WGS metagenome assembly JAEEGG01 (sample SAMN16246543, study PRJNA631951) | gut metagenome | biome: gut microbiome; feature: rumen; material: CR-attached | host: Bos | place: Iran: Karaj | collected 2018-10 | reverse complement strand
CATGCGTTCAACAATGCCAATGACAAGGCGCTCGATCTGAGGTATCGCCAGTTGCACCGCATCGGCTACCTTATGGTCCTCCTGGTTCATATCGGTCAGCAGCTCATGCACCGACTTCTTTTCCAGGTCATTATATAGCGACTCTTGTTCGCTGATTTTCACAAAAGCCATAATCGTATCAAACTTTATATTCAACAATAGTCATGTCCATCGGCATAACACTTTATTACGGCCACGCCAAGGCGAGGCCCTACACCCCTATCAGGCCTCTGCCGAGTGGTACTTCACCAAGCCCTCCATCGGGTCCTTGATGATCATACCGATGGTGATGCCCAGCGCCTCGGCGGCCTCCTGCAGGACAGCCCGTTCACAGTAGGCAATAGAGCCAACGAAGTTGCAAGGCAATTTCTTGTAGTCGGGGTAACTGGCGACATTGCGCTTGAAGAAGTCGGTAAACGAACGCAACACGATGTCATGGATAGCCGGCTCCTCGATATTGTGCTCCAGGAAGGGGGCGAACTGCGCCAGGAAACGGTTAGCGGCAGGCTTGCGATAGACCGACGTGATGATGGTCGTGTAGTCCAGGTTATACTCCTTCATGAATTTGTCACACAGGTGTTCAGGCAACTGTTTTTTCAGCACATCGCCCACGAGCAGTTTACCCAGCACGGCACCGCTGCCCTCATCACCCAGGATATAGCCTAGCGGCGACACATTCATCACCACTTTCTCACCATCATAGTAGCACGAGTTGCTGCCCGTGCCCAGGATGCAGGCGATACCAGGCTCACGGCCACACACGGCACGCGCAGCGGCAAGCAGGTCACTAGCCACCTCCACCCTACCCGCGGTGGGCAAGTTGGCACGCAGGGCATTAACCACCTGCTGCTTGATCTCGTCCGAGATGATGCCGGCACCATAGTAGTGGATCTCGTCAACCTTGTAGTTGGTAAGGTGCGGCATCAGCTCACGCTTGATTTGTTCCTTCATTTCCTCCTCAGTGAGCAGGAGGGCATTCATGCCGGTAGTGAAAATCTGAGCTACCTTTTCTTTTCCGTTCAGCAGTGTCCAGTTAATCTTGGTGGACCCGCAATCAGCAATCAGAATCATCATAATATATTGGTTTTTAAGTTATTAATCATCCCTTCTATAGTATCTATAGCATCTATATCTTGATAAATATTTTCTTCTTGTAAAGCACGTGGCCCACCACCCAGTTGAGCAGCACGAAGCAGATGGCATACAATGCCGATGCCGTGTACTCGTTGCAGAAGGTGGTGAAGAAGTTATATACCGCGCCATGAATCGTGATGTTGCCGCCCTCGGCATCGTGGCCAATGGGAATGGCGCCAAACAGAATGGCGAGGATGGTGCCCAGCAAATAGAGTGCCAGCGGATTGACGCCGAAGGACTCGAAGAAACGCGTCCAGCCACCCTTCTTGCCCTTGATGTCCACAAAGTGGATGAGCATCGCCTGGATGCACATCGCCATGCCGCAGGTGATCATCACGAACGTCGAGGACCACATCTTCTTGCCGCAGGGAATGCCATATTGCAAGAGCCAGCCTGCCAATACCAGCACCGTACCCCACAACAGCATGGTGGTGACACGCTCGGTATTGTTGTGTACACTTAGGATCATGCGACCCACCAGATAGCCGATGAGCACATGGGCAATACACGGCAGGGTGCTCAGGATGCCCTCAGGGTCAAATGAAATCTGCTCGCCGTAGGCCCACTCGTGATACATGTGATTGGTGCCAAGCACGCTGTTGTCAATGCGTGCGATGATATTGTCGAGCGAGAAGTCATAACCGTTGCCCGTACCCAATATCAAGGCATAAAGTACCAGAATAATGCCTATGAGCCAGGGGATGAACTTGCGCTTAAACAGCACCACACACAGCGACCCGAAGAAATAGGTCAGCGCCAGTCGCTGAAATACACCCAGGTAACGCAGTGTGGCCAAGTTGTTAACTGCCTCACTGAAGGGTTCTCCCTTGCACAAGCCGCGCACCAAGTGTCCAAACCACTGCACCAGCCAACCAATCAGGAAGAGGACCACAGCGCGACGCATGATCTTCCACATCAGCGGACCCGACATCTTGTAGTTGAACTTCTTCAGCGAGAAGGCCATCGACACACCCATGCAGAAGACAAAGAACGGGAACACCAGGTCCGTTGGCGATAAGCCGATCCAGTCGGCGTGCTCCAGTGGTTTATAGATGTAGCTCCATGTGCCGGGATTATTCACCAGCAACATGCCAGCAATGGTGATACCACGCAGGATGTCAAGTGAGAGCAATCGTTTATTCTCTTTACTCATATCGGATTAGTCTTTTTGGGGTTTCTGTTGTTTAAACTTTCCCATTTCCATCCTGTGGTCAGGATAGAGGTAATACTGCTTGCAGCGTTCGCGGAAAGCCTCGGCGTCCTTGTTCCAATAATCGGCGATATCCTCGACACGGTAACGCTTGATAAAGCGTTCACGTATCTCCTTGCTGCCGCACACCTTGTCGAACATGGCATAGCGCTTGGGATTCTGCTCGAACAGTTCCACCTGGGGATACATCTCGTGAATGACCTGCAGGAAGTAGAACTGTGTCAGGCACAGGTTGGCTGCATCAGGGTCAGTAATATAAGTCTGGACGCCATGCACCTCCTGCAATGACTTGTCCACCGCTACACTCAAAGCGAAGAACGGCTTGTAGTTAATGGGTCTGAAGTGCATGCCAGGCAAGTTCAGTGCGTTCATCTTCATCGCCAGGGAGTCGGCATTGATCCATGAGGCAGCAAAGGTCTGGAACGGCAGTGTATAGCCAATGCCGGTGTTGAAGATGTACAATTCGCCCAGGATGCCCGACACTGGATAGAAAAAGGCACTCTCGGGCGTGGGAATCTGCGGTGAAGGCAGCACCCAAGGCATGCCTGTATCACGGAACTTCATCTTGCGCGACCAGCCCTCCATCGGGATGACGGTGAGTTTACACCCATGACCCGTCTTGGAACGCTCAGCGATGATGCCCTCCTCGTTGAGGAATGTGGCAAGTTCGCCAGGAGTCAGACCATAGATGTAGGAGATGGGGTACTTGCTCACGAATGAGTAATAGCCATCCTCGACAAGGTTGCCTTCGACCTTGTTGCCACCCAGCGGATTAGGACGGTCAAGCACCATGAACTCGGTGCCATGCTTGGCACAAGCTTCCATGCACACACCCATTGTGGCATAAAAGGTATAACTGCGGCAACCCACGTCCTGGATATCATAGACCAGCACGTCGATGTCCTTGAGCATCTCGGCGGTCGGCTCAAGGGTCTTACCGAAGAGCGAGTACATCTTGATACCCGTCAGCGGGTCCACAGCGTCGCCAACGGCATCGCCCGCATGGGCATTGCCACGCACGCCGTGCTCGGGGCCAAACAGTGCCACAAGCTGTACGCCAGGCGCCTCGTTGAGGATATCAACGGTACTCTTCAGGTTGTTGTCAATGCCACTGGGATTGGTCACCAGACCCACACGCTTGCCCTGCAACTGGGCAAAGCCGCCGTCACGCAGCACCTCGATACCCGGCTTGACAACCCTGCGACCAACCGCACCTGCCGTCATCACCACCATCACACTCAATATCAATAAAACTATCTTCTTCATGTTCATTAAAATAATTAACAACTGATTAATCTGAAATATCTGAAGGCATCCGCACAACTGAAAAACAACTGACTAGTCTGAATTATCTGATTTTTGTTTCATATAATTATACAATCGCTTAATATTCAATGGACTTTCGCCAAAATTAACAAGTAAAGCTAAATCCATTCCTGTCGCTTTCAAATAATTGAAAACCTGAGCCTCATGAACCGTATCCAACTTAGTGATAGCCTTGAGTTCAACTATTATTTTACCATAGCAGACAAAATCAGCAATATACTCCTGCTGAAGAGGCTTTCCTTTATAGAATACTTTTAATTTAGCCTCCCGCTCATAAGGTATCCCAGCTTCTTTAAATTCAAGTTCCAAGGCTTCCTGATAAACTTTTTCAAGAAACCCGCTACCCAGTTCAAAAGCAACCGTTCTCAAACAACCTCTTATAGCATATGTCTCTTTCTGAAATAAATATTGCGGCATAGCAAATCAGATTTTTCAGATTATTCAGTTGTTATTAAGAGTATCAGTTGTTAAACAGTTTCGGTATCGTTTTTCTTGCCATAGTTGGGGTCGACGCGGCGATCGACGAGGTAAGTAACGACCAGTGTGGCGATACAGCACACCATGACCATCCAGAAGAAGTTGGCATAGCCGATAGCCTCCTGGATATAGCCTGCAAACATGCCCGGAATCATCATACTCAGGGCCATGAAAGCGGTGCAGATGGCATAGTGAGACGTCTTGAATTCACCCTCGCTGAAGTACATCATGTACAACATGTAGGCGGTGAAACCGAAGCCATAGCCGAATTGTTCAATGGCAATGGCGGTGGAAATAGCCACCAGATTAGTCGGCTGGCCGACAGCCAGATAGACAAAGGTAGCACAGGGCAGAGTCATGCAAGCCGCCATCCACCACAACGATTTCTTCAAGCCGACCTTGGCAGCAAACAGTCCGCCCAAGATACCGCCGATGGTCAAAGCCAGCACACCGATCGTGCCATAGACAATGCCCACCTCGGCTGTCGAGAGGCCCAAACCGCCAACGTCCTTGCTGGCAACCAGGAAGGGGGTACACATCTTGATGAGGAAGGCCTCGGGCAAGCGGTACAACAGCATGAAGACAATGGCCAACCACACGTAAGGCTTGGTAAAGTAGGTCACAAAAGTGCGGCCGAACTCATTAAAGATGGCACCGACGGTGGGTTTCTCGTCCTTCAGGGTCGAGGCATCGCTCTTCACCCTTGGAATAGCAAAGGTGTGATACAGCGTGACGACGCTGAACAGCACCGCGGCGACTGCCATTGTGATCATCCACGACATGGGGATATTGCCATTCTTCAACTCAATGGCACCGGCGATGGCCACCAACACACCCTGGCCGAAGATCGACGACAAGCGATAGAACGTGCTACGGATGCCCACAAAGGCCGCCTGCTCGTTCTGACGCAGCGCCAGCATGTAGAAGCCATCGGCAGCAATGTCATGCGTCGCCGAGGCAAAGGCGGTGATTACAAACAGAATCAGCGTAATGGCGAACATGCTGATAGGGGTCTGACCCGACGCAATCGTGGCAGCATCAGGACGAGGCATCGTCAGTGTGAGCAGGATAAATGCGATACTCATGAGCACCTGCATCGAGATGGTCCACCACCGCTTGGTGCGGATAATGTCCACAAACGGGCTCCAGAAAGGCTTAATCGTCCACGGCAGATACAACAAGCTGGTGAACAGTGCCATCTGTCCGTTAGGCACACCCATCTTGGCCAGCATCAGCACCGAGATGTTGTTCACGACAAAGTAAGGGATACCCTCGGCAAAATAGAGCGTCGGAATCCACAGCCATGGCGTCCTCCTTTTGGTTTCAATCTGAACTTCTTTCATTTCTTTATTTAGTTTTTAAGTTTAAATCTTATGGTGTCGTTAAGGACCTTAGAGACTTTAAAGACCTTAGGGTCCTTAAGCTTAATATCTCTTCTCGATTGAAGCTCCGACGAAGTAGTGCAGCAAAATCTGCTTGTAGTCATAGCCCTTGGCACCCATCACGGCAGCACCAATCTGGCACAGGCCGACGCCGTGGCCCCACCCTGCTCCACGCAGGACAAACTTGGCGGGATAACCATCCTCTCCGATGTCGTGTTTCTCGACGACGAAGGCCGAGCTATACAGGCATGAGGGCGACAGGGCATAGCGGATCGTCAATTCCTTGCCGATGATGCGTTCGCATTTTTCGCCCACAATGCGCAGGCGGTATAACCTACCGCTGGTGCCACGCGCCACAGGTTGCAAGTCGCGAATGCGGCCATAGTCAATGCCCGTGCGCTCATGAATCAGCTGGGCAAGTTCGTCTTGGGCATATTCCACCTTCCAGCGATAGAAGTCCTTGGTCTCCTGGTCATAGTCGTTGAGGACCTGGGAGAGAATCTCGGGGTCGGTGGTGTTGCAGAAGGCGCTGGGACTCGACAAGATCCACTCGGCAGCGTTGTCCTCACGGGTCAAGTCAGGGAAGTCCTCCTCATTCTTGCCGTCACGTCGTGCCTCCAAGTAGTCGTGGTGATGCGGCTCCCAGCAGTTTTCAAATTCCTCCATCACGCCACCGCAGGACTTACTGAAGCGCGCGTCACACAGCGCACCGCCGTGCATGAGCACCTGGCCCCACGTAGCACGGATGGCCTGCTCCACTTTTTCGGTCGTGGCTCGGGTGATGCCCTGGTAGCGCTGGCAGTGGTCATCGGCACACACGTCGAAGTTCACGTGGTCGTCGCGGTCCCACCACTTGACGAGTTCCTCGGGGGTATCCATCATCTCACCGGGAGCATCGGGGTTGCGCTCGATGGGCTTGACGGTCTCCTCGGTATGGATTTGTGCCAGCAACCAGCTGCGGGAAATGACCGCATGGGCTTTCAGCAGTTCGAGTGACGCGTTGGCGCTCATCTCACTCGAGATGACGCTCAACAAGTAATCCTCAACGCTCAGCACGTTGACGGGCGTGAGTTTGCCGTCCTCGACGATGAGGTGCAGCGCACCCTTAAACGTCTGGTCTTCCTGACGTTTCCAGTGGAAACTCACACCGATGGTCACCGCCTTGAGCGTAAAAGATGCATTCTCGGCATCGACAGGCTCAAACAGCAGTTCGCCATAGCGCTGGCCACACCACTCAACCTGCCCATCTACACAGCGAGCCACCTGCCCACCGCTACAAGCAGTACCATTCACGCGGTAGTCACCATTGAGCACGAACTCCACTTGCGGCTCATTCATGATGCCCACTCTCACTTGCGGTATCTTATTCTCGTCCATATCGTTATCGTTTATTATTGAAGTCAAAAATTACATCAAAAGAACCGTCCCTTTTTTACGTTAAATGGGTTGGATGTCTTCCCAATGCTGGGTGAAACCGTTTATTACGGGTGACAGGTCCTTGCGGGAAAGGCACAGTTCATCATAGAGGGCCTGGATGGTCTCGGGGGTAAGGGCATCAAAGTCCTTGAACTCGGGGACGGCCCACAAGCCACCCATATCGACAGCACCAGGGCTGAGCAGTAACTGACCTTCTTTCTCGCCGTAGCAGGCAGGGCGATGCTTGCGGCGAGGGAATACAACCATTCGCCACATGCGATCAGCCGTGCTCCACCAGCACAACACATTGACCATCGGCTCGCCAGCATCCTCAGGTACAGGCAGCAAGTCCAGCAGTCGTAGGGCATAGCGCTCAGCGGCACGCTGGGTCGAGGTCTCGATGGTGAAAAGGCTGCGTCCCAGCATATCGACATAGCCGATAAATCCCTCGTCACCATCGGCCAACAAGTGAGTCGTAGCATGAGGCAACTCGTCACACAACGGCATCTCGCCCTTAGCACCTGCCTGGAAATGGGCATGATCGGGAGCCGATGCACCACATTGTGGCCCGTTGTAGAAAACCACAAAGTCGGGCAATGCCTTGGCCAGCAGCAACATATCCCCCACCCTGCCAGCAATGCGTTGCGGCTCATGGTGCAGGTCGGCTATCGTGAGGTGACGCGAGAAGATGGGATAAGGATTGAGCTGTATCTTGTAGTGGTCACCCCACAGCACGGTCTTTTGTTTGGTGGGTTGGTGCTCGCGGCACAGGAAACACTCGCGTTGTGCCAGCGATTTCTTGTCAATGGCGGCAGCCGACGAGCGACGCCGTTCGGGATTGAATTGCAGCACAATGGTCGCCTCACCCACATGCAACGTGCGCGTAATGGCACTGGCCAGCGACGCATAATTGGCGCCAGCCACATCCCAGTCACGCAGTTGCCGTGCAATGAGTCGATCTATCACTCTGCTATAATCCATGATCTTTATTCGGTCTAGAGGCTCTAGATAATCTAGATAGTCTAGGTTGTCTAGAGCCTCTAGAAAACTATTAATTTTTCTTGTTAAGGGCTATGCGGGCCTGGAGTTCCCAGGTGCGGATGCGGTCCTTATACAGGTTGTTGCGGTTCATCTTCTCCACGTCGAGCGACGCGTCGCTGTTGTCGTCCCAGCGGCGGCACAGATAGACGGGATCATACACACGACCGATCTGGTAATAGCGCGAGATGTTCAAGCCCAGGGCATAGTCCTCGCCATAGCTGGTGTTGGGCAGTTTCACCTCACGCAGCACGGGCGTATAGAAGGCACGCGGGGCTCCCAGGCCGTTGATACGCAGGGCATTGTTGCGGCCGTTGCTGGGAGTCCACTCCCTGTGGTCGATGATGCCAGGAGGAATGGGATTGAGATGGATATCGGTCATCTGATAGGTACCGACAACCATGGCCACATTCTGCTCGTAGAAGGCGTCCACCATCGTCTGCAGCGTGTGCTCGTCCTTGTACATGTCGTCGCTGTCGAGCTGCACAATGAACTTGCCGACGTTCTGGCGATGGGCTGCCAGGTTCCAATAACCGCCGATGCCCATGTCATAGAAGTCGGCGATGATGTGGATCAGGCGCGGGTCATTGTACTCGGCAATCGCCTCACGGGTGCCATCGGTAGAGAAGTTATCCACTACCATCAGGTTGAACTTGAAGTTGCACTCCTGCTTGAGTACCGAGTCGATGGCGTCGCGGATGGTGCGAATGCGGTTGCGAACGGGAATCATCACCGTTGCCTCGACCTCAAAGTCGCCCTGGTCAAACTCGATGTGGCGGAAATTGGGCACTTGCTCGCCATTCTCCTCGCGTGTGGGTGACAGATAGCCGCCGATTTCCTTGAGGTGTTCGGTGCAGGCTTTTTCCATCTCGATCTGGCGGCCACGGTTGCGCGGGTCAACGTAGTCAAAGATCTTCTCGCCACTCTTGCGGGTATCCAGCTCGACGTCGCTGTACAAGAACTCGTTGATGTGGGTGATAGCGGCAAACTGCGACAACTTGAGGCGCAGGTCATACAGGCCGGCAAACTCATAGTTGGCCTTCATAGCCTCGACGGTCTTCTTGAAGCACTGGCTGCAGAAGAACATCACCGAACCGAAGTCGAAGTCATCCCTGAGGCTACCCATCTGGTAGTCGATGACGGGAGCCTTGTCGGCACCCTTCTCGGTCACGTTGTAGTGGTCGGCATAGAGCATACCCGACTGGGTGTCGTCGCCCAACTTAGCAAAGCGCTCCAGCGAGAAGGGACCCATCTTCAAGGTGTCATACTTGGTGTACAGCAGCACATAGTCGGCATCGGCATGCTGGGCGATGATACGCATCGTCTCACTCGAGAAGAGCACATTGACGGGCAGCATTTCGCAGCCCTCAACGGGCTTGGGTTTGTCCACGGTGGCGAGCAGGTAAATCTTGTTCACCAGTTCCTCATTCTTGAGGTGCTCAATGGTTTGCGCCACCTGATCGGGGCTCACAAACGGAATAAAGCAATTAATTCTTCCCATAAATTATTCTTTTGTTTTATATATTGTTGATAATAATTGACTCTTTCTCTCTAGACCCTCTAGAATATCTAGATTATCTAGAACATCTAGCCCCTAAAGCCTATTTAAGGTACTCCATGATGCGGGTCATCAGGCTGGTGCGTTCCTGGGCGGTGGTAACCGTTTCAAGCGGGAAGCCCATCACCACGGTGCGGTAGTTGCCGCGGTCGCTGGCGATGGCGGCGGGCAGGCCGTTCTCGCCGTAGCGCAGCCAGGTGAAGCCGCGGTCGTCGCTCGCGCGGATGGCATCGGGCGACTCTACCGCATAGGTCTTGTCGTTCAACTTATTGGCAAACTGCCAGAATCCGGGCGACGACAAGCGGGTATCGGGACTGTCAACGGCGGTGACGGTGCCGTCGAGCGAAGCTCTGCCATGAAGACCCTCAAAGCCGAGGACGTTCTTGACAAACGCCTTGCCTGCCTCGTCGTTATTGCCGGCGGCGTTGTCCCACAGGTCGCTACCCACGTAGGAGCCCGACACGAACACGCTACCGCCAGCCTCGGTGAAGCTGCGTAGGGTCTCCATCAGGCCCGGTGTATAGATCTTGAAGCGTGAGGGCTTGAGGCCACTGCCCGTCTTAATCTCCTTCTGCTTACCCAGGATGAGGTCCATCAGGCGATAGTCGTTGGCGTTATAGCTCTCCTCAAGTGCCTGCTGGCTGCATGACACGAAGGAGTAGCCGGCTTCCATCAGCGCCTGGCCATGCAGGGCGGGATAGTCAAAGGTATTGCCTGCCACGTTCATCGTCTCGTGGTCGCTGCGACTGCTGCCGAAGCCCGGTGCATCATCGTCCTTCCACTCGATGGCGCGGCGGAACTCATACTGTGAGCCTAGGTAGTTAATCTGCTGGATATAGGGCACACCGTGGTCCTTGTTATCGTCAAAGCCGGCACGCTCGGGACCGTCAAACCAGTCGGGAGCGCTCACGCGGGTGAAGCCATTGACCACGAGCACATCGCCCTGGCTGCCGGCGGCCTCACCCAGGCTCAATATCTCGCTGGGGAAGCTGCGGCCACCATCGTTCATGGCGATGATGCGATAGGAGTGCAGTTTGTTATCTTTGATCGTCACGCTGTACTGCGGGCCCTTGGTGACGGCGATTTCCTTGAAGGCACCGTCCAGACCCACGCGTTCACACACGATATAAGTCGTGGGATCGGCATTGTCGCTCAAGTCGTCGTGGGTGGGATCCCAGTAGAGCAGGTAACGCCCCTTCTCGCTCTTGCTGATGGCAAAGTTCTTGACGGGCAGGGGCTGCACGACGTAGGAGCGGTGGTCACGCTGGGCGATGAACTTCAACATACCTTTATAGATCGCGCGGCTCACGTCGAAACGGAACATCGGGTCAAGGCCATATTTCATGTCGGCAAAGTTCTGGTGCGACAGCAACTCCATGAGTACGGCGGGCACCTCGGGCACTCGCGCCTCATAGTAGCTCCTGTCCCACATGCCACGGCGCGTCCAGTTGGGTTCCCACTTGGCGCGGATGTCCTTGACAATCTCGCTCGAGAGCAGGTTGCAGTACTTGCGAGACAGTTCGCGCGGGGTGCCGTTGGCATACTTGCCGAACTTCTTGCCGCCGCTATTGGTGCAGTAGATCAACAGGGTGCCCACAATCTCGTCGTCGGGCGTGCTGCCGGCATCGGTGTGCAGGCAGAAGGAGATATCCACCGGCACCTTCAGGCCACCGCGCTGGGGCAACACGTCGCTGCCGCCAGCCAGGTAGTTCACCCACTCGCCGCGGCTGCGGTAGTCGTCGGTATAGTCGTTGATGCCGTGGGAAGTGGAATAGACACTGTCGGGGAATCCCGCCCACTGCAGGTAGTAGCGCGAACCCAGGTGGAACCAGGGATGATTGCCACTCCCGATATAGCTGTAGTCCACGCCTTCCTTGCCCAGGAATTTCTCGTTATCCTGCTCGGCGGCAAGGCGACGGTTCTCCTCGGTGGGCAGTGCCACGCGGCGCACGATGTTGCCCTTGCCACCGCCCACCTTGATGGCGTCGGCGGTGATGACGGCATCCTTGTCGTCGCTCAGGTTAGACAACTCGACGACGGCCTTGTTCATGCCCTTGGCCAGCGGGAAGGTGCCCAGATAAACCCACACGCCGCCAGCCATCGTCTGATCGACACGGAACTGGCGCGCTCCGCTCTGGCTGTTGACGGTATAGGTCACGTCGCGGGCGCTGTTGGGCAGAGATTTATAGGAAATATAGACGGCAAACTCGCCAGCCTCGGGCATATCTACGTCCCACGAGGCGGTCGAGAGTTTCTTCTTGTCTTTTTCGGCAGATACCATGCGGTAAGAGCCCTCGGTAAAGGGATTCTCAAAGTCCTTGTAAGTCGGGCGCAGGAAGGCGAAACCGCCGTCGGTGCCAGTCTGCCACTTCTGCTTGCCGTTACGCTCGCTGTAGCCCTGCTGCGCCTCACCGCCGTCGTTATCAACCACAACGCCAAAGTTGTGCGTG
>JAEEGG010023512.1_pt1 | contig 12030 bp, 17 predicted proteins | sample 9134161 | NCBI WGS metagenome assembly JAEEGG01 (sample SAMN16246543, study PRJNA631951) | gut metagenome | biome: gut microbiome; feature: rumen; material: CR-attached | host: Bos | place: Iran: Karaj | collected 2018-10 | reverse complement strand
CTTACCACAACGTATCACCATATTCTAACTGAACGCTGGTATAATATTTATACTTTTGTCCATTTTCACTCTGGGCTTTACCCTTTACGGATAATGCTCCAATAGTAATTGCGAAAATGGCAAGGACGCTCAAAAGACTAAGTGCAAAGCGTACTCTTGCATCTCTTCTCTGTCGTGCTTTCTGTCTTGCGAAGATCATTCTTCTTCTATTTTCATAAGATAAATTTTCATGAACCATATTCTTATTAGATCTTTCCTGATTTTTCATTTGTATCACCTCTTGAAAACATGCGTTCGCCAAACATTTGTTCTTATATTTGCATTATATCGAACATATATTCTTTTGTCAATACAAAAATCGAACATATTTTTGGGAATATATGTTTGCTTTTTCAAAAATATGTGTTATAATAGTCCCAGAGAATAATGATTTATAGATATTCTAATGACTGACATGCGCATGACGCCAGAAACATGTAGTACACTAAAAGTATATTGCCATATAATGCAAGGAGGATGAAAAATGGCCGCAGGGAAAATCACGAACAAGCAATTAGAAATCTTAAATTATATTAAGGATGAGATTTTGAAAAGAGGATATCCGCCTACCGTTCGCGAAATCTGTGAGACCGTTCACTTAAAATCAACCTCTTCCGTTCACTCTCACTTAGAGACTTTGGAAAAAAACGGCTATATCAGAAGAGATCCTACCAAGCCTCGTGCCATTGAGATCTGCGATGACAACTTCCAGATGGTTCGTACCGAGATGGTTAGCATTCCTGTTGTAGGCAATGTTGCTGCCGGTCAGCCCATCCTTGCTGAGGAGAACATTCAGGACTATTTCCCAGTCCCTGCCGACAGAGTTCCTCGAGGGGATTCCTTTATGTTAAACGTTCGTGGCGATTCCATGATCAATGCCGGAATCTTCGATGGTGATCGACTTCTTGTACATTGTTGCGATACGGCTCATAATGGAGAAATTGTAGTTGCCTTAATCGATGACTCTGCTACCGTAAAGACATTTTACAAAGAAAAAGGTCACATTCGGCTTCAGCCGGAAAATGACACGATGGATCCCATCATTGTTGATGACTGTAAGATTATGGGAAAAGTATTCGGTGTCTTCCGCTTTTACCGTTAACTAAAATCATATTACACCATTATGTTCATAAATTGGAATCCTACCGTATAGTTTTCCTCGTTTTCGTTCATACTGTTATTGCTTAGCGAATACGCTTTGCATCACTTTATTTGGCGCTGAAAGGAAGCGCAGAAACGAGGAGCTATGGAAAATAAGTTTTTGGACGCTACTGCCCTTACGGTTGCCATTGTTGGTGCACTAAACTGGGCTCTTATCGGTATTTTCCGTTTTGACCTGGTTGCATTTCTGTTCGGTGATATGTCTTGGTTCTCCAGAATCGTTTATATCATCGTTGGACTGTGCGGAATTTATCTGTTCAGTTTCTATATGCGACTTTCCAGGGAACGCAATTGACGATAAGAAAAAGAAAGGAGTTCGGAACATTCCGAACTCCTTTCAGACTGAAGACAAACGAGGTTTTGGAAAAGCATCCAAAACCTCGTTTTTTTATGCAAATGCTGCTTTTATCAAAAAAGTGGCTAAAAACGGCTTGTTTGGGCCGCCAAGTAATCCCATCTTATCCATCATGCTTGCCAGCTTTTTTAAGTTCATGCACGCAAAGGTAAGCCCGACTTTCATCTTCATCCGGGCTTTGCCGTTCATGTTAGTGTACCTAAATCCGTGAGCCTCCTTCGCGGTCCCGAAGAGGCGCTCTATTGTCTCCTTGCGTTGACCGTACAATTCTTTCATTCCGATGGTGTACCTTATGTCCTCACACTTTTCCATGTAGTCGGCCCACACGTGCCGCGTTATGAGTTTTACGTGATCCCTGTTTTCCGTACACCTGCTCAGGAAAGGACACGCGGCACAGGTTTTGCCGCAGCTTTTGTATTCCCGGTATCCGTCACGGTTCGTGGTCGAATAGTTTAATACTTCATCATTAGGGCAAACGTAGCAGTCATAATACTCGTCATAAGCGTATTCGTGTTTTTTGAAAAAGCCGTCCTTGGTCATCGGACGCTTGTACGGAAACAGCGGGTCAATTCCCTTGTCGATCAGAAGCTTTGCAATGGCAGGGGTTTTGTATCCGGCGTCGGCAATCAGCGTTTTTATTCCAAGGCCTTCAATCTTGTCAAACAGTCCCTTAAAGGTTCTGCTGTCGTGAAGGTTGCCCGGATTAACGTCATAACCAAGAATCCAACCGTGTTTGTCGCACGCCGTTTGCACGGAGTACGCAAAAACCTCCTTGTGATCACCCTTGTGAAACCAACCGCTGTCAGGATCTGTGGTGCTGGTCTTGACTTCCCTTTCGCCTCCGGAGCCTCCCGTTCCATTTGGATCCCTGGGTTCGTCGTCCTTATCCTTTAGGGGTTTTTTCCCATGTGCCTCCCGGTCGGAGTCTATTTCCTTTCTGAGCATCTCCTCGTAAAACAGGGTTTCCTTTTCCGCTATGCGCTTTTGCATCTTTTTCCCGTTTGCGTGGGCCTTGACGTGCGTTGCGTCAACGAAAACCTCGGAAGGGTCAACCAGCCTGTATTTGTAACATTCCTCAAGAATCCTCTTAAATATCTGCTCAAACAGGTCCGTGTCCTTAAAGCGGCGGGTGTAGTTTTTGCCAAACGTGGTAAAGTGGGGAACGGGATCAAGAACGTCTAGACCCAGGAACCACCTGTACGCAACGTTTACCTCTATCTCCTTAATGGTCTGGCGCATGCTCCTGATTCCGTACAGGTACTGTATGAAGGGAATTTTGATCAGCATGACTGGGTCCATGCTGGGTCGTCCCTGATCGGGTGAATACTTTTCAGCCACGAGGTCATAGATGAAGTTCCAGTCAATCGCCTTGTCTATTTTTCTTAGCAGGTGATCTTGGGGAACCATGTCGTCCATGCAAAGCATAACGATCTGTTCCCTTTTTTTGTCAGGATTCTGTGTCATCATGGGCCGGACCTCCTAGTTGATTTATAAGATAATTATATCACAAAAAGTGCCAAAAAGCCAGTAAATACAAGCCTCAATGGCACTTTTGCATTAAAAAAAGAAGAGTCCGAGGCATTCAACCTCGGACTTTGTCTTCAATCTGAAAGGAGTTCGGAACATTCCGAACTCCTTTTTCATATGCACAATTCTTTCTTTTTCCGCACTAAATTACAATTTCTTTATTGTAATTCATCAGCGCTCATGATCTTTCCGTCTCTCCAGATTCTCTCCAGGTCAAACAACAAACGGTTTTCTTTATCAAAAATATGAACAATCACGTCACCGAAATCCATTAATACCCAATTTGCGGTATCATAGCCTTCGATTTGTCTGCAATCATATCCAGCGCGCCCCAACACTTCCTGCACGTTGTCACACATCGCACGAATTTGATTAGGATTCGTACCTCCTGCGATCAGGAAATAATCCGCAATTACGCTAACTTCACTGATATCAATTACTTTTATGTCCTCTGCCTTTTTGTCTTCCATGGCCTGAATGGCAAGCTTAGCCATCTGTATTGAAGTTTGTTCCATCTTCCGTCTCCTTTATCATTCACAATTCTTTGTATAATACTGATAGGTTTTCAGCGTCATGGGATCAATTTCTCCCTTTCCACTCTTTAAGTACTCCAAAGTATCCTTCAAAATTTTAATCATGGCTTGATCTAAATTTTCAAAAGCAAGTTTGCGTACTTCCGTAAGATTTGGGGCTTGCTTTCTGCCCGGTTCAATATAATCCGCAATAAATATGATCTTTTCAAGTTCTGACATGCCAGGTCTTCCTGTCGTGTGCCACTCAATGGCATTTAAAATATCCTCATCCTCAATGCCATATTCCGTTTTAGCGAGAAATGCGCCGACTTTTCCATGGAGCAGATAAGGATTCCGCTTCTCAATGTCAGAAACGGACAAATTATTTTTATTGCAAACCTTTAGAAGCTTCTCATCACTCAAACATTTTGCACAATCATGAAGAAGACCAGCAAGCTGTGCCTGCCAAACAGGCATGCCATACTTCATTGCCATGGAAGCAGCCGTAAATTCCACGCCCAGCGTATGCTGAAATCTTTTACCAGTTTGCACCTCTTCCATTGCATTTGTCAATTTTTTAAGTATGTCATCGTCTTTCTTCGGCATGAAAACGAACCTCTTTTCTTTCCCTATCGTATTTCCCCATGGAATCAAAAACATTCCATTTCTTATACCGAATCCTTAAAATAGCCCTTTCGTTCTATTTCCTGGGCCATCTTTTCAGGAAGCAAATCCGTCATGTTTTCCCCGCGCTTAATTCTTTCTCGTATCTTAGTAGATGAAATATCCATCTCCTGAAACTCCAACAAATGAATTTTCGCCTGAAAACGCTCTGATAAATCCTTTGCCTTCTTACGCATTTCCGAACGGCTTTTTCCATCTCGCCTTGCAACTAATAAATGGCAAAGCTGAAAGATTTCTTCTGCATGATACCAAAATTCCATACTAAACAGACAGTCTGCACCAATAATATAAAAGAACTTATGTTGAGGATACAGCTCGTGCAGCTCCCTTAGCGTGTCAACCGTGTAGGTATTTCCTGGGCGCTTTATCTCTATGTCCAAGGCAGACATTTTGGGATAATCCTGGATTGCCAGCTTTAGCAATCTCAGCCGTTCCTCGCCAGCAAGGATCTTTTGCCCAGACTTTAGGTATGATATACCTGTTGGAATAAACCATACCTGCGAAACCAGCCTTTTATCGAGACAATATTGCCCAAGAAGCAAGTGTCCGTTATGAAAGGGATGAAACGTACCGCCTAGAATGCCAATGTTTGCCATGGATACCCTCCTGACGATCTTTATTTTGGAAGTTCAATCTTCGGATTTTCCTTAAAAGGTTTATATAGGACAAAGCGCTTTCCAATCACCTGAACCAATTCTGAATGCGTTCTGTCCGATATATATTCAGCAATCTCCCTGGGATCATCCATACAATTCTTTAATACGGAAACCTTAATCAATTCATTTTTGTTAAAGCTCTCCAATATTGCCTCCGTAATTTCAGGAGTAAGACTTGCTTTTCCTACTTGAAAGGTGGGATTCAAATTACTTGCCAAACTTTTCAAATATGCTCTCTGCTTACTTGTCACAACGATTCCTCCACTTCATAAGCCACAAATTTCTTCGAAATTCTGTGACTTTTTTGCGTGCTTTATCAGCACGTCCTCCACTTCGTTACGGATCACAGAATTTCTTTGAAATTCTGTGACTTACTTATAATAATCAAATTTTAGTCCATAGAGTCTTACGGTATCACCGTCTTCAATTCCAAGCTTTTCCAATTCCTCTAAGATGCCATTGTCCTTGAGGAAATTCTGGAAGAACTGAAATCCCTTTTCACTCTCCAAATTCGTATATCCCAACATCTTTTCGATACGGGGGCCCTCAACAATATATTCCTCTTCTTTTTCATCATAGGATACCGTATAAGGCTCATTCTTGAGCTCTGAAAGCCTCTCAGGGAAATATTCCCGCTCAAATACCGTTGTTTCTTCTCCGATGGATTGAAGCATCTCATTCACTTCATATAATAGCTCTTTAAGACCTTCTCCGCTGACTGCAGAAATCGGATATACCTTGATTCCCTTAGGCTCAAATTCATCGCGAATCGTCTTTAAGACCGTTTCACGGTCCTCACCAAAAATGGCATCCATTTTATTTGCCGCAATCACCTGGGGTCTGGATGCAATTTCAGGATTATATGCCTCCAGCTCCTTATTGATTGCATAGATGTCCGCTATCGGATCACGCCCCTCCGTGCCTGCCGCGTCAACAACGTGAATAATCACCTTGGTACGCTCAATGTGTCGCAAGAACTCATGTCCTAATCCAACGCCTTCTGACGCTCCTTCAATTAAGCCAGGAATGTCAGCAATGACAAATCCGCCCGTACCTTCCAAATCAACTACGCCAAGATTTGGATTTAAGGTTGTAAAATGATAATTGGCAATCTTAGGCTTTGCATTTGTCACGCGGGAAAGAAGCGTTGACTTTCCAACATTTGGAAATCCCACCAAACCAACGTCAGCAATAACCTTCAGTTCCAGAGACAATTCCAATTCCTGTGCAGGCTGGCCGGGCTGTGCATATTTCGGAGCCTGCATGGTCGGCGTTGCATAATGCTGATTGCCATTTCCACCGCGCCCGCCCTTCAAAAGTATCACGCGCTGATTCTCACCAGACATGTCAACGATGACTTGATCGCTGCCAGCTTCCTTAATGACGGTCCCTTCGGGAACCTTAATGACAATGTCCTCGCCATCTTTTCCGCGGCAATTTTTCTTACCGCCTTCTTCACCGTCGCCAGCCTTATACTTTCTGACGTGACGAAAATCAATCAGGGTATTGAGGCCTTTATCCACTTGGATAATAACGTCTCCGCCTCTTCCGCCGTCACCACCGTCAGGACCGCCATCTGGCACAAATTTCTCCCTGCGAAATGACACGTGACCATCTCCGCCCTTACCACTGCGAACAAAAATTCTTGCTCTGTCAACAAACATGGAGTATCGCTCCCTTCTTACGCTTGGTTTCCTTCCTCGCTACATGTAAAAAGGGCTTCAAACGATTAGGTTTGAAGCCCGGAAAATCTAATTACTGCTCCTCCTTGGGATAAACGGAAGCCTGCTTCTTATCGCGGCCCTTTCTCTCAAAACGAAGAACTCCGTCTACCAAAGCATACAGGGTATCGTCGCCGCCAATCCCTACGTTGATGCCAGGATGGATCTTCGTTCCACGCTGCTTATAGAGAATGTTGCCAGCCTTCACGAACTGTCCGTCTGCTCTCTTCGCGCCTAATCTCTTGGACTCAGAATCTCTACCGTTCTTGGTAGAGCCCACGCCCTTTTTGTGAGCGAATAATTGAAGGTTTATTCTCAACATGGTTTTACACCTCCTCAAACTTAATTTGTAAATACTTCTTTCCGTATTCTTCTGCAAGGGATTCCAAGGAAAATACCATGGCATCCATCAAAAATACGGATTTTTCCTGCAGGTTTGACTGAAAATCACATTTCAGAAATCCCGTATTCTCATTCGCTTCATATTGAAGCATTTCGCCGCCTAGCTGCTCCAATGCATTGATCGTGCAGATCGTCAGCGTTGAAATTGATGCGCACAGAATGTCTTTTTCATGCTTCTTCGCATATCCTGCATGTCCCATACAGTAAAAACCCTGATAGGAACCACTTTTCGTTTTTTGAATCACGATCGTTGTCATATTACAGATTGATCTTGTCGATCTTTACCTGAGTAAAGTACTGTCTGTGACCATTCTTCTTATGATATCCGGTTTTTCTCTTGTACTTGTATACAATAACCTTGCGATATCTTCCCTGCTCAACAACAGTTGCGGAAACACTAGCGTTTGCTACGTCTGCGCCAACCTTCAGGGTATCATCACTAACAGCGATTACCTGGTCAAAAGTTACAGTATTGCCAGCTTCTGCATCGATCTTCTCAACCTTGATCACGTCGCCCTCAGAAACCTTGTACTGCTTTCCACCCGTTGCAATGATTGCGTACATAAATAAGGCACCTCCTTACGCTAAAACTCGCTAACTTTGGTGGCGCAAATGCGCACTTATACCTAGTTATGCGGCATACTGTAGTATCATAGCATACGGGTGCCTTAAATGTCAATATGAATCTTTAAATTTCTTTTTATTCCTGATTTCTTTTTTCAAAATCTTCAATATACTGAACGATCAGCTTTACCGTCCCATCCACTCCAAGGATACTGCTGTTGATGCATAGATCATAGCTGTCGGCGCGTCCCCATTTTTTCGAGGAATAATAATTGTAATAGCTTTGGCGTTGCTTATCCTTCTTCGTGATCATGTCCTGCGCCTTATATTCGCTCAGCTTATACTTTTCCATGACACGCTTTGTTCGGGTTTCCTCATCCGCAAAGATAAACAAGTGAATGCAGTTTTCGTAATCCGCAAGCGCATAATCCGCGCAACGACCAACAATGACACAGGGACCTTCATCCGCAATCTTCTTGATTGTATCAAACTGTGCAAGGAATACCTTGTGACTGATTGGCATGTCGACAAACGATGATGCGTTGTACCCAAAGGAATAGGTATCCATTACTAAGTTGTAGAGGAAGGAATTCGTCGGACGCTCGTCATGATTTTCGATCATTTCCTCACAAAATCCGCTTTCCTTCGCAGCCCTTGTCAAAAGCTCCTTGTCATAACACTTAATCCCAAAATATGCAGCAACCTTTTCACCAATTTCTCTGCCGGCAGAACCAAACTGTCTTCCTATCGTAATAATTGTATTCATAGTACGTCACCTGCCTTCCCCAAGATTATAGACCCCAATGAAATACACTATTGATTGAATCTTTCTATAATTATATAAAATTTTGCACAAATTAACAAGTCTTTTTGCAAATATTTTGGTAATTTTTCATTTTTTCTTGATCGCATCAAGTTATTTATGCAACTCTCGCCTTAGCTTTTCAAGCAATTCTTGAAAATATGGCGGAAGCTCGCTTGTCACCTCAATCCATTCTCCGGTAACCGGATGCTTAAACCCCAGAACACCGGCATGCAAGATCTGGCCCATCCCTTTATAATCCTGCTTTCCATAAACCAAATCGCCCAAAATGGGATGACCAATACTCGCTAAATGAACACGGATCTGATGCGTTCTGCCCGTCTCCAGACTGCATTCCAAAAAGGTATATTTTCCAAAGCGTTCTAAGACCTTATAATGCGTCACGGCCCTTCTGCCATTCTCCGTAATGCACATCTTCTTGCGTTCCACGGGATGTCTTCCGATGGGCTTGTTAATGGTTCCTTCATCCTCTTTGACATTGCCACAACAGATGCAATAATACCTTCTGGTAATGGAATGCACCTGAAATTGCTCCGCTAATCCTTGATGCGCCGTATCATTTTTACATACTACTAAAGAACCGCTCGTATCCTTGTCAATGCGATGAACAATTCCTGGCCGCAATACGCCATTGATTCCCGAAAGCGTTCCCTTACAGTAATATGCCAAAGCATTGACAAGTGTGCCTTCTGCGTGACCTGCAGCGGGATGCACGACCATTCCCTTTGGCTTATCTATGATGAGCAGATCATCATCCTCATACAAAACCGATAATGGAATGTTTTCAGCCTTTAAGTCAAGCTCTACGGGATCTTTCAGGGTAAATGCGATGACGTCATCCGTTTTTACCTGATAGCTTGTCTTCTCGGTTTTCCCATTGACCGTCAATTCACCATTTTTAATCATCTTTTGGATGCTGGAACGGGAAAGCTTTTCGCCCATCAGCTCGCTGACACTCTTATCCAGCCGAACGTCTTCATACTCGACCGGAATCACTAATTCAATTCTTTCCATTCCTCTCCACCCAATACTTCTATTTCCTTTCCTTTACAAACTCTCTTTACAAACTCTCGTTTCCGTCTTTCTTACCGCTCCAAAGGAATTTCAATTCCTCTTCCTTGTAAACAAAAATCAGGAGAACAGCCATCAAAATCGTCGCAACGACAATATAAACGTCTGCAACGTTAAACACCGGATAATGGATCAAAATAAAGGAAAAGAAATCTACGACATATCCCAGAACAAATCGATCAATCATATTTCCCATGCCGCCCGCCACAATGCAGGAAGCTACGACATGCATGGGTAAAAAACGTTTCTTAGCAGGCGTTTTGAGCAGTAAGTACAGCATCAAAGCCATAAACAGGACACCGGTCAGCAGCAGGAAAACTTTTTTGTTTTGGAACAACCCAAAGGCTGATCCACGATTTTCCAAATAATCAAGCTCAAAGACATTCCGAAAAATGACATAAGCATTCTGTCCCTTCAAACGTAGGATGGCAAGATGCTTTGTAAATTGGTCAAACCAGATTAACAACGCCGCAAGAAGCGTATCTCCAAGAAGCCACAAGGCTTTCCTTTTCTTTTCATTCTCCATGTCAATCATTCGCCTCTTCATCAAAATAAATTTCCTTGATGGCGGCCAGAATCTCTTCATCCGTTACCGTCGTATCAATGACGGCTTTTCCAATCTTCTTTAACAAAACAAACTTAATGTGGTCGCCGTCTTTCTTCTTATCAGACTTCGTTAACGTAAGGACCTCCTGAGGATCAATCCCTTCCACGGTAATCGGCAGATAAAAGGGTACAAACATGTCTCGAATCTCATAGTATTCCTCCATGGAAAGCAGCTCCTTTTTCCATGAAATATATGCCGCGGCAACCGTTCCAAGTGCCACGCACTCGCCATGATAGAGTTCGAAATTTTTTGCCTTTTCCACTGCATGTCCGATGGTATGGCCAAGATTTAACAGAGCACGTTCCCCTTGCTCCGTTGGATCCTTCTCCACGACAAGCTTTTTTACGACACAGCTCTTCATCAGCATTTCAGAGAGCACGTTTAAATCACGTTCGCAAATCTCATACATGTTTTCGATCAGCCATTCATAAAAATCAGAATCCTTAATCAAACCATGCTTCATGATCTCCGCAAAGCCCGCAAAGTATTGACGTTCATCCAAGGTTTTTAGCGTCTCAAAGTTCATATAAACAAGTCTCGGCATCTTAAAGGCACCAACCATATTCTTATAGCCCTCAAAATCTACGCCTGTTTTCCCGCCAATTGAGCTGTCCGCCTGTGCAAGAAGCGTGGTGGGAACCTGAACAAAATCAATACCACGAAGATAGGTAGCCGCAACAAATCCCGTAAGATCTCCTACTACGCCGCCGCCCAAGGCAATCAAAAGGTCCTTTCTGTCAAAATGCTCTTCTATCAAAAAACGATAGACGTCTCTGACGGTATCGAGATTCTTATGCTCTTCCCCCGCAGGAAAAGCATATTTTACAGCCTTTTTACACAGTGGCGCAATGGTTTGAAGTACTATGTCACCATAGATTCCGTCTACAGTCGTATCCGTACAGATACATAGCTTACGACCAGACAATTCCATCTCAGCCAACTCTTCCGCAAGCCCTTCCCAGTTTGTTGCAAAAACAATGTCATAACAGGGTTTACGATTCATCATTACGTTTAATCTTTCTGCCATGCTTTCCTCCTCTATATTCATAGTCGCTTGGTTTCGTTCCCTTTAAACTCACAAAAGCTTCCCGCGTAATTGGCGGGAAGCTTTTGGTTATGTTCCTATTGTTTGTCCCACGCTTACAGAACGGTATTAAAGGAAGAATCAAATCCTCCTAAAAAGTTCTGAAAATCTCCCGAGATGTCTACGCTTGCAGGCGTGATAATGAAAATATACATGGAAATCTTCTGAAGATTACCATCAATTGCATAGCAGGAACCAGAGGTGAAATCCAAAATTCTCTGTGCAATGTCAACGTCAAGACCTTCCAAGTTCATAACGATCGTGCGATTCTTTAACAAGGTCTCCGTGATCTCTCTCGCATCATCAAAGTTCTGAGGCTTAATTACGCATACCTCCATGCCACCCGCATTACCCTTCTTCATGCTGGAACGCATCGGCGTTACCTTGCTCTGCGCTGGCATCGGACGAGAAACAGGCCTTCTCTGTACGGGAGGCGCATCCTCCTCATAATCATCATCTGCAACGGGTGCAGCCTTGGAAACAAAGGGCTTCTTCGGTGCGGGTGCTCCCTCTTGATCATCCTCATCTAAAAAGTCATTGTCATAATACTCGTCCTCATTATCGTTCAATTTCATGTAATTTAAGAACTTATCCATTACTCCCATGACTATTTCTCCTTTACCTGGTTCACCTAACAAGTCCTGTTAGATTTGATAATTACGCTCCCCGAAAATACCAGTTCCAACTCTGACGTAAGTAGCACCTTCTTCCACTGCCACCTCATAATCTCCAGTCATCCCCATGGAAAGCACATTCATAGTAACATTATCAATGTTTTTCCTCTAGATGTCAACAGCCAATTGTCTAAGTTTTGCAAAAATTTC
>JAEEGG010023510.1_pt1 | contig 12030 bp, 7 predicted proteins | sample 9134161 | NCBI WGS metagenome assembly JAEEGG01 (sample SAMN16246543, study PRJNA631951) | gut metagenome | biome: gut microbiome; feature: rumen; material: CR-attached | host: Bos | place: Iran: Karaj | collected 2018-10 | reverse complement strand
GGGACATATTTCGGCTTCCCGGTCAGGCTGGAAGCGGGGACGCTCGCTTTCTCCCTGCCGATGCCGGAATATTCCTTTGGTTTTATTCATTCGGTCGGCGCCAGTCTGCGTGCTGGCGCCTACCGGCTCATCGAAGCGGTAAGTGATTTCTACTGCACGGTGTCGAACCTCGTCAAAACGGGGACGAAGCGGGTGAAACATCAGTGCATCCGGGTGATGAAAGACATCCCGAAAGCGTTTGCGCACGTGAGCCGAACAGTCTTAGGATGGCGACTATGACTCAGATGCACAGCGACTACGGTCAAGACTCAGTTCTGTAACAGGATGGCTCCGATTCAGAACTGAGTTTTTTTATGCCCCCGTTTCGGCGGGCATTCCGGCGCTGATGGTCGTATTCCCGCGGAAAAGGGCAGGGGATGGTCGTCCGGCATCCATGCGATGCTGGACAAATTTGTACACGTTCGCTGATGGAACAGGACAAAGGATGAAAACACTAGATATTATCTTGGAATAAGTTGCATCGGCGGCGCAAGTTGATTTTCGACATTGTTTTGAAGCTGAATAATTTTATTTTTAACTTTTTATTGAATCTCGCTTTTATTTTCGCTTTTGCGGTGTATATTATAGGTTGCATGCACGCGCACAATCTCGAACCATTCGATAAGGACACCCCCACATGAAGCCCATCGCCCGCCGCACACTTCCCCTGATCTTCGCCATGGCGTCGCTCTCCGCCGCCTCGCTTTATGCAGATGAGACGATCTCCGGAATCGACTCCACCGTAGTCGTCGAGAAGACGCCCGAATCCATCGAGGAAGGCAAACGCAATGTGCTCTCCGTGGCGCAGCAGCTGCGGGAGATGTTCCAGCCGATCAAAAAGCGTACGCGCCAGGTTGAAGAGGAGCCGCCGTACCTGAAGATCGTGCCTACGGCGGACGACACGAGCATCCTGATCTACCGCTGCCGCTACGTGACTGCATCGAAGCTGCGGAACAGCGTGGACGCGATGATCTCGGATACGGGCTATGTGGAGTACGCCGTGGAGGAAAACCTGCTGACGATCCGCGACGCGAGCGAAAACATCGAGGCGATCGCGAAGACGCTCCCGATGATCGACGTGGCGACGCCGCAGGTGCTGATCGAGGCGAAGATCGTGGAAGTCCTGATCTCCGACAACTCCCAGCGCAATCTGTCGTTCATGTTCAACAGCCCCACCACGATCTCCATGATCGACGGCATGAACCAGCGGTACGACGGCGACACGATGAGCTACGGCGGCATCCAGACCACGCCGCTGGGCGGCAACGCCTCCGACGGCTCCGTGACCAACTGGACGTTCGCCGCCGGACACAACAACTTCAACATCGCGCTCCAGTGGCTTCTGACCGCGCTGGACGCCAAGGTCCTGTCCTCGCCCGTGATCGTGGTCGGCCGCAACGAGGAGGCCGAGATCTCGAACGGCCAGGACGTGCCGATCCAGTCCCAGACCATCACGAACGGCAGCATCAGCACCAGCACCACGTTCAAGCGCGTCGGCGTGACGCTGACCGTGGAGCCGCTCATGGTCAACAACGACAACGTGACGCTCCATGTGAAGCCGGAAGTCTCCAACATCCAGAGCTACCAGACCATTTCGAACGGCAGCGGATTTTACCAGGTGCCCGTGATCTCCATCCGCAGCATTTCCTCCTATCTCCGCCTCGCGGACGGCCAGATCGTCATCATGGGCGGCCTCTACACCAACCGCAATTCCCTCCAGCAGGAACGCATCCCGTTCCTGAGCGACATCCCGTACCTCGGCGAGCTCTTCACCTCGAAATATACCGAGAAGGAGATCCTTCAGCTGCTCTTCTTCCTCCGCGTCCGCATCCTGAACCCGAATGACATGGCCGACGGCGTGCTCTTCGATCCGGAAGAGATGATCCGCACGACCAACGAATTCGGCGAGGTCATGCGCAACTCGAAGGAACTCCCGAGCCTCGAAACGACGGTCGAGAGAGTGAACGACGAATTCATCGAAAACCCGCTCGTGTCCTTCAAGACGCTGTTCGGCGGCGATGACGACGAGGAGGAGAAAGACGGCAAGGAAAGCAAGGACTCTTCCGGATCTTCCGCGTCTTCCGAATCTTCCGAATCCGTGGAAACCGCCGCGCCCGCCGCGGTCCCCGCGGAAGCTCAAACCGGAGAATAAGCCATGAAGAAACCCGCGAAACTATTCATCTTCGTGCTCCTGCCGGCGCTGCTGCTGGCGGGAGGACTGTACTACGGCGTCCGGGTGTACAAGCACAAGGACGTGTCCGCCAGCAAGTCCGCCGGTTCGAAGGACCCCGACCGGACCTACCGCGTCACGCGGGGCGACATGACGCTCGGATTGCGCCTTAACGGCACGATCGTGGCGAACAAGAAGCACAAGCTCGGCCTGGAGGCGAACTTCGCGACGCAGATCCTGACCGTGGTGGACGAGAACACCTCCGTGAAGGAAGGCGACGTGCTGATCGAATTCGAGGACAGCGACCTGATCGAACGCATCGAGGAAATGCGCACGACCCTCTCCAACACCGAAGAGGAGCTCGTGATCGCCATCGAGAACGAGAAGATCCAGGAACGCAAGAACGAGGTCACGCTCCGCGAGGCCGAGGACCGCGTGCGCTCGACCGAATCCGACCTGCGGAAGTATCTCCGCCTTACGCGTTCGCAGAAGCGCGACAGCAACGACCTGGCGATCGCGAACGCGGAGGCTGCGCTTGCTTCGGCCAAGAAAAACTACTCGGACAAGAAGTACGACATCGCGCATTCCGGCGTGACGGACGACGCGGCGCGGAAAGCGAATGAAAACGAGCTGAAGAACCTTCAGAACAAAATCGAATCGAGCGAGAATTCACTGAACCAGGCGGAGATCGAGGGAAAGAGCTTCAAACATTACGATGACCCGATCAAGCTCATGAGCCTGAACAATTCCGTGGAACAGGCACGCCTCAACCTCGAACAGGCGCGCATCTCCACCTCCTCTGCCCTCGTCCAGGCCAAGAAGCGCGTCGACAACCTCCGCGCGAACTCCCGCCGCCAGGCCGCCACGCTCGAACGCTACGAATCCTATCTGCCCATGATGAAGCTCACCGCGCCGACGGACGGCATCGTGATCTACGGCGACCCGGACCGCCGCTGGGGCGGCGAGGACATCAAGCCGGGCCTCGAGGTCCGCAAGGGCGAGATCCTGCTCACGATCCCGGAAATGACGAACCTGATGGTCAATTTCGATCTGCCGGAGGCGTTCCGCTCGAAAGTCACGGTCGGCAACCAGGCGATCATCACGCCGGAAGCCATCACCACGCTCAAGATCAAGGGCCAGATCACCGAGATCGCCACGCTGCCGGTCAACCAGATGTACTGGGACGAGACGTCCCCGAAAATCTATCCTTCGCGCATCGCGCTCGAGGTGCAGGACCCGCAGCTCGTGAACGGCATGTCCGTGATCGTGGAGATCGTATCAAGCGTCCTTCACGACGTGATCTCCGTGCCGATGGAGGCCGTCTTCGAGAACGACAAGGGGTTCTTCGTCTTCGTGAACCGGAACGGCACCCCCGAGGAAGTCGCGGTCACCATCGACGAATCCAACGACACGTCGGTCCGCATCACGGAGGGGCTGAAAGACGGCGACGTGGTGTACCTGTACCGTCCGTACCAGAAGAAGCAGTCGGACCAGTGAGCGCCCGGAGTTTTCGATGAACGACGACGTGGTGGTGCAGCTGCGGGACATCCGCAAGACGTACAATCCGGGCACTCCGGCCGCCGTGCATGTGCTGAAGGGGATCTCGTTCTCCATCCAGCGCGGGCAGTTCGTCGGTATCGTGGGCACGTCCGGCAGCGGCAAATCGACGATGCTGAACATCCTCGGCATGCTCGACGTGCCGACGTCCGGCGATTATTTCCTGGAGAAAGTGAACGTGGCGACGCTGTCGGACAGCGCGCAAGCCACGGTCCGCAACATCCGCATCGGGTTCATCTTCCAGAGTTTCAACCTGTTCCCGTACCTCACCATCGAACAGAACATCGAGGTGCCGATGATCTACAAGCGCGTTTCGCCGCGCATCCGCCGGGCGCGCGCCCTGGAGCTCGCCAAAGTCGTCGGGCTCGGACACCGCCTCGGGCACCGTCCCACGCAGCTTTCCGGCGGCGAATGCCAGCGCGTGGCCGTGGCGCGGTCGCTCTGCAACGATCCGGCGTTCCTGCTCGCCGACGAACCGACCGGCAACCTCGACGAGAAGACCGGCAACGAGATCATGGCGCTTTTCCACCGCATCAACAAGGAGCAGAACGTGACGATCATCATGGTCACGCACAACCCGATGTTCGAGCCGCATTACGACAAGGTCATCCGGCTCCGCGACGGCCGCATCGTGCAGACGAAGCCGACCGACTCCGTCGACGAGCTTACGGGCCCGCTGTCCGGGTTCGGCGAGCTCCCGCAGGACAAGATGGCGGCGGACGCGAAGGCGACGCTGAAGACGACCGCGGCGGCGGAAGAGGAGGGCGCCTCGAAATGATGCGTTTCACCGACATCGTGTCGCTGTCGTTCCTGAACCTGCGGCTGCACAAGACGCGTTCCATGCTGACCTCGCTCGGCGTGATCTTCGGCGTCGGGAGCGTGATTTCCATGATGGCGATCTCGAAGGGGGCGGAACGGTCCGCTCTGTCCCAGATCGAGTCCATGGGCATCGACAAGATCATCATCTACACGAAGAAGCCGCATTTCGATTCGTCCGGCGGCTCATCATCGGGGCGCGGCGCCGCGACGAGTTCCGTGGAGGATTACGGCCTCGACGTCCGCGACTACCAGTTCATCAGGACGATGGAGAACGTCCACCACATCACGACCATCCGCAACACGCGCCAGCCGATCACGAAAGGCGAGACGCGCCTGGACCTGAAACTCTGCGGCGTCACCCTCGGATTCATGAAGGACACCTCCTGCCATCTTACCTCCGGGCGCTGGTTCAATGAGATCGACTTCCGGTCCCCCTCGACCATCTGCGTGATCGGGCAGAACGTGAAGCACCGGCTTTTCCCGCTGGGCGCGACGGACGTGGTCGGGTCGAACATCCGCACCCCGTACGCCTCCTACCGCATCGTCGGCGTGATCTCCAACGACAACGGCACCAGCCTGCCGGAAGTCGGCAGCCCGAACGACCTGATCCTGATCCCGTCCAACACCGACATGGCGATCTACGGCAACTACGCGAGCGAAAGCCAGGGGAGAAACCGCAACAAGGCGATCCTGGTGGACTACGACGTGATGCTGGTGAACGTCGCCAACCTCGAATACATCGACAACACGTCCAAACGCCTCCAGAACTACCTGGAGAAGGCACACGCGAAGAGCAAGGACTGGGACATGATCGTCCCGCTCGACCTGCTCAAACAGCGCGAACGCACCCAGAAGATCTTCACCATCGTCATGGGCGCCATCGCCAGCATCTCCCTGCTCGTCGGCGGCATCGGCATCATGAACATCATGCTCGCGAGCGTGTCCGAGCGCAAGAAGGAGATCGGCACCCGCCGCGCCCTCGGCGCGCAGAAGCTCGACATCCTGTTCCAGTTCCTGATCGAGACGGTCATCCTGACCACGCTCGGCGGCTGCATGGGCATCGGACTCGGACTCGGCCTTTCCGCCATCGTCACGAAGTACGCGGAAATGCCCACCGTCTCCTCCATGACGAACATCATCGGCTCCCTGCTGATCTCGTCGTTCGTCGGCGTGGTCTTCGGCACCTATCCGGCATGGCGTGCGGCGCAGCAGAACCCGATCGACGTGCTGCGTTCCGAGTGATCCGGCCGGAATGCCGCATAAAAAGCCGCGAAAAGCGCGGTGCAGCCGGAAAAAATGCGGAGTTTTTCGGGAAAAACACTGGTAAAATCAGCGATTTGGAGTATCTTTAAAGTGTGATTTTGCGAACCGCCGCCGACGCAGGGAACACGATTTCCCGCGCGGTCCGGTCAGGCGGTCCCGCCCGCGGAACGGAAAACCTCGGAGGACGAGTTGAATCTCCTGAAATTTTCGAAAATGAGCGGGGCAGGCAACGATTTTGTGGTCGTCGACTGCTCCGAGTCCGCCTATGCCTTCACGGCGGACAGCATCCGCAAGCTGTGCGACCGCAGACGCGGCATCGGCGCGGACGGGCTGATCCTGCTTTCGAAATCGCGCATTCCGGGCTGCGGACAGGTCGTCATGGAGTTCTTCAACTGCGACGGCTCCAAGGCGGAACTCTGCGGCAACGGCCTGCGCTGCGCCGCGCTGTTCGCGTACGAACACGGCCTGACGCGCGACACCTCCATCACGTTCGCGACGGGCGGCGGCGAGCTGGCCGCCGAGGTCATCGGACGCGGCATGGTCCGCATCGAACTCCCGGTCACGGAGCAGTTCGAAAAACACGAGAACGTCGCCGGATTCACGGTCTTCAAAGGCGCGGTCGGCGTGCCGCACGCGGTCGTCCGCATGGACGGCCTGGAGCATGCGGACATTCTGCGTCCGGGGCGTCTGCTCCGGTATCACGAAGCCTTCGCGCCGGCGGGCGTCAACGTCGATTTCCTCGAGTTCGGGCACGATTTCGGCGAGCCCGTGCTGATCCGCACCTACGAGCGCGGCGTGGAGGACGAAACGCTGGCCTGCGGCACCGGGATCGCATCGTCCGCCCGCGTGCTCGCGAAGTTCTTCCACGCCCCCGCCGACCTCACGTTCCGCACGCGTTCCGGCGAGCTCGTCCGGACGCATCTCCCCGACTGCGATTCCTGCGCTGAAGCACAGCACTGCCGCAGTGGAGGCATTTGCTTCCTGACCGGACCCGCCGTCGAGGTATACCGGGGGACCGCCCCCGCCGACAGATTCGAACTGGCGGCCGTCACGGCTGCCGACAGCCATATTCCCAAGGAGAAGGATCCTACACCATGAAAATCCAAGGTCTTTACACCGCGCTTGTGACCCCGTTTCGCAACGGGGCGGTCGATTACGATAACCTGACCCGGCTGGTCGAAATGCAGGTCGCCGCCGGGGTCGACGGCATCTCCCCGGTCGGCACCACGGGCGAGTCGCCCACGCTGAGCTTCGAGGAGCACGAACGCGTGATCGCGACCGTGGTGCAGCTGGTGAACGGCCGCTGCAAGGTGCTTGCCGGAAGCGGCGCGAACTCCACCGCCGAGGCGCTGCATCTGACCCGCCATGCGAAGAGCGACGGCGCGGACTTCTCGCTTCAGGTCGCCCCGTACTACAACAAGCCCACGCAGGAAGGCCTTTACCGCCACTTCGCCACCATCGCGGATTCCTGCGACATCCCGATCGTGATCTACAACGTTCCAGGCCGCTCCGGCGTGGCAGTCTCCGCCGAGACCATCGCCCGCCTCGCGAAAAACTGCAACGTGGCGGGCGTGAAGGAGGCCAGCGGCTCCGTGGACCGCGTGTCCGAGATCCTCGACCTCTGCGACATCCCGGTCCTGAGCGGCGACGACGCCCTCACCGTGCCCATGATGTCCGTCGGCGCGGTCGGCGTGGTCAGCGTGGCGTCGAACGTGATCCCGAAGGAGATGAAGCAGCTCGTGGACCTCTGCAACGCCGGTGCGTACGAGCAGGCGCGCGCGATGCACCGCAAGCTCTACCGTTTCTTCAAGGGCATGTTCATCGAGACCAACCCGATCCCCGTCAAGGCCGCCATGGCGATGCGCGGCCTGCTGGAGGAGGAATACCGTCTGCCGCTCTGCCCGCTCGCCGACAAGAACCGCGAGACCCTGCGGCAGATCCTCGCCAACGTCCCGGTCGACTGAGGAAACTTCACTCAACTGGCGCCCTTGAAACCCTCCGGTCCAGCGATCCCGCAGAAAGCTCCGGCTTCCCGCTTCGGGAAGTTCGTCCGGTTTTTCCTGCGCGTGACGCGTCCGTGGCGCTGGATCTATGCCGGGATGTTCGCCGGCGTCCTGCTTGCGACCGTCGCCGGGTATGTCCTGCCGATCCTGCAGAAACGCCTCATCAACGACCTGACCGCACGCGAGTCCGGCGGCATTTGGCAGCTCTTCGTCGCGACCGGGGCGCTGATGCTTCTGGTCCGTTTCGAAGCGCTCCTCCGGCAGCGCGTCGCGAACTCGACCGTTCACAAGGTCATGTTCGCGCTGAAATCGCGCATTTCGGGGCGCCTGTTCGGCCTGCCGCCCGGGCTGCTCGACCGGCTCGGCGGCGGTTATCTCTCCGGACGCCTCGGGACCGACGTTTCCCAGCTTCAGGTCTTCTTCTCCAACACGCTTTTTCTGGTCCTTGCCAATCTCCTGAAAGTCGCGGGCGGCCTCGTTTTCCTGTTCATCCTCAGTCCGCGCACCGGGCTCGCCGTCCTGCTCGTCTTTCCCTGCTACGCCGTTCTTCTCTACCGTTTCCGCAGGGACCATTACACCGTCTCCCGCCAGATCAGCGAGCTCAATGCCCGCAACCAGCGCATGTTCGCCTCCTCGCTTGGCAGCATCGAGCTGGTGAAGACGAATGCCGCGGAGGAGCGCGTCGGCGGCGCCATCCGCACCGGACTTGCGCGCGAGACGCTGTTCCGGCTCCGCGCCGTGCGGCTCGCAAACACCTTCCGCTTCCTCGCCGGGCTCATTCCGCTGTTCAGCCAGGGCATCCTTCTTGCCGCCGGCATCCATTTCGTCCTGAAGGGCGAATGGACGCTCGGCTCGCTCTGGGCGCTGAACTGCTACCTCATGAACGTCTTCAACCCGCTCAGCCAGCTCTGCGGCGCGTTCCCGCTGGCGCAGTCCGGACTCGCCGCCGCCGCACGCCTCATCGAGCTGGAGAACGCCACCTGCGAGCCGAACCTCGATTCCGGCATCGCGGACTTCACCCTGAGAGGAGAGATCGAGCTCCGCGGCCTCTCCTTCGCCTATCATCCCGGACGCCCCGTCCTGAACTCGCTCGACCTCAGACTTGAACCTGGCACGAAGCTCCTTGTCTCCGGTCCCTCCGGCTCCGGCAAAAGCACGCTCTTCGCGCTGCTCCTCGGCTTCTACAAGCCTCTCGCGGGCGGGATCCTGATCGACGGACGTCCCGTCGGCGACTACAACGTTCGCGCGCTCCGGCGCAAGATCGGCTACCTCGGGCCGTTCCCCGAGTTCATCCCGTCCACGCTCCGCGCCAACCTCACGCTCGGCTGTGACGACACCCCGGACGACGATGCCATTTTCGCCGCGCTCGCCGACGCCGGAGCCGAATCCGTCGTGCGCGCGCTCCCGCGCGGCCTCGACACCGTGCTCACCGAATCCGTCCGCAATTTCTCCGCGGGCGAACGCCTCCGCTTCGCGCTTGCACGCGAACTGCTCCGGGGCTGTTCCCTGCTGCTGCTCGATGAAGCCACGGCGCATCTCGACCCCGAAAACGAGACGCGTTTCCTGGAGGCCGTGCTCCGCGTGTTCGCTTTGCGGACGGTCCTGATGATCCGCCATACGCCGCATCCGCTGACGGATCCCTTCCCCGTTCTCCGCCTCGGAGACGCCGCGGAAAAATGATGGTTTCTTTGCGAATTTTCAATCTGTTCTGACTTGATTCCCCGTTTTTTTTTGCAATATACTAACAAATAAATATTCTTTTAGCTTCTTTTCTTATTTTGTTATTAATTTGACAAATAATTTTTTATCTTTTTTGCTTTGTTTTATTTGATTTTTATTCGTCAACAGGCTATATTTAGATGTTATTATATAATAGTAACCCCCGCGCATGTTGCACTTAGTTGCGCACAACAACCCCCTTTTGAGGGAAGGAGCGAGAAAGTAATGGCTAATGTTACGATTTTTGTGAACGCCGAATGGACGGAAAACAAAAACATCCTGACCTGGGGAAACGTGGATTATTCTCCGATCGGCTACATCAGCGAGAACGGCGACATCACCCGGGCGTCCGGCAGATTCTTTTACTCGACGGTTGCTGATTTGGAATCTGACGTGCAGGCCGCGACGCCCGCCAACTTTTCGCGTGATGGCTATCAAAACATCCTGCAGCTCGGCGAAGGCGTCTTCGCGGGGGAAAGCAAGGCGGACGGTGACTGGTACTGCTGGACCGCGGATAACGCGAACGCAACGAAAGCAGCGCAAAGCGAGTATGTCGACGGGGTTTATGGAAACGTCCTTCAGCTGACGATCGACGACACGACTCTCTATCTGGGCGAGAAGAACGGAAGTTACGTCGCAAGCGATCTGCAGGCCGCCGTCAACTTCGCCAATGCCGGCGACACAATCGTTTTCTACAACGAGACCTATCCCGACAAACCCGGCATGGTGGACTATATGTTCGACGCCCAGGGGAAGATCATTGTCGACAAGGACCTGACCTTCCGCACCGGCAGCGGTTATAACTCTGATGAGAAAAAAGAATCGTACTACGTCAAAAAGGCCGTCAAGCTCGATGCCCTGGAGATCCAGGACGGAGCGACCCTGACGTTCCAGTACGGCCTCTTCTCCATGGAGGACATCCTGAGCAACTCCGGCACGCTGAAGTTCATTGAAAACGCCCGTTTCAACGCCGACCTCTTGCAGAACATCAAGCTTGACGACGCCACCGTAGAGTCCGGCCTCATCCTGGTCGACACTTCTTCCTGTTTCGTCGCATCCTCCATCGAGTCCGGAACGGTCGTGGTCCAGGCCGGAAACTCCACGCAGAAGACGAAGTGGATCGAAAGGCCCGTTGCCGCCTCCATCGGCGACGACGTGACGGTCAAGTTCAATTATCCGGGCTGCACGGAGCCCCGCGTGCTCAACAAAGAAGGCGGCGGATACAAAAAAGTCTTCAAGGCGACGAAAGAGGGCTCTACGACCCTCTACTGGATCGAAGGGGACGCCGAGCCATCCCATGACGGATACACGGTCTACGGATACTATGTCACCAACGAATACGAGAGCCTGTTCCTGGTTTGCGATGCCTTCGACCTGAAAAGTTCCGGGCTGGACATGTACACCACCAGTGCGGTCTATGTCGGCGTCTCGGACAATAAAGTCCATTCCAACAACCTGACGGGCCAGGGCTCGACCGACGTGACGATAGACGGCTCTGTTCTGAAGTACGACACCCTTGCAGACGCACTTGCCAGCACTTACGTGGTGACGGACCATGCCATTGGCAAGGACGAACAGGGCGTCGTCATCCGCCTCAAAGGCGATGCCCTCGACCCCTCGGCAGTTCGCCAATATGACACCATCGCATCTCTCGGCGCGCAAGAGCGCGATATCATCGTGGAGCCGGACAAGTATTGGGACGGGAGCAAATGGGTCTACGACAAAGTCGACATCAGCATCAACAGGCTCGCGTCTAACACCGCTGCGTCCCTCATGACGTTTGCGAACCTGTACAGCATGACGGTCGGCGACTGGGAAATCGGCTCCGGCTCCGGCAAGTTCAGCACGGTGAACTTCGTCAATATCGGCGAGAAAGGCAACGACAATGCCCGGCTTACGATCGACTACAGGCTGAAGGCGCTGGGCGCCGCCACGATCCGCATCGTGAACTGCAACGTCTACAGCAATCGGCATTTCTCCGTGACCGGCGGCACGCTCATCATCGAGGATTCCGACGTTTATATCCTGGTCGGGTACGAAAACGGCGTCCTTTCCACGGAAAACAACTGGCTCGGGTCCGGCACGGTCGTCCTCCGCAATTCCACGTTCAAAGTCCACGACGGCGAGGGGAACAAGTACACCGTGAACCTGAAGGACGACGCCGAGTTCATCATTTCCGGCGAATGCACCGTGGACGCCGTGTTCACCGACCTGGCGGGGATCTCCGATACCCGCATCACGTTCCGCGATGCCATCCTGGGCGAAGACACCCACATCGGCATGAGCGACAACGACCGCGGCGCGACTCTGCATTTCGAGGGCAACAATACGCTGAACGGCGCGACGATCGAACAGTCGGGCGGCCAGGCCATGGTGATCGACACCGGCGCCACGCTGGACCTGAACGGCGGGGCGATCAGCCTGCCGGACTACGGGGACAAGATCAGCACGATCACGAAC
>JAEEGG010023507.1_pt1 | contig 12031 bp, 7 predicted proteins | sample 9134161 | NCBI WGS metagenome assembly JAEEGG01 (sample SAMN16246543, study PRJNA631951) | gut metagenome | biome: gut microbiome; feature: rumen; material: CR-attached | host: Bos | place: Iran: Karaj | collected 2018-10 | reverse complement strand
CAACGGCTACGGCATCCAGACGAAGACGACCACATTCCAGCTCGACGTGATCGTAAAGATGGTCGACCTCGTGGCGCAGCATACCGTCTACAGCAACGTCTACACGGGCAGTTACCGCGAACAGCGTCCCATCAGCGCGGAACAGTTCGACAACGACATCTTCCAGAGCCTCATGAAATCCGCGCTCGAGCAGGCCGCCGAAGATTTCTATGACGTCTGCAAGGAAGGCCGCCGGAACAAGGTCACCGTCACCCCGATGCCCTTCATGGTCAAGGTCATGCCATCCGGCAAGGGCTCGCTGTTCAGCAAGGACCTCAACGCTTCCGACGCGGAGATCTACGCCGACGGCATCCGGGTCGCCTCTGGCGGCGAAACGTTCCCCCTTTCCGAGGGGCAGCACACGATCGAGGTCAAAGCCGACGGCTGGAAGACCAAGACGATCGGCCTGAACGTGGATTCCGACCTGACCGTCAAGACAACCATGGAAAAGAATTAACGGCGAAAGGACCAACACGATGAACATGAAAAAACTCTTCCTCGCACTCGTCTGCACCGCGCTGTCCGCCGCTGCGTTCGCGGCCGACAAACTCGCCGTCGCCGAACCCGTCGGAAAGGGCGGCGTGCCCGCGTCCGACATCGAAGCCTTCTGGAGCATTCTCGAAGTCTGCGTCCAGTCCGACGAATACACGCTCATTTCCCGCAGCGCCCTGAACCAGATGATGACTGAAATCGGCCTCACGACCAGTTCCGACCTCGTGAACCTCAACTCCGCGCAGAAGGCGAGGCTCGGCCAGGTCGAAGGCGTGAAATTCATCCTCGTCTCCGAGATCGCCAAGTTCGGCTCCCGCCTGAACTGCACCCTGAAGATCCTCGACGCCTCCACGGGCGAGATCGACCAGGCACGCACCGCGAACCTCCGCGTGAAGGACCTCGACGAGCTCGCCGACCAGATCGAGGCGACCATGCAGACTCTGCTTGCCGACGACAAGGGCATCCACAGGTCCGCCATCCTCGCCCCGGTCATCCGTGTCACCGCCCCGACCTATCTCGCCGAGGACTTCAATGTCCGCCTCGAAAGCTCGATGCTTGAGAAGGGACTGAAGCTCCAGAACCTCAAGTCCGTCGCAAAGATCCTCGCGAAAAACGACCTCGACAACCTCTCCGAGCTCGAACCGAAAATGTACGTGAAAGTCGGCAAGCTCCTGGAAGTTGAAATGCTGGTCCAGGCCACGATCACGCGCTTCGAGATCCAGAAGATCGCCTACAACGTCTCCGAGACCGGTGCCCGGGGATTCCGCTACATCGGCTACTTCGAGGGCAGCGTCCACATCATTTCCGCACAGACCGGCGAAATGCTCTGCAGCGTCCCGTTCGACGAGCGCATCAATTTCCGCGACCTCCCGGTCTCCATGACCCGCGACTGGACCCCCGACGACTACGGCAAATACCTCATCAAGACCGTGATCCCGCAGAAGATCGTCCCCGCTATTATGAAGTCCCCCGCGTTCCAGGACAAACTTCCCGAGCAGGCGAAACCGGCGGCGGAGGCGAAAGATACCGTAATCGAACGCACCGCCCCCGCCGAACGTCCCGCTCCGGGCGTAGAACGTCCCGCTCCGGGCGAAGAACGTCCCGCTCCGGGCGAACGCCCTGCGCAAAGGACCGTTCCGGGAGATATTCCCGCCGAACGTCCCGCTCCGGGCGAAGAACGTCCCGCTCCGGGCGAACGCCCCGCGCAGAGGACCGTGCCCAGGGACGACGTTGAAATCCTGAAATCCGTCGAAGACTGAGCGAAATGACGTTTAAAGTTCCAACCGCCGCACGCGTTATTCTGCGCCGGCTCGTCCCCGCTGCGGCAGCATGTTTCATCCTCGCCGGCTGCTCCAGCGTCGTCAACTCGCATACTCAGAAAGAGGAGATGATGGCGGATTACCTCGCCGGAAACAACGACGACGCACTTGACGAGATCGAATACAAGCTGCGCGAGCCCGCGTGGTACAATTCCTCCGTGGTCGGCACAGGCGATGAGCTCATGTGGCGCCTCGAATCCGGCAGCATGAACTTCCATATCGGCGATTTCGAGGAAAGCATCGAGCAGTTCAGGATCGCCGAGGAGCTGATCGAGCAGTACGACGAACGCGCCGACGTCAGCGCGCGCGACGTCGCCGCCGAGGCGGGCGCCGCACTCACCAACCTCAACGCCCTGCCCTACCGCGGATTCTGCCGCGACCGCATCGCGCTGGCCGTCTACAAGGCGCTCGCCTACCTCGGAGCCGGCAGGGAAGATGCGTTCCACGCGCAGATTCGCCGTCTCCGCAACGAACAGAAGAAGGTTCAGGACGACTACAGCAAGTTCTTCGAGCAGGAACAGGAACGCCTCGAGGCCGAAAAACTCAAAAATCCCGACGCCGCGGAGAAGGCCGACACCCTCGCTCAGCTCTCGAAGATCGCCGAGGATCCCAAGAACTCCGCGTTCGCATCCAGCATAAACCGGATCAAGAAGGTCGCGAACAAGGGATACGGAAACTTCCTCAACCCCGCCGCAATCTTCCTTTCCGGGCTCGCCTCCGTCCGCGACGGCAACTACGAGAACGCCAGGATCGACTTCCAGCGCCTCAACGAGGCTATGCCGAACAACCCGATGTTCAGCAAGTATTACGTGACCTCGCTTGACAAGACCGGACGCGAGATCCCGGCGGAACTGGAAGGCGTCCAGCCGTTCGATTTCCCGCTGGACGAGAACTGCGTGTTCGTCGTGTTCGCAAACGGACGGAGCGCCGCGTTCGAGGAAAGCTCCATCTACTTCCCGGTCATGACCGCCTGGCCGTCCTGCGCGTTCTACGACGCGCCGTTCCAGCAGCTCGAAGCCGATGCCGGCGGCAAAAAATACACATCCACGATCCTTGCCGACATGGACGGCATCCTGGCGCAGGAGTTCGACGAACGCCTCCCCGGCATCATCACGAGAATCGTCCTCGGCACCCTCATCAAGGAGGCCGCGTACTACGCCGGGATCGCCGTGATCGCCGCGCAGGACGACATGGACCCCACGGTCCAGGCGCTCGCGCTCGGCGCGGTCGTCGTCGGCGGCGCGGCATACCGTGCGGCCATGAACACCGCCGACACGCGCAGCTGGGAAATCCTTCCGAAGGAATTCCAGCTCACGCAATTCCCGATGCCCGCGGACAAACAGGTCAAGATCAAGCTGAACGGGCCGGCCGGCAGTCTCTCCCAGGGACTTCAGCTCCCGGCCGACAGCAAGTCCGCCATCATCTTCGTCGATGCACCCAGCGCGCAGAACGTGGCGTTCCACGTCCTGCCGATCAAAACAAAATAACCCCACAGGAGAACGACCTATGAAAAAGATATGTCTGATGGGCTGGTTCGCCGCGATCGTAATGCTCGCAGCCTGCCAGAACTCCGTAAACACCGTGGAAAACGCGGACAAGACCATGACCCCGAACACGATCTCGGATTCCAGGTTCGTCACCGACGGTTTCCTGAAACGCCGCCTCGCGCTTCAGAGCCTCACCACCGGCCGCACCGCCGACGGCTTCATGCGCGCCCAGCTCGAAGTCGTGAACGTCCGCACCGGCGCATTCGCCCAGGCGTGGAGCGACATCACCGGCGAAAACCCGTACAAGATCCGCTACCGGTTCACGTGGTTCACCGAGGACGGCATGGCAGTGAACAACACGGTCCTGGCCGACTGGCAGGACGCCACCATCATCCCCGGCGAGACGCTCTTCCTCCAGTCCGTCGCCCCCTCCAAGAACTGCAGCGATTTCAAGATCAGCCTCCGCGAGGCGGATTAACCTGAAAGGACTTCACACATGAACATTCGTTTCCTGACACTCGCGGTCTCCGCGGCCGCCGCATTTGTGCTCGCCGCCTGCGCGAGCGAGAACACCGTCATTTATGATCCCGCGACCACCAAGACCGGACTCCGCCAGAACCGCAACGTCTCCAGCGAGGAAATGCGCGAAGTGACCCTCGCCGCCGTTCAGGGCGCCATGACGAACGCCAAGTTCACGTCCTTCCTGAGGAAATACCAGCAGGAAATGGGCGACCCCGACGCCATCCCCGTGCTGAAGCTCGACAAGACCATCAACGACACCGACGATCCCGACCTGAACACCTCCGAGATCACCGACATGCTCTTCGAAGAGCTCCTGAACTCCGGCAAAGTCGACGTCACCATGGCAGAAGGCGCGGGCCGCACGCAGGCCATCGCCGCCTCCCGCGACCTCGAATACGACGAGAATTTCGACCAGAGCACCGTCGCCAAGCGCGGCACGCTCCAGGCCGCCCGCCTCGTGCTCCGTCCGAAAGTCACGTCCAACTCCGTCCGCGACGGCAACACCCAGGCCGTGACCCGCACGTTCGTGCTCGAAATGGCCGACGTCCAGACCGGGCTTGTCATGTGGAAGTTCACCAAACAGCTCGCCTTCATGAAGAAGAAAAGCTCCGTCGGCTGGTAATCGTTCATCCGGACATCAAGGAGACTTCCCCCCATGAATAAGTTCATCGTTTCCGCAGTCGGCATCGCCGCGGCGCTCGTCCTCGGCGCATGCAACAACATCGCCAAATTCGACTACAACGGCGCGCAGGGTACGCTGGCGAAGTTCGCCGAGCCCGGTTCCGCCACGAAATCCGTCGCCGTCATGCCCTTCATGGACCAGCGCGGCGCGAAATATTTCGATCCCTCGCAGGCAGGGCTGGCCTCGGCCCGTCCTTCGGGCGACCACGGCTCGTTCTTCCTCGCCCTCATCCCGTTCATGCCGTTCGGCTACGTCGAGAAGGAACAGCCCGAGCTCAGCGAGGACTTCGTTTCGCTCGAACGCTTCCACTTCGACGTGCAGAACGACCTCGCCGCCGCCGCATTCGCGAGCCTGAAGAGCTCCAATCTCTTCTCGGAAGTGAAGCGCGCGAACACCGCCGCACAGGCCGCCGACGCCGACTACATCTGGCGCGGCAGCGTGACCAGCACGTTCTACCGCGGACGCATCTTCACCTACGGCATCTCCGTCTTCTCCCCGATCCTGTGGGTGGTCGGCATCCCGGACGGGAGCTCCACCAACGAACTCGGCGTGAAGTTCGAGCTCGTCGACCGCGCCAGCGGAAACGTCGTCTGGGAATACAACTATCTCAACAGCGACTACCTCAACCACTGGCTCTATGCCCGCGTCGGCAAGGACGCCAGCCTGTATCCGCAGCTGATGAAACAGGCCATGAACGGTGCGCTGTACGACCTCTCGAAGAAGATGCCCGGTCTGTGAGCATCCTGTCTTTATAAAGTTGTGTTTTCGCCACGGGATCCGACGGGTTCCGTGGCTTTTTTCCTTTTGGATTTGTCGCGATCCGCAAAAAATCGTTCTTTTTAGGGCTTTCCGGTGGAATTTTCGGAAATCCGTGCTAAAGTAAAAGGGTCATTTTCGCAACCCTGTGGTGTAATGGCAGCACAAGTGGTTTTGGTCCACTTAGTTCAGGTTCGAGTCCTGACAGGGTTGCCATTTTTGCCCTGTCCGCAAAACCCGAGTGTAATATTACACAACAGTTCGGGGAATCATTCTTTACGCAGGCACAGTCCGCGACACACGGATTCTTCACGGCACCTTTGTTTGGGACAATCGAACAGGCTTTTGTGATTCGGGAACTGGGAGCCGGTGAAAAAATCATTCTTTTAGTGTAAAATTAAATACTCCATCCGCCTGTTTTTCTTCGAGCTTCAAACGGAACACCTTCATTAGAGTTTCTTTTTTTTTAACGGTTTCTTCGCAGAATCTCTTCTTTTTTCACCTCAAAATAAAAAAATAATAAAAAATCAATAAAATTATTTCAAATTCATTTGCGTTATTGCAGTTTTGTGCTATATTAGTGCAATTATCCAACACATCTTTTCACCATCCGAATTCAAAAAGGAACCATCACCATGGCAAACTTAAAAGATATCGCCGACCGCGCGGGAGTCAACATTGCGACCGTCTCGCGTTTCTTCAATAACCGCAAGCTCGTCAAGGCCGCGACCGCGGACCGGATCGAAGCCATCGTCAAGGAAGTCGGTTACCGCCAGCGCGCCAGACGCCAGGGACCGCGCACGCCCGACCGCGTCGGCATCCGCCATTTCCGCGTGATGATAGTGATCAGCACGATCTCCCCGATCGAACACTTCTTCCACTGGGGAGTCGTCTCCAGCTTCATTTCGGCCGTATTCGAGGAACTCCAGAAGCTCGACATCTCCATGGAGTTCTGCATCGTCGGCGAGGACGGCACGATCCCGGAGCGCCTGAACCCCGACTACTGCGACGGCGCGATCATCCTCAGCGAACCGGAAGACACGAAAACGCGTGAAAAACTGCACCAGCGTCTGCGCGACATCTCCACGGTCAACGCGTTCCTCTCGCCCGGAGCCGCCGAATTCGATTTCGTCATGTTCGACGATACCGAGGTCGCCCGCCTCTCCATGCGTTATTTCCTGGAGCACGGCGTGAAGGAAGTCGCGATCTTCCCGAACTACGTCGGACGCTTCACGCACAAGGAAATCCACGAAACGTTCAAAACCGAGTGCGAACGCGCCGGCATTCAGTGCCACGAGATCCCCGACATCAATCGCAACGGCATCTCCATGAATGAATTCTACAGGAAGGCCGCGGAGGCGTTCCTCCAGCTCAAGACCGCCACGGGCATGGCGTTCGTCACCAGCGCGGACATGCTCGGCGTGCTGAACGAACTCCGGGCTCAGGGCGTCGACATCACGAAGTACGAATTCATCGCCGCGTTCGCCTGCGTTCATGCGCTCCGTTACTTCGAGAAGCTCGCCCCGTTCATCGACCTCAAGCACCATCAGCTCGGCGTCATGACCGCAAAACGCCTTCTCGACAGGATCCACTCGTTCAACAAGCTCCCGCGCACCGACATCGTGATCTCGCCCGAGCTCGTTGAACTCGGCAAGCTCGGATAAAACGGACGCGGGAGGACACGGCACCCGCTCCGGCTTCCCGCTTTCATCCGCCTCGTATACGGCGCCGCATTCGTGCGGCGTCTTTTTTTTTGCTTCCGGCGACGGAACCGGTCTGATCAAATAGTCTATGTTTTTGAACAAAAAAGCGATAGAAAATCAGATCGTTGCATGATATTGTATATGGCATTCGGGATCATACGGGAAGAAAGTACTTCCGTCCCGCACGCACGAATTCTACATTCACAACCTCAGTACCATCATGGAGGCCGCCGCATGAAAACCAGCCCGATCACCCCCTGCCCCGTTCAATTCGAATCAGGAACACGCCGCCGCATCGACCTCGGCGGGACCTGGAGGCATCAGATCACCGCAAGCGCGGATCGTCCCGACGAAGCCGCCGCATGGGAGGATTTCGAGGTGCCGGGCTGGAAGAGCGCGGTCCGCAGGGACATGCCGTATTTCCTGTGGTTCCGCCGCACCATCGAGGTCCCGGCAAACTGGCACGGCAAACGCGTCGTGCTGAACCTGCGCGGAGCGAGGAACACGCCGAAAGTCTTCATAGACGGGAAATTCGCCGGAAGCAAGTTCGACGGATGGACGCCGTTCGAGCTTGACATCACGGATTTCGTGTTGCCGGGCAGCGCCCATGTGCTCGACCTGTGCTGCGGCGACCGGAGCGCGGTCGAAGACCTCACGAAAAGCACGGACGAGATCGCGCACACGATCGCCCCCGTCGGCGGCTTCCACGACAACTGCGGCCCCTTCCAGTCCGTTTACCTGGACGCTTACGAGCCGCTTCACATCGAGGATTCCCGCCTCGCGATCGTGACCTCGGTGAAGAACATGACGCTGACCGTGACCGGTGCGGCCGTGAACGCCGCCGGACCCCTGCCCGACGCAAATGGACTCAGGATCGAGTGCGACGTGCTGGACGGCGAGGAGACCGTACTTTCGTTCGGCGGCACGCCGCAGTTCGGAGAGGTCAAGCTTTCCGATGAAGCGGACGACGCGCCGTTCAATCCGGGCGCATGGCGCTTCGAAGCGGCGTTCCCCGGCGCGAAGCTCTGGACCCCCGAAACCCCGAACCTCTATCAGCTCAGGATCCGCCTGTATCGGAACGGAACGCTCTGCGATGAATCGTTCACGCGGTTCGGATTCCGCGAGGTGTGGTCGGAAGGCCCCGACTTCTTCCTGAACGGCGTCAAACGCCGTCTGCTGGCGTCGAGCACCTGGCCCGCCTACGGATTCATCCCGCGCGAAGAAGTCTTCCGCCGCGTCCGCCAGTGGAAGGACGACGGCGTGCTGGCGTTCCGGTTCCACAACCAGCCGTGGCAGGAGGAATATCTGGAGGCGTGCGACGAGATCGGCGTGATGACCATCGACGAATCGCCCGTGTACACCGACGGCAACGCCATGTACGCGTACAACGAGGACATCTTCTGGAACAACTTCGCCGACGTGCTGCGCGGCATGATCCGGCGCGACCGCAACCACGCTTCGCTCGTGATGTGGAGTGTCGGCAACGAGATCCTGTTCATGGGCTCCGTCAAGTTCTGCCCCGACCTCAACCGCCGCCTCGGCGAAATGGGCACGCTCACGAAGCGCTTCGACCCGACCCGCCTCACCATGTTCGAGGCCGACCGCGACCCGGACGGCAAGTACGACATGATCGGGCTGCACTATCCCCACGAAATGCCCGCGCTGTACGCCTACCCCGACGCCGCCGAATGGCTCGGACGCCGCATTGAGGCGGAGGCCGCGGGCGGCATGCTCGGCAAGCAGTCCGGCACGTTCTTCTGGGACCGCAGGAAGCCTCTTTACATCGGCGAATATCTGTGGTGCCCGCAAACCGATTATTCCGTCGGCTCCATCTGGTTCGGCGAGGAAGTCTACCTCAACAGACAGAATTGCAACCGCGACGCGAAATATCTCGGCTGGATCGACCAGACCGAGGCGTTCCGCATGGCGAACGTGACCGGCATGTGCCCCTGGACCGCCTACGGATTCGGCGGCACGTCCGTCACCGGCGCGGCCGAGGCGGAAAAAGTCTTCTACCGCCGTATCGCGTGTTTCCGCCGCGACCGCTCGGACCGGGTATTCGCGGGGGCGAGGAAAACCGTCGCGTTCGATGTGCTGAACGATTCGCCGGAGACGCAGGAACTGGAACTGACGATCGCTCTTGACGGCGCGGACGTCGATTCCGTTCGTCTCACGCTCGAACCCGGCGGTGCGAAGACCGTTTCGCTCGCGTTCACGGCGAAGGAAGTGAAAGAGAAAGCTCTGCCCGATTTTGAGGAATCCACACTCGAATTCCGTCTGATCGCCAACGGCGCCGAGGTCCAGCGCGAAAGTTTCCGCTACAAGATCTACCCCGCGCCCGTTGCCTGCGAAAATAAAAATGTATTCGTCTATCGTGCGCCGGGCGATGTCGATTTCGCCTCACTGAATCCGGCGGCGGATATCGTCGTCATCGAGGAAAACGTGCTCGGGACGCCGACGGAACCCGCCGCATTCGACACGAAGGGTTTCACCGACTTCCTGAACGCGGGCGGACGTGCGCTCGTTCTGGCGCAGGACACGCTCGATCCGCTCGGACTCGGCGTGAATCTCACGGACCACCCGTCGACCATGGCGTTCCCGCTCGCGATGGATCACCCTCTCCTCGCCGGGCTCGAACCCGCCGACTTCAAATGGTGGGCGGACGGGCACTACATCTCCAAACGCGAGATCGTCCGCGAGGGCAGAAACGGCCTGGAAGCGCTCCTCGTGACAGGCGGATTCAGCGCGCTCGCGCAGACGCCCTTCGCCGACCTGCCGTTCGGGAACGGGCACGTGGTCCTGATGCAGCTCCTCGCCGGCGGAAAACGCGCGAACGAACCCGCCGCGGAAATTCTGCTCGAAAACGCCATTTCCTATTTGGACGGACTCCCGCGGGAAACACCCGCGAAAGTCCGCATTCTCGCCTCGGATCCCGAGGTCCTTCGGCTCATGAAGACCATCGGCGTCGACGAAGCAGAAAACGCGCAGGAAGCCGGATTCATCGCGGCGGACGGCGACTGCGCCGGGCTCGACATGACGCCGGACCAGCTCGCGGCCTGGATTCGCGACGGCGGCGTCTTCTGCTGGCACATGCCGGACGCGCAGATGTTCGAACGCCTGAAACACGTCATCGGCGCGGACGGGATCGCCTGCGTGAAGGAAGATTGTTCCGGCATCATCGCCGACCGCAGCTCGAAACTGTTTTTCGGCATCTCTCAGGAAGATGTCACTCACTGCCGCATCTACGACTGGGACAGCAAGCTCGACATCCAGCCGGACGCCGTCTCCATGCGCTTCGTGCCGGAAGCGTTCGCGCAGCCCGGCCCGGTCTCCGGCGCGCTTAAGCTCGAAGGCGGCCCTGTACCCATGAACACGCCGCCGGTCGGCATGCCCGGATTCGTGGACCCGGCGCCTCATTCGGTCTTCACCGCCGTCCGCGAGAAAGCGGGGCTCGTCTGCCTCACGCTCCGCATCGACCCGCCCGCCGAACTCCCGGACATCGTCGACATGGGCGTGAACGGCGGTCACTACGTCTTCAAGTTCGCCGAAAAGCCGCTCTGCCGTATCGCGGTCGGCGACATGGAACAGCTCTGGTTCACGCCGGACAGCCCCGGCGAATACCGCACGATCATCCATCTGCCCGCGGGAACGTCGCAGATCGACGTGCGCGGCGTCGGCCGGGAGGGAGTCGGCGCGGGCGTCTTCGCGGAAGCGTTCCTCTCCGAAGCGGACTATCCCGCCGGAGTCGAAGTCCCCGCCGTGCCCGGTTCCCTCGCGGCATGGAAATTCGGCGAGGGACGCGTCGTGCTGGACGGCGCGAACTGGACCTGCAGCCGCGACAACAACGGTCCGCGCGGCGAACGCTATCTGAACGGGCTCCTGCGGAACCTGGGTGCGGGATTCCGCACTGCACGATACGATGCAGGCGAAGCCGACGACCCGGACAACCTGATCTCGCAGAACCGGATCGCAGCCGGAATCGTCGACATCGTCTCCAACAACACGCTCGTCGTGCTGGAAACGAAGTTCGACGCGACGAAGTCCGGTACGCATGTCGTCCATATCGACGCCGTGTGCTATCCCTACCAGCGCATTTACTCCCAGGTCCGGATCGAGATCGACGGCACACTCGTCGCCGAACGCGAGATCGCGTCGGACGTCACCGCGGGATATGACCTCGCCGAAGTCGAGCTCGACGCCGGGACGCACAGCCTCCGCATGACCTACGGCAACGACGGTTTCGGCGACGGCGGCGACCGCGCGCTTTTCATCCGCAAACTGAAAATCCTGCCGAAGTAAACATCTTCCTCGAAAAAACAGGACAGTCAACGACTGGAAACGTTGTCCGTGCCGGAGCGTAAGCCCGGCACTGCGACAGAGGCGTCCGCCTCCCCCTGCCCCGCCGTTCCGCATCGGTCCGGCGGGGTTCCTTTTTGCCGCGGAACGAATCATGGAAAGAAATGCGGCCGACCGTCCTTTTCTCAGTCCGGGTCCGGCTCTTTTCCGGCATTTTTCCCTTGTTTTTTGACGAAATAAAACATTTAGTCTATAAAAAACAACAAATAGTGCATTGCAGATTTGAAAAATGCATTGTATAGTTTAAACGAATGAATATAGATTTCCGCCTGACCGACCGTTCTTCATGCGCCGGGCGGAACGGCTGTTCACGTTGATAATCCGAACCTTAAGCTCAAGGAGCAAGTTCATGAAAAAACAATCAGCAGTTTCCACCGACAAGAAAAAAGCCCCCCGCATCATCGAATCCGACCTCGCGCAGCTCAAAGGGCCGCGTTCCATGGTCTGGAGCGACTGCGTCGGCGCCGGACGGATCGGCGAAGGCCTCCGCGAATCCTGGCGCAAGCAGCTGGAACAGTGCCACAAGGAATTCGGGTTCCGCTATCTTCGGGCGCACGGACTGCTCCACGACGAAATGCGCGTTTACAACGAGGACAAAAACGGCAAGCCCGTTTACAATTTCATGTATATCGACGATGTGTACGATTTCCTTCTCTCCATCGGCATGAAGCCGTT
>JAEEGG010023506.1_pt1 | contig 12031 bp, 8 predicted proteins | sample 9134161 | NCBI WGS metagenome assembly JAEEGG01 (sample SAMN16246543, study PRJNA631951) | gut metagenome | biome: gut microbiome; feature: rumen; material: CR-attached | host: Bos | place: Iran: Karaj | collected 2018-10 | reverse complement strand
TTTCGGGCGAGACGAAGGACCGCAATGAACAGTACGAAGTGTTTACGATGCTCAAGCGCGGGGCAAGCGAAAGTGTTTCGTTGCAGGAACGCTTGTACAAGATGCTTGTGCCTTGGGTGAACTTTGGTATCATGCCGATTTTTGCGCTTGCAAATGCCGGTGTCGAAATCAAGCTCGGCGGTCTCGATGTGCCCGTGCTTGGAGCTGTGGCGCTTGCCCTCATTTTCGGTAAGCCGATAGGAATTTTCCTCTTCAGTCTTTTGTCTGTAAAGATCGGCGTTTCCAAGAAGCCGAGCTACTCCTGGAAGGTTTTGTGGGGCGGCGGCATGCTTGCCGGTATCGGATTTACGATGGCTCTCTTTGTCGCTGGTCTCGCCTTTGAAGATGGTGCGAACAAGGATTCTGCAAAACTCGGCATCCTCCTCGGAAGCTTCAGCGCTGCAATACTCGGCACAATTTATATGAGCATCGTCTCGAAGAAAGAGTAAGCAGTAGGAAGTAGGAGTTAGGTTTTAGGAACGTCATCCTGAGGCAAAGCCGAAGGATCCAGTCACAGTCCTAGTAAACAGTGGCAAGTAAACAGGAATGTAAAAAGAACGTTTTTTAGCTTTCCTAATCACTAACCACCAACCACTAACCACTGTTTACTCTCTCTCGTCTAATATGCCGCATTTCGTCTATATGCTCCGTTGCAAGGGCAATCGCATTTACACAGGCTATGCCGTTGACGTGCAAGCCCGTTTTGATGAACATTGCAGTGGACGAGGTGCAAAATTCACCAAGGCATTCCCGCCGGAATGTGTGCTGCGCACGTTTGAACTTTCCGATTATAGACAGGCTCTCCGCCTGGAAGCCCGCATCAAAAAACTCAAGCGCCCGCAAAAAAAACTCCTTGCCGTCGGCGACGAGACGCTGGAATCGGAATTGCTTGCAGGCCTCGGCGAAACTCTGAAGCAACGAGCCTCAAGAATCCGCAAAGAGAAAGCGAAATCCCGCGAATGCAAGGGTACGCGGAAAAAAGTTTGTGCGAAAATAAGCCGGAAAAAGACTAACGCAGTGTAGCGCTTATCGCAAAAGCGAAACGACTCCTTGCCCCACGTATGGGGATTACGAATACAGAGATAATATACTTTTTCTAAAAGTATCGGTCAAGGGGGCGAGCGTCTGCCGAATTTTTGAGTTGGAGTGGCCTTAATTGGGCGTTTGTGATGGTGGAGACTATCTTTCGATTCAAAAATGAGTATTTTATTATTGAATTTTTTAAAGGCCATTATGCTATCTGTAGAAGACGCAAAGAATTTAGAAGACTTGTTCAAAATCAAGTCCGCCATCATGAGCAAGAAGCTCGAAGATGTTGGCGGTTTGAATGGCGTTATGGAAATTTTGGACTTGTCGCTTGATGCGCGCAAACACGAAGATTATAAAAAATCGCTGAAGATTATTGAACCTTTGATGGAGTCGCTTAAGAATCAGCCGTTTGTATCGAACGATACTGTTGCCTATGTGTCTATTTCGGATAGAATGGAGAAAATACTTTATCATCAGTATTACCAGACGTCTTCAAATCGGCAGGTGAAAAATATCAGCGAAGTCTGTCCGATGGACTGGATTTATCGCCAGTATGCTCTTGTGCTTTTGGATTTGGGTGACAATGCCAATGCGTTGAAGGCGGCGACCAAGGCGGTGCAATGGAATCCGTCGTCTGCGAAGTGTCGGGTTATGCTGGCGCTGTTTTGCGGCGCGGCGGGGCGTTGGGAGGATTCGTTAAAGGAAACTATTTCTGCAATGAAGTTTGCGTATCTTTCGACGGATTTGGTTCATTGTTTCCGTTCTTTGCGCGATTATTTTATTTATAAAGACTTGCTTAAAGAAGCTGTATATTGCAGTTTTTTGCGGGCGCGTTTTTCGTCGTCGCATGATGTGTTGTGTGAAATATTGAATGACATGATGATGCTTGCGAAGGGTATGGACTTTGACTATAAAAGCGTTAGCGATGAAGCCATGGCGGAGTCTTGCAAAAAATTCGGGATTACGCCGGGCTTTAATCCAGAAGTGATTGCCATTGCCAAAAGGTGTTACGAAGAGGCATTCCTGGCGGGAAAGGGCGAGAAAGCGAATTACTTTGCTCAAATCATGTCGGATTTGAAAACGGAACAGGAAAAAAGGAATGCCATTAGTTTAAGGCAACTTGTTGAACGTTCACGCAACATTGTGAGTTAGTGATTAAAAAGTTATAGTGAATAAAAAAGCCCGGCGCTGTGGCCGGGGAATGAGTTGGCGGGAATGTTTTTCTCGCCGATTTCGTTTATTTAATTACGATGCGGGATGTTTTGGCGAAGCTCTTGTTGGAGATTCTTACGAGCATTGTTCCACGGGGCAGGTGCCCGAGGTTGATGCTTGCCGAAGAGTGCAGTTCATGCGTATCGAGCAGGTGGCCCATCATGTCAAATATTTGTACGTGAACTGTTGAGGCATTTGCGAGTGTTACGGTCAGTTCGTTGTTTGCGTAGCTGAAGTTGAGAGGGCTGCATTTGGCAAGTTCAATCGCAGAGCCTTTTTCGCTAGAAGAAGATTTCGCTTTGCTGCTGGAGCTCTTCTTGTCGCTCTTGGAGCTGGATGACGATGTCGCTTTCTCACTGCTGCTCGACTTCACGCTACTGCTGGATTCGGTGCTGTTACTTGATTCCGCAGACGAGCTGGATTTTTCTTTGTTGACGCTAGACGAACTTGCGGTTGTTTGAGTGCTGCTGCTTGATTTCGCGCTACTGCTCGACGGTGTAACGCTGGAGCTATTCGGTTTTGCAGACGAACTAGAACGGCTATCGCTGCTCGGAGTGACGGACGAAGAACTGGGCTGTGTAATACTGCTGCTGGACGCGACGCTACTGCTGGACGTCGCGGAACTTGAAGATTCTTCCTTGGCTTTTACGATGATTTTTGCCTTGGCAGATGCGTTATTGGCGACTCCTTCGACATTCACGCTGATTTCGTATTCCCCTGCGATGTTTTTGTCATTGATCTTGCCGGAAAGTGTTACGATTTTCGATTCCTTGTCGCTCGACACTTCCACGCCATCAGGAATATTTCCGCTTACGTTAACTTTTTTTGTGTATGCGTACTTGAATACCAGCGGCTCTATGGATTCGCCGATTTCTACGGTCTGCGTTTCTTTGCCGCTAGAAAGCGTCACGGTTGCTGGCTGCTGTTCTACAGTGATTGTAACAGTCGCGGAGGCGTCGTTGTCCAAGCCTTTGACTCCGATTGTCGCGGTGTATTGGCCTGCTTCGGTGAGCTCGCCTACAGTGCCCGAAAGAGTCAATGTTTTCTTTGTATTATCTGGGGTCAACGAAAATTTTCCATTGGGCAAACCGACGACATCTTCCAATTCGGTAGCATTCTCGAACTTGAAAACTACAGGTTCGATGGATTCGCCTGCTTTTACGGTTTGCGAGGTCTTGCCGCTTTCGAGCGTTAGTTTTGTCACCAAGGGTTTGCGGTGTACATTGATTGTAACTTTAACGGTGGCGTCATTGTCCAAACCGTGAGCGACGATGGTTATCGTATAAACTTGATCGTTGTTATTTTCTGGAATGGTTCCCGAAATTGTTATCGTCTTTTTATCGTTGTCTGTCTTTGTAGAAAATGTTTTTGGAATATCTATAAATTCTTCGGATCGCATGTTCGAGAACGTGAGGACTATCGGTTTGATGTCGTCCCCTGCGGTAACATCCTGTGTTCCGTTTTCCGTAATCTCCAAAGTTGTAACAGCGGGCTTGTGCTTGACCGTTATCGTGCCGTTAACAACAAGTTTTTCGTCTGCCGAAGCGGTAAGGACAAGTTTGTAATTGTATTCGTGATCTTGAAGGCTTTCGTCTGGAGTGCCAGAAACAGTGACCGTCGAAGTTTCGGCATCGTAAGTTACCGTTACACCTTTAGGTTGATGTGAAAGGTCAATTACTTCGAGTGTTTTGTATTTGTAAACGATGGGCATAATGGCTTCGCCTGCGGTTACGGTTTGGTTGATGTCTCCGCTGACGTGTTCAATTGTTGCTTCATTGGAGGCCGCGAAAGCGCCGATGGCTGTCAATGTCATTATCAAGAACAGGACTAATCCGTGGAATTTTTTCATATAATCCCTCCAAAGGATGATGTTCATTGTTTTATTTGATATAATCTAAAAAAATGTATATGATTGCAACTTGTGTCGTTTCGCATGCTTGGCATTTTAAGCGCCTTATAATGTATATTTCTATTGATATGTTGATTGCGGAGCAATTTATGGATTTTCAAGACGTTTGGAATAAAATAGTCAAAAAGCAGAATGCTCTTTTTGGCAAAAAAGAAGATGTCGTCCAAACGATGTGGGAGTCTGTCATTTTGCCGGATTATCTCGAATATGACGAGGGGTGCGTCAATTCTCGGCGTGAAATTGGTTCGTCAGATGAAATTGCGAATATCGTTCTTTGTAAAGACGGCAGAGAAATTTGTGTTGTTGTATTGAGCCCGTCTGAAATGCGCGATGGTCGCGAACAGTTGCTTTCTTGCCTTAAACAGATGGATCCGTTGCCCTTGGGAATCCTTGTTTGCGATAAACTATATATTTATGATTATCAGTCCGGTTTGGACGACGATGAACAACCTTATGTCGAGATTTCGTTTGAACAAAATAATTTGGATGGAACTGATTTTGTAGAGTTCTTTAACGCTCAAAATTTTGACGAAACGCAAATTAAAGAATGGATTGCAAGGAAAAACGAAGAGCGGAGACTGTCGGAACAGAACGGCAATGATTTTGACAACAACGTTGCGAAAATAAAAAATGAAATAAGTTGTGGCTTGGTGAAGGAACTGTTAAGGAAATATTTTGTAGATGGAAAGAATTTTTCGATAGAAGAATTTGAAAAAGCCTATACTGAACGTAATCAATTAGCGGCGAATACGATACAGCCTACAAAGCGCCCGTCTCATGCATGCGTGGCCGAATTTAAGAATTGGCTTATTTTGCATCGCTATACATTTAGTGCGGCTGATGGATATGCAAGTGCCGTTGAGCGCATTCAAGAACACCAGCAAGATATCGGAAACGAAATTGATATATGGAATGCGTCCAAGGAAACGATTCAAAAGTTAGTGCTAGATTATGACGGAAGTGGCAAGTATGCGAGAATCGGTCAAGAAAGGCACTCTACTGTTATAAATGGGCTCAAACGATACTGCGATTTTTGTCGTGACGGTATCGTGACGTGAACGCTATTTCATCATCAAATCCACGACGAGGGCGATGGCCATGCCGATACTGCAGACGCTCACGAATCGCTGGATGAACTTGTTGCCTTTTTTGCGCTGTAAGAAACTGCCGAAATAGCCGCCAGCCCAGGCGCCCGCGGCCATGATGATGGCTATGGGCCAGTCGATTTTACCTGCCATGCCGAGCGCGATTGTGCTTACGAGCAAAAATACGTTGGTGAGTGCGTTCTTGAGGGCGTTCACGTGAATCGGGTCAAGCCCGGTGTATCGCGTGAGCCCGAAAATTTGTACGAACCCGACGCCGACTTGCACGATGCAACCGTAAATGGCGATGCCGAAGAATCCGAGAGCCCCTTTAAGCGTGAGTTTTGCGGGCGGGGCTTCGGGAGGCTTGCCGAGAATGTCTTTGCGCAAGTTGCTCATGACGACTACGAGGCAGATGACGACGGCGAGAATGGCCTGGAAGAGTTTGTCCCCAATGCGTACCAAGAAACATGCGCCGACGAGCGCTCCGAAAAATGTAGGCAGGAGCAGTTGCAAAAAGATTTTTTTGTTCAGGTAACCGTGGCGTGCGAGATTGAATGCGCTGCTGAAATTCCCGATGATAAGTCCGATGCGGTTCGTGCCGTTTGCGACAGTCGCCGGGAGCCCGAGAAAAATCATGATGGGGAGGCTAAGCGTGGAACCACCGCCTGCGATACTGTTGATAAGGCTTACGACTGCCCCCAGAATAAAGAATGCCGGGTACTGGGCGTAACTCCACCAGTCTGTCACTTGGCGAGTTCCTTTTCGATGAACTTCTTGTTGTTTTCGACTTTCTCGCGCTGCGTAGTCTCGGGGAATTCGGTGAGGCACTTGTCAAGCGGGGCCATGGCGTCGTTCAGCAATTTCTTTTTCTTCACTTCGTCGGTCTGCTTTTGCGACTTGGCGAAGAGCTGCGATGTCGTTTTGCGTTGCTTGTTGCAGTATGCGTCGGCAAGGACGATATATTTTTCGGTTGCTTCTTTGCGGAGTTTGCTGGACTTGAGCTTGTTCAAAAGGTCCTTTGCCTTTTCGAATTTTTCTGTGGCGATAAGTGTGTCGGCTTTAGCGAGTGCTGCCGCGGGGTCATTCTTTTCCCACATTTTGGCGGTCTCGGAATCGGTTGCCTTTTCTAGCTCATCGACATGGGCAAGGAACGCTTGTACATGGAGCGTGTCTTCGAAATCGCGGTAACGCATGCGGAACTCTTCGGTTTGCTTGCGGGCTTCGGCAAATTGCGCCTTTTCATCGGCGAGAGTCTTGATTCCGTCGAATTCCTTTTGTGCTTTCTTGAGCGTGTTCTTGTAGGCGATTTTCTTTTGGCCCTCGGCCCAGTTGGCGAGCGAATCGCCTGGAGCGAGTTGCGAAATCAGGCTGTCGGCGGTTTCGGCGACCATGCTGTATGAGGCCTGCACACGGTTCATGTTCTGAATCTGGAGTGCCATGGATTCGAATTCTTTTGCCTTTTCCTCGCGACGTTTACCGAAATCGGAACGCAACGTATCCGAATAAGCCTGCCATTCTTTCCACATCGGTTCCATCGCTGAAAAACTGTTCAGGATGACAGAAGCAGAATCGGTTTGTCCTGCACGGCTGAGCGTATCGGCGTAACTAAAGACGTAATTGGCGAGCGCCGGGAATGCCTTGTACGGATCCATCGTCGTTTCGAGCGTGCAATGCGAAAAATGCGTCTTGTCGCAAGGCGGCAACATCATCATGACCGTATCGACTCTAGTTTGTACGAGAATTGTCGGCGTCTGGTCCGGTGTCGTTAAATGGAACTGGTCGAGAATCTGTGTAGCGCTGTCGCCAGTGACGACCTGCATTTCAGTGTGCGTGCCGGTCTGCGTTTCTGCGGATTGAACGGTGTCTTGCCCGATGATTTTTGTGAACGAGGGCTGTGTTTTGTCTGCGGGGCTAACGTCTGGGGACGGGCACTGTTGGGTTCCGATACATGCGGTAAGTGAAAATGCTGCGGTGAATGTTGCTGCCTGAACGAAAACCTTTGATTTAAACATGAATCGCTCCGTTTTTTTATCGTAAATAAAATAGCAATTTTAAGTTAAGAACTTGGAAAACTTCATCCTGAACGTTCGTATAGTACCCAGGGCTTTTTCAGTCTGGGAATGACTAGATGCTTCGTTCTTCGGACTCAGCGACGGAATGTGTAGCGGCCTATGTTCTAGTAACAGCGGCGAAGCCGGCCCTAATCCGCGTCGGCTTCGATAGGCACGAATGCGTTCTTGCTGTTGAAGTTTTCAGGCAAATCCCAGTCGTCGTCTTGAGGCATGGCTGCTTGCGGCTTGGGCGGCTGTGGTTTCGGCGGTTGCACTGTTGCCGGTTGCGTGGTCGGTGCGGCGGTTCCTTGTGCGGCTCCGGATTGTGCGACCGGTGCTGCGCCTGCCTGCGTTCCTGCAGCGGTCTGCTTGGGCTGTGTCGCGGTAGAGGCTTCTGCGGCGCGTTTTGCGGAGTCTGCCTTCATGACTTCCGAGACAGGCCTTGCATCAGCTGGGATGGCCTGCTGTTGCGTTGTCTGTGCGCTTGCCTGTTGTGCGGATGCCGGCTGCGTTCCTGTGCCAATCTGCGTTCCGGTTTGCGGGGCGTTCGGCATCGGCAAGCTCACGACAATTCCCGATTTGGCAATCGTTTCGGCGGCAAGCTTCTGGACTTGCGGCGGCGTGAATCCCGGCACGTCGAGCCACGGCAATGGGCGGCCTTTTTCGCCGTTCACGAGGGCTGCACCCGTCATCGGATCGACCGTCAATTCGCCGCGTTCGTTTGTCAGCATCAGCGGTACTTCGCCGGTCGCTAGCATCGAAATGTCGAGGAAGTCGATTTGGTTCGGGAGCCCGAGAATGTCAATTTCTTCTTTGGCGAATGTCGCCCATTGCGGTAAGCCACCCGAAGCGCCTGCAATACGTGTGCGTCCCGATTTCAAAGGCTTGTTATCGTCAAAGCCCACGTAGCTGCCAATTGCGATAACGGAATCCAGTGCAACGCCGTTCTTTTCTTTGACGTACATCGGGAGCGCACCCAAGAAGGCCACGTTCTTGTAATCGTTTGTTGTACCCGTTTTGCCCATGACAGGGTAGCGGAGCTTCGATTTTTTGTCGGGGCTATAGACGCTGAGGGCCGAAACCTGGCTATGTGCCGTTCCGTTCGTAAACACGGAACGCAGCATTACGCCCATCTGCGTTGTCACGGTATCGTCGAGCACGGTCTTCGATTCCATCTTGTTCCTGAAGATGACTCGTCCGTCGCGGTTCCTGATTTCCTTGATAAAGCAGGGTTCTGTCCAGTCGGCGTCCTTGCACTTGAAAACTTTGCCCGTGAGGATTGTCTGGTAGGCCGTGCTGATTTCGGCAATCGTAATGTCGTTCACGCCGAGCGGCATGCTGAACACTTTCTGCAATTTTTGGCGAATACCGATTTCTTTTGCAAATCTCGCATAGTCTGCCATGGCAAGCGCACGGCGGTAATCCGGCCAGTAGCGCAGATGTTCCATGGTGAAGTAGTCCGCATCGCTGTCGATAGGTTCAATCATTGCGTTCAAACGCTTGAAATCGGCGAGCGTGAAGTTTTCTATAAGTTGTACGGAATCGAGCGGCTGGAGCTTTGCGGATTCATCTGGGTCCAGTTCCTGGATTTCGCGGGCACGCCAAATTTCGGAATAACGCTTGAAGTTGTGGTTTATGTATTTGGTGAGTTTCGGGTCTCTCTTCGCTTGTTTTATGCCGATGTCGTTGAACGTTCCGTAACGGAGGTTCTGCACGGCGTTTGCTCGGAGCTCCTTGCCATCGTTCATGTAGCGCTGTACGAGTGCGTCACGGGCTTTCGTAAATTCGATTTCGCGCTTGGTTTCGTCTTTCATCATGAGCCCGAACTTGTCGCGCAAACGTTCGACGAAACGGATTCGTTCTTCGCCGGCTTCACGTGCGAATCCGTTCTTGCGGGCGACTTCCTCGAATTCCTTGTCTGAAAGCTTGTCCAAAAGATGTTCCAAGAGCCAGATGCTCGCGATGTTTTCGGAACGTGTCGCTGCCCAGGCGATGCTTACGATGTCGCCTTTGTTCTTGTGGTCCGGGCGCGGGAAGTAGAACTGGTTCCCGTACTGGAAAACGTTGAATTCGTTTTCGAGGTTGTCGAGGTAGTTCCAGTGATATTGCAATGCGAGCGCGTAAAGAAGAGGCTTCCAGCTAGAACCGAGCTGGCGGAGCGCCTTGAAGCTACGGTCAAATCCGGTGTTGTGGAAGCCGCCTTGGCTTGCGAGCACCTTGCCGTTCTGGATGGCGACGAGCGCACCTTGCAGCACCGGTTCAGTTTCGATTTTGCACGGGGCGTAACCGTCGATGGGCGTTTCGTCGATGATGCTCACGAGGAGGATAGCACCCGGCTTGAGCTGTGTCGCGAGAATCTTGTTCACGTCGCCACCGGCGAGCTTGGCGAAGTCGTTGACGGCCTGTTCCGTGACAATGCCTTTCAGTTGTCCGAAGTTCAGCTTGAGCGATTGCAGCCTGCCGGTCGTGTCGAAGAATACGCTATCCACGGCGCCGTAGAGGTAGTCGCCCTTGCGTGCGTTGCGGGCCCTGTTCGCGAACTGCGCCTTGGGGAGCACAAAGCCGCCCAGTTGCAACTGCAAGTTGCTGATGTTTGTCTGCAAAGCGCGCTTGGCAGCGTCCTGAGACTTGGCGTTCAACGTTGTCGTGATTTCGAGCTGCGCCTTGCGCCAGTCCTCGATGCCTTCCTTCTGGAAGAGGTCGTGGAAGAAGTCGCTGTCGAGGCGTTCTTCCAAGCGTTCGAGCGTCGTGCTCATCGTGAAGCGGAAGTTGCCGTGGTTGAATTCCAGCGGCTTTGCGAGCGCGGAGTCCATTTCGGATTGCTCGATGTAGCCCTCTTCGACCATGCGTCCGAGCACGTACTTGAGTCTCGTTTCGCCGCGTTCGAGCGCCTTTAGCCTGCGCTCTTCGGTACGTTGGATGAACGGATCGTAGTTGAACGGCCCCTTGACGGAACCCGCAATAAATGCGCATTCGGCAAGAGTCAAGTCCTTGAGTTCCTTGTTGAAGAAATACTGTGCCGCGATGGCGACACCCTTGCCTGTACCCGAGACGTGGAACTGGTTCAGGTAGAATTCCAAAATGTCTTCTTTGGAAAAATGCTTTTCCATGCGGAGCGCGTTCAAGAATTCTTTGAGCTTTTCCTTGACGCTGCGTTCTTCGCGGCCGAAAATGTTCTTGACCGCCTGTTGCGTGAGCGAGGAACCGCCCTGGATGACATGGCCTGCCTTTAGGTTATTGAACATGGCGCGCATGAACCCTTTGAGGTTGTAGCCGTTGTGGGTCCAATAGCGGGAGTCTTCGGCCGCGATAAGGGCGTTGATCAGGTTGACCGGGATATCGCCGTAAGGGACATAGACGCGGTGGTTCGCATCGAAGAATGCACCCAGCAGGTTTTCGCCGTCTTCGTAGAAAACGCGTGTTTCGCCGGAGAGTACTTGTAAGATGTTGGCGCGGTTGAACAGATTGTCCGGGTCGCGTTCCGGGAGAATCTTGAATACGACGATATAGAAGGGAATGTAGCAGATGAGGGCTACGAGAAAGATGGCGACAATAATTTTGACGAACTTATGCATGTTTTCGTAAATTGCTAACTGTTAACGACTTACAAGATATAAAAGTTTTGGGGAATTGTCCTACGGCAATGCCTCTATCATGTAAAAAATAGGCTTATTTGTATGGAAAAACGTTGATTTTGCCCGTTACCCCTTGAAAAAAAACTGAAATTTTGTTAAAATTAGTGTCCCCAAGATGGGAAGATGGCCGAGCTGGCCGAAGGCGCGTCCCTGCTAAGGACGTATAGGACTTAATCCTATCGCGAGTTCGAATCTCGCTCTTCCCGCTGAAAAGCCCCGAGTCGAAAGACCCGGGGTTTTTTCTAATAACTAACGACCAATGACTAATGACCCGTGACTAATATCCAAAAAACAAAATAATTATATATTGATGATATGAAACAAATTATTCTTTTGGTTTTGTTTGTTCTTGGGGGTATGTGTTTTGCGGAACCCGATTCACAGGCTGAATATGTGTCCGAATCGAAGCAGGAAGTTGCGCTTCCTGCATATCAATCTGACAGTGCTTTTTTTGCAGATAGTGCCGCGTATTACGAAGCGTTGGCGGTTCGTTACAAAAAGGACGGTGATTATTTGCTGAAAAGCAGCTCCAAACACGCAAAAATTGGGGCTGTCATGGCCTTGCTTGGAGGTGCCGGAACATGCATTATACTGGGCAAAGCGAGGGGTGCCTCCATTGAAGGTGGGGGTGCTATTTTGGTATTCCCCTTGGCGCTTACGGTGGGTACTGCGTTTGGTGGAATCATTATGTTGTCTATTAACGGCATTAGGCATGGCAATGGTTGGCGAAAAATTCAGCAGTCCGAAGAATATTCAAAGACTGCGGAACAGTACCGCGAAAAAGCATGGAAAGAAAGATATCGAAGGTCATCGCAAATGATGCTTCAAATTATTCCGGAAATCAATCCGTTCAACAAAACGGTCGGAGCCAGGCTTGCACTAAGTCTATAACAAACGTGCCGGGCGAATCGCTCGGCGTTTTTCATTTTGTGTAAAAGTGCTTTCTAAATTGGCACGCTTCGCGTGCATTTAGCTTGGCTCGGATATGCTCGTTCAAGCAAGCTTGACTCGCGCATCGCTCGCCTTTTGACGCTTTCAGCGTCCGTGGCTTCGGCTCAAAAATGCGAAAAC
>JAEEGG010023504.1_pt1 | contig 12032 bp, 10 predicted proteins | sample 9134161 | NCBI WGS metagenome assembly JAEEGG01 (sample SAMN16246543, study PRJNA631951) | gut metagenome | biome: gut microbiome; feature: rumen; material: CR-attached | host: Bos | place: Iran: Karaj | collected 2018-10 | reverse complement strand
GGCGCTCGCCTTGGTGAAGCGGAACGAGAGACGCGAGGCGGAGGAGCCGGCGCCGGCGAGCACGAGGAGACGCTGCCCGCCGGAGCGCTCCACCTCGGGGTCCGGGCAGAGCACGGGGCGCACGTTGCCCCAGCCGACGAGGCGGAGCGCGGCCTGCGCGAAGCGGGTGCCGTTGGTATCCGAGGCGAAGACGTAGGTGCGCCCCTTGCCGCCAAGGATGCGGATTTCGTCGCCGTCCGCGGCGGCGGCCGCCGCCGCGTCGAGCGTGGCGAAGGCCGTCTTCGGCGACGCCCCGTCGCCTTCCGCGGACTCATCGACGAGGCTGTCGACGTAGAGGACGGAGGAATAAGCGGCTGTGGAGACGAGAACAGCAGCGGCGAAGACAAAGGAACGAAGGTAGGTGGGCATCTTCATGACCGACGGCTAAACAAACATGGCCATATAGTGCGGGAGGGTGATCTTCTTGCCAACCTGACCTACATTTCCAGTGATGAACTTGTAGCCCAAGGCGACATCGTCACGCTTGAGCATCGTGTCGAAGGATGATGAAGTGTTCCTCCCGGCCTTTACCTCGATGGGGACGACTCCGCTTTCATGTTCGATTAGAAAGTCTATTTCGCCCAGGCGTGGCGACTTCTGGTAGTAGTAGGGGGTGTAGCCCCTGGAAACCATCTGCTGCGCTATGGCGTTTTCGTAGAGACCGCCTCTCGCAAATCCGGCAAGAGTGTTGTCAAGAATGTCCTTCTTGGCGCGAAACCCCATCATTGCCGTGAGAATCCCGACATCCGTGAGATACATCTTGAAGGTGTCGCCGATCTTGTATACGTTCAGGGGCACGCGAGTCTCCGACGTGTTGAAGCATTGAATGGACAGCGCCGATTCGCGTAGCCAGTCAATGGAACTCGAAAACCTCCTTGCGGATCCGCCGCTGGCGACCGCCGAGTACTTGAACTTCCTGTTCTCCCTGGCAAGCTGTTCCGGGAGCGAGAGATAGCAGGCGCGAATCTTCGGCTTGTCGGTCTTGGCCGCATAGCGGGCTATGTCGTCAAGATTCGCATCGACTATCTTGGATTGGGCTTCGTACGCCATGCCGAAGTTGTTTTCGCCAACGAACGTCGAGACAACCTCGGGCATTCCGCCAATAGCCAGGTACTCCCGAAACAGGGACAGGAACTTGTCGTTGATTACTGACGGTACCGATTCGCATTTGACGAAGGATTCGCGCAGAAGACCTATCGCGTTTTCGTCGTATCCTTTTGCCCAGAGATACTCCTCGAAGTCGAGGGGATGCATGGCGACATGCTTTTCGTAGCCGACTGGAATTGACTCCTGCGACCGTTCCTTCTGGTGCTCGTCGTCAAGGAATGCCAGCCCCAGCAGCGATCCGGAGGCTATCACATCGGCTCTTCCATCGATGGCAAGGCTTTTGAGGGCTGTCCGCGCCCTGGGACAACTCTGTATTTCATCAAGGAAGATCAGCGTGTCTCCAGGCACCAGCCTGAAGTCGGGATGCACGGCGCTTATGGCGGCGAATATGGCGTCGGCCTGGAGGTTGTCGCCGAAAATTCTGGAATCGTCCCTGTTGATTATGAAGTTCAGGGAAATGTACGAGGAGTAATTCTCCCGGCCAAACCAGTCTATGATAAAAGTCTTGCCTATCTGCCTTGCGCCTTTGACAAAAAGGCATTCGCGACCATGTGAAGCCTTCCATTTGGCAAGTGTGTCGTAGAATTTCCTCCTAAGCATGTTTCCTCCGATTGTCGCAGAAGATTTTACCACATGCGACATCACGAGTCAAGAACACGTGCAACTTTTTACATGGTTAAATTTCTCAATATTGCATCTTTTTACGGGGTTGGGTTTCATGGAATCGCATTTTTATATGGGGTTCTCCCATCTGTCATGCTTCGGGATCAAGGTCATGTTCTTCTGTATCTACGCCACCATCTGCAGATTCAGGCGAAATCGAATGGAAACCGCCGTCCATGTCTATGAATCCGATTGGCATATACTGGTATACGTCTTCGCTTGCCGGAATGGTGCTGCTCGATTCAATCTTCGTTCCATCCTCGCCTATCGCCATGATTTGCGCACGGCCCCCATCCAGCCCGAAAGATAAAATGTCAACTGTCCCCAACGGGATGCTCAAGAGCCATTTGTCAAAAACCATCTCCACCTTCTCACTGTTAGCATCGATTCTGTATTCATTGTCGAACCAATCCGACACCCTGCCGTTCTTGGCTACAAAATGGATTCGATACACGCCAGGCGCTCCAACACTGACGACGCAAGTCTTGAATTCCCCCAGGTGATACAGTCCGAAATGTTTGCCGGTAGCGCTCGTAATGCGCCAACGCCTACACCACGTGCGACCCTCGCGCCACTCCAGCGCAAACGGCAGATTCGCGGCACGCGCATCCACCGCGTTCCATGGCGGTTCGATGACATCGGCATACGGATCATTACCATCGGTCGATGTCTCGAACTCGCCGCGAGGGCTGACAAGTCCAAGATAACGCCTATGTGCGAGCGAGTCACCTACCGCCACCAACCCGCCATCGACATTCTTGTCCTCTTCGTCCGCCGTCTTGACGCTTATCGAATCGCTGCCGTGACCGACAACTGCAAGTGTGCCGTCTGGTATGCGAATCCAGAACGTATCGCCGGTCATCATTTCGACTGTTTCTCTCGCCGTGTTCACGCGGTAGTCGTTGCGAATGAAAGTGTAATTGAGGCCGTCCACGAGATAGTATTCGTCCGTTCCCAGCCGATAGACCACGAACGGCCCCGCTCCACCCGTATCCATGCACACACCGATTCTTTTGCCAGACTTGAATACGATGGTTTTGTCGTATTCCGCCAAGAACGGATGCGCATTGATGTATTCAACTGAAAACGCAATCTCGCCGTCCTCGCCCGGCACTCCCACCTGACGCGGCTTCTCGTCTTCCTTTTTCCATGCTGCCGCCTCGGCCCAAAAGTTGAATGCCATCGCCAAGCCGAATCCAACGGATAGCAAACACGCGCCCACGCCGCCCAAGACGAACACGAGCGCAGCCTTCTTCCATTGCCGCTTCGCCAATGTCATGATGAACGCAACGACATACCATAGCGACGCTATCGCGAGTATCACAAGTGCTGCAATGGCCGCAACTGTCTGCGTCTTGCCTAAAAAGGATGCGCCAGAAACGACCGCGAGAAATATCGCAGCTGTGCATCCCCAAGCGAGAAACAATCCCAGGCCAGTTCTTGACAGGAAATCACGAATCTTATTCTTGTCCATCATGGTTTTGTCTCCTCTCAGTTAATTCTACCATTCAACCCATTGACGGTCAATCCCTATCGGCACCAATCAGCACCAATCACTTTCCTATTGCGTGAAACCAAATAGTATGATACAATTTGGCACCATGAAAAAGACGATAGAAGAAAACAATCCCTTTAGGTACGGATGCGTGGTCGAGGACAGCTTTTACTGCCCGAGACCTCAGCTTGAGAAGCAGCTTGCAGGATTTATCCGCTCGGGGCAGAACGTCGTCATACATGGCGAACGGCGCATGGGGAAGACTTCTCTGATCAACGCCGTTGTACACGGCATGCATGGCTGGCGAATGCTGTACGTGGACTTGCTGCACGTGCAGACCGTCGGCGACGTGTGCCGCCGGATTGTCTCCGCCGTGCGCAACATGGAGCGAAAGGCGCCGTTATTTGAGAAAGCCCTAAAGCTTTTGCCGAGGCTGCGGCCTGTCATGAAGATCGACCCTTCGACAGGCGAGGTCGGGTTCGGACTGGATGCGCGCGCGGCGGAGGATCCGTACGCGGTCGAGGAGGTGCTGGACATGTTGGCGAAGGTCGCCGCCAATGGTAGGACTGTCATCGTTTTCGACGAGTTCCAGGATGTCAGCAATCTTTCCGACGCGCAGACCGTTTTGGCGCTTATGCGCGGACGCATCCAGTTCCAGGGCGACATCCCGTATGTTTTCACCGGAAGCATCAGAAGCCGGATGATCGACCTGTTCGACAATCCCGACAGCGCTTTCTTCAAGTCGGCGGTCACCTTGTGCGTGGGCGAGATAGACCGCGACGCCTTCAAGTCGTTCCTTCATCGCCGTTTCGAGAGCGGTCATCGAAGGATATCCGACCAAACGGTCATGGCAATCATGGCTACGGTCGCGGATGTCCCCGGGGATGTGCAGCAATTGTGCGAGGCTGCATGGGGTGTTACAACGGATTGTGTTGAACCTGAAGACATAGATTCCGCGCTGAATGTCGTGTTCATGCGGGAGGGCGACAAATTTGAAAGCTTCTGCGAACGTCTTTCCCCAGTCCAGTTCAAGTTGCTAACGGCCATGGCCCGGCTTGGCGGAAGAGAGATCCAATCGCGTTCTTTTCTGGATGAGGCGGGAATTGGCAACGCCGCTTCGGCGCGGAAAGCAGCCTCTAGGCTCTGCGAACTCAGGCATGTCTACCTGTACAAGGGTGAATACCGTTTCACCAGCATGTTCTTCAGGGCCTGGCTCCTGCGGCGTGATTATTGATTGATATTGGCGTTGTATTCCGGTATTCCGATGACGCCCCCCCATTCCATGAGGTTTTTGCTATACTGGTTTCATGAAAACAGCACTCTTCATCGTTGGCTCGTTACGGGCCAAATCGTTCAACCGCCAGCTCGCTTGCGAGGCCGAGGCGCTTCTATCCCCGCGCGTGAAGGTCGCATGGCTCGACTTCCATGACGTCCCCTTTATGAACCAGGACGTGGAGAACCCTGTGCCGGCGGCAGTCGCAAAAGTACGTGAGACCGTCCTCGCCGCCGATGGTCTCTGGTTCTTCACGCCAGAATACAACTACAGCTATCCGGGGCTGCTCAAGAATCTGCTCGACTGGCTTTCGCGGCCCCGCGACCCAGCCGACCGCAACTCGCCATCCGTTCTTTCCGGGAAGAAGTGCGCCGTGTCGGGCGTCGGTGGACGCAACGCGACTGCCGACTGCCGCAGGAAGCTTGCCGACCTCCTCGCTTTCGTCGGCATGAAGCAGCTCCGCGACCACGAGGTCGGCCTCGCGGTGGCGCCAACCTCGTGGACGACCGACGACCTCGCGCTAGACGAGGCCGGACGAGCCGCTCTCGCCGCGCAGACCTCCGCCTTCGCGGACTTCATCGAGGCGTAATCCGTTCCTAGTCGTTCAGCTCGAAATACGGGCAGCGGACTTTCGCGGGAAAGGCGAGTTGCTTCATGCCTACAACAGCGCGGCGATTTCGGCGTCGATGGTTTCGGGCGTGGTCGTGGGGTGGAAGCGCTTGACGATGTTGCCGTCCTTGTCAATCAGGAACTTCGTGAAGTTCCACTCGATGTCGCCGGGGGCTTCGGCGCCGGCGAGTCCGTGCTTCTTCAGGAGGTCGCGAAGGCCGGCGATGGCGTCGTCCGATGCGTCGTCCTTCGGGCGCGCGGCCTTGAGGAACTTGTAGATCGGGTCCGCGCCGGGACCGTTTACCTCGATTTTCGCGAGCTGGTCGAAGGATGTGTTGTACTTGAGCGCGCAGAAGTTGTGGATTTCGTCGTCGCTCCCGGGCGCCTGGTGACCGAACTGGTCGCAGGGGAAATCGAGGATTTCTAGTCCGCGGTCGTGATACTTTGCATAGAGCTTCTCAAGCCCCTCGTACTGCGGGGTGAAGCCGCAACCGGTGGCGGTGTTGACGATGAGCAGCACCTTGCCCCTGAGAGTGGCGAGTTCGAGGCTCGTGCCTTTGCGGCCTTTGGCCGTGAAGTCGTAGATTGTCATGGTTTTGTCTCCTTGCACTTAATTCTATCATTGCGTCCATTGTTGGTCAATCCCTTTCGGCGCATGGTTGTGGACTTGAGTGGAGGGCATGGCCAACTTGGACTTGGGGTTATGGCGAAGGATGGCCGGAACGACCAGCCCACGTCCATTCACGTCCTTGTTGTCCACACAAGTCAAGAAACCTGCCGCGCGACCGCCGCGGGTAAGATGCCTGTTATCAAGGCGACCATGGTATTACGGGTCCCTTACGCTTCGTGGAAGCGCTATTCCGGCCGGTGGTCCTTGGGGACATCGCAGTATTCGCAGAGGTCGTCGAGGAGCGCGAAGGGCAGGCCTTCGGGCACCTCCACGCCCTTTGGGGGCTTCTGGCAGATGTCCTCGTCTTCGTCGCCAAGAAGACCGTCTATGGCGCACTTCATCTCGGCCCCTACCGCCACGCGAGTTTCAGCAACCGCCCGACCTCGACCGCGCAGGCGCGGATGCGTTCGTGCGCGCCCTTCGACGGGTTTTCTGGGTCGTAGAAGCCATGCGCGACGGGAATCACGGACTCGATGCCGATCTTGTGCACGGCCTCGTAGCCTTCGCCCACGCATCCGCATATCGCGATGCACGGTACGCCAGCCTGCCTGGCCACTTTCGCGACACCGGCGGGCGTCTTGCCGTTCACGGTCTGCGCGTCGAGACGCCCCTCGCCCGTTATCACGAGGTCGCACCCTTCGATCCGCTCGCGCAACTTGACGCTCTCGGCGATGATCTTCACGCCGCTTCTGAGCTTCGCCCCGCAGAATGCCATTAGGCCGAAACCAAGTCCACCCGCGGCGCCGGCCCCGGCGGCCTTCGGGTCGGAGCGCCGCGCAATGCCTTTCGTGGCTTTTGCGGCCTCGGCGAAATGCAGCAGGGCCGCGTCAAGCGCCTTGACATCCTTTTTGGAGGCCCCCTTCTGCGGACCGTAGATGGCCGAGGCGCCCAAGGCACCGCAAAGCGGGTTGGTGACGTCGCACGCCGCCTCGAAGCGCGTCTTCGCCACGCGGGGATCGAGACCCGACATGTCAATGGAGGCCAGACGGGCGAGCGCCGCGCCTCCTGGCGGGAGTTCGCGCCCCTTTGCGTCAAGGAAGCGGACACCCAGCGCCGCCGCCATGCCGGTGCCGCCGTCGTTCGTGGCGCTTCCGCCAATGCCGAGGATGATGTGCCGCGCGCCGCGGTTGAACGCGTCACGGACAAGCTCCCCGGTTCCGTAGGTGGAAGTGACAAGCGGGTTGCGTTCGTCCGACGCAAGAAGCGGCAATCCGCTCGCGGCGGCCATCTCGATCACCGCCGTGTGCGTAGCCGCATTGTAGGCGTATTCCGCCTTGACGGGCCGCCCCAGGGGGTCCTGCACAGTTGTCTTGATTCTCCGGGCGCCTGCGCTCGCAGCCCAGGCGTCGACGGTACCCTCGCCGCCGTCCGCCATCGGGATGATTCGCAGCTTGGCCGTGGGGAATGACTCGAGAAGTCCATCCCCAATTGCCAAGGCCGCGCCTATTGCCGAAATCGCCCCCTTGAACGAGTCCGGCGCTATTGCAATGACTGGTGCCTTTTTCATCTAAATCCTCGCAAGGTATTATACTATAAAGGTCCATTTCGGCAAAACATGAAAACGGCATCCACCAACAAGATCGACATGGGGCGCGGCTCAATTCTGGCCGGCCTCATCCGCTTTGCCGTCCCGCTGGCACTCTCCAACGTGATGCATCTTCTCTTTCTTACGGCGGACATGGTCGTCATCGGGCGCTTCGGCAAACCCAACGCGCTTGGCGCAGTCGGGGCAAGCGGCTACATCACCAACTTCCTCCTGGCTGCCATCTTCGGACTCGGCACCGCCGCCACCGTCATGGCGTCGACCTGCCTTGGGGCGCGGCACAGGGAACGGGTCAAGCTGGTCGTCCACGTCACCATGTCGCTGGCCTGCCTGACCGGAGTCGCCCTCGGCCTTTTCCTCTGGCTTGCGGTCGATTGGCTGATTGAAATATCCCACATCCCGCCAAACGTCGCGCATGACGCAAAAACCTACTTGCTCTGCATTGCGCCCTCCATGCCGGCCATTGTCATATACAACTACGGCGCCGGCCTCCTCCGCGCAAAGGGCGACACGCGAAGGCCGCTTTACTTCCTGGTTGCGGCCGGAATCGTCAACGTCGTCCTCAATCTCGTCTTCGTCATCCAATTCCACATGAACGTCGCAGGAATCGGAATAGCCACCGCGGTCTCGCACTATGTCTCATGCGGGCTTCTCATCACCTGCCTCATGCGAGAAAAAGACGAGTTCCACTTCACCCCGTACGCCATGCGGCTCGAACAGCACACCGTCTCCCAGCTCCTCCGCATCGGCATCCCGACCGGCTTCCAGGCCTCGGTGTTCAGCATTTCGAACTTCATTGTCTCGGCCAGCGTCAACGGTTTCGGGGCCACGGTCATGAACGGCAACGCGGCAGCCACCCGTATCGAAGGCTATGTCTACGTCTGCATGAACTGCTTTGCCGTGGCGGCCATGTCCTTCGCGGGGTTCAACACCGGCGCCGGCAACTGGAAACGAGTATCCCGCACGCTGTTCACCGCTTGCGGGCTGGCCCTCGGGACGGGACTCGTGCTGGGCGGCCTCGGCAATTATTTCGGCACAACGCTCCTGCGCATATTCACAACAGACCCGGAATCAATCAGCCATGGGCTCAGCCGTCTCCACCTCGTCTGCAGATTCTATTGCCTTTGCGGCATCATGGACTGCCTCGCCTACGGCATACGCGGCATGGGATACTCGACTCTGCCAGCCATCGTATCGATGATCGGGGCCTGCGGTCTCCGTGTCCTATGGATCACAACCGTCTTCTCCATTCCCTCATGTCACACGCTCTTCTGGCTATACATGGCCTATCCCGTCAGCTGGGCCGTCACCGACATGGCCCATGCCGTCTGTTTCACGCGCATTTTCCGCCTGCTCTCCAGAGGATCTACATCTCGCCGCCGTCCGCCATCGGGATGAGACGGAATTCAACCTTTTTCATCATTGACCTCGATGCGACTGAGCCGCAGCCTTGTCAAGCAAGGAGCGAACTTCATCGATGCGCCTTCCAGGGACCTTGAACACATGAATGCCTTTGGCAGCCCTGACATGCTCCACGCCGTCGCCCGCAGTCCATGGCATGACGAGGTAGCCGTCATCCACCACGAGATAGTTGCCGTCTCGGGTGAATGAGAAATCGACGCATTCGGCCCCACCCGCACCACCTGCCCAGGCATTCGCAGCCCGCACGGTGAGGAATGGGGCCGTGGCGGCGGAACGCCACTTTGCAATGAGCGCATCGCGCTCATCGTCATAGAAGCCTGGTGAGCCGACCAGTTCCAGCGATGCGCGTTCAAGGTATATGCCGGTCAGCGCGTTGCCGATATTTTGCGGCAGGTCGAATGCGCCGCCGGAGCCGTCCTCAAGTTCAGGAATTGCGACGAAAGAATCGGCCGAATGCGCCTGATTCCGCTTGATGAAGTTATCAAGCGCGTCCTCTGGGAGAGGGCGGTTCCAGACGGCGCGGAAAGTCGTCTGCGTCTCGCAAGGCCAGCAGTCTGCGTGGGGGCCGGCTTCTGTAACCATGTCGATGTCGACGCAGTGGATGTAGTCGCAGTCGTGCAAGACGGTGGCCGCGTAGTCCCATATTCCGGTCAGAATGTCACCGTCGTCATAGCGCTTAAGATCATATATGACGGGACCGCCGTTATCCTTTGAGCGCCAGGTCGTGTCAATGCGCAGGGTGTCGCCTACGACGGTGACGGCATCGGCGGAGTTGGAGAGAGGGTAGAGTCGCGACGCCAAAAAAGACCAGTTGAAGGGCTTCCCGCGCGCTGCGGCATCATCGGTCCGCCAATAGAGAAGAAGTGTATCCTCATCTTTCGCCTTTCTGATTTCTGCGTCGTCATCGTCGTCCAGGGCTTTGGCGACGAGCAGGAACATTGTGTAGTCGCGGTAGCGAAAGCTCCACTGCGGGAAGGTTTTCAAAAGCCACTGGCGCGAGGGTGGCGGTTCGCCACTGCTCTTGAATAGACCGCTTGAATGGCCAGGCGCAACGTCCCAATGGGGGCCACGTGGCGCGGAAACCACCGCTTGTCCGTCGCGCAGGGTAAATGATTTGCCTCTGAAAGAACCGCGGGCGCGTGAGATGCCGCCATTCCAACGCGCCAACTGCCCAGGCGTGGGCTTGTCGGCGTCCTCCCGCTTCAAGTCGCCCTCATCCGGCCTATAGGCCTCTTGCGCCGTTTCCCACTGCGGAGGGGATTCCTTTTTGTCGCAACCCCCGCGGCAACCGGGAATGATTGTCAGGATGGCGACGGCGGACATTCCCGCCAGCAGGATAGTTTTCTTTTTGTCCATCATCTTCCTCTTTTGTGTCACCTTCTGTTAGTTTGGGCGATTCTACAACATACATATTCTGACATAACCGACCGGCATACGCAAGTAATTAGTTATTGAGTTATGTGGTTTGGCAACCACATTCCCTATGCGATTTGCTAAAATTGTAATGTCAGGAAAATGAGCGAAGCTGGAACAACAAGAAGAATCGAGATTCTCGACACGACGCTGCGCGACGGCGCGCAGGCGGAGGGCGTGTCGTTCTCCGTCCGCGACAAGCTTTCCATCGCCTCCGTCCTCGACAAGCTTGGCGTGTCCCTGATCGAGGCGGGCAATCCCGGTTCGAACCCGAAGGACTGCGAGTTTTTCGAAGAGGCGCGGCAAGCGCCCCTTGAGCGCGCGAAGCTCGTGGCCTTCGGCGCGACCTGCCACCCCGGCGTCGCGCCGGGCGATGACCCGCAAATCCTCGCCCTCGCAAATGCCGGAACCGATACGGTGACGCTCTTCGGCAAGGCGTGGCGTCTGCACATCCGCGAGGTGCTGCGCACGACCGACGACGAAAACGAGCGCATGATCCACGACTCCGTCGCCTGGCTCGTCGCGCAGGGCAAGCGCGTCATCTTCGATGCCGAGCACTTCTTCTTCGGTTGGGCCGACGACAAGGAGCTCGCCCTTCGCATGGTCTTGGCGGCCGCCGAGGCGGGGGCCTCCGTCGTCTGCCTCTGCGAAACGAACGGCGGGGCATTCCCGGAGGACGTTTCCGAGGCCACGCGCGCCGTCATCGCGCGACTGAACGGGCGCTGCGCCGTCGGCATCCACGCCCATGACGACAGCGGCCTCGCCGTCGCCAACACCATCGCCGCCGTGCGCGCCGGCGCAACCCACGTACAGGGCACCCTCGCCGGCTTCGGCGAGCGCTGCGGCAACGCCAACCTCGCCACCGTCCTCTGCAATCTCCAACTGAAGCTCGGGTACGACTGCATCCCGCCGGAACGGATGCGGCTCCTCACGCCCTCCGTCCGCCACATTGCGGCAATAGCCAACGTCGTCCTTCCCGGCGGGCTTCCGTATGTCGGTCGCCGCGCCTTCGCGCACAAGGGCGGCATGCACATGGACGGCGTCCGCAAAGTCGCCGCCTCCTTCGAGCACGTCACGCCCGAGTCCGTAGGCAACACCCGCCGCTTCCTCGTGAGCGAGCAGGCTGGGCGGAGCGCCGTCATCGACCGCATCCGCGCCGTCGTGCCGGAGATCGACCGCGACGATCCGGGCGTCGACGAAGTCGTGCACCGCCTCAAGGAAATGGAGCGCGAGGGCTACCAGTACGAAGGCGCCGACGGAAGTTTCGAGATACTCATCCGCAAGACCATCCGGCCCTACAAGCCATTCTTCGAGCTGGAAAGGTTGCGCGTCCTCGGTGAAATCACCGTCATGCCGGCACACAGCATCAACACCTCCGCCATGATCAAGGTCAACGCCGACGGCCATTCTGAAATCACTGCCGCCGAAGGCGAAGGACCAGTCAACGCGCTCGACAACGCCCTCCGCAAGGCGCTTGGGCGCTTCTATCCGCGGCTGGCCGAGATGAAGCTCACCGACTTCAAGGTCCGCATCATCGACGCCGATGCGGCGACCGCCGCCACAGTTCGCGTCCTCATCGAGTCGACCGACGGACACCGCATCTGGACCACGGTCGGCGTCTCCTACGATATCATCGAGGCGAGCTGGATCGCCCTCGTCGACTCCGTCGAAAACAAGCTCCTCCACGACGCCATCGACTAGTCCGTTCAACCGTTTAACCGTTTAACCGTTCAACCGTTTGTTCGTTCAACCCTTCTACCTTCAACCCTTCAACCCTTCAACCCCAGCCTACCATGAT
>JAEEGG010023503.1_pt1 | contig 12032 bp, 10 predicted proteins | sample 9134161 | NCBI WGS metagenome assembly JAEEGG01 (sample SAMN16246543, study PRJNA631951) | gut metagenome | biome: gut microbiome; feature: rumen; material: CR-attached | host: Bos | place: Iran: Karaj | collected 2018-10 | reverse complement strand
ATAAAATACATGAACTTATGTTGACTCTTACATTAAAGGTGTACACTATTCAACTTTTGGTGTCTACTTTTACGTTACCACTTCAAATATACGGATTTAGGAAGCAAAAATGGAACTTTGCTTAAAAAGTTCTCAAATCAATTCCAAAAATCAATGTTTCTGGATCTAAAAATGGAATTTTGAAGTGGTGCACAGATTCTTGCAAGCACTATGATGCTTACTGTGATTTTCTGCTATATAAAGACCAAATCCCTACAAGACAACCATGTTTTCACTGTGTTAGAATGAATATATTAAGTTTTATTTAGACTTTTGGGGAGGTCTGTTATGTATTGCGAATCGTGCGGTTCTTTCATTAATCCAGGTGAAGCTTTCTGCTCCAACTGCGGATCTCCCGCACCAAAGAACTCTGCTCCGGCAACGCCCGCGCCCGCACCGGCTCCGCAGGCAACAGTTCAGCCTATCATGCAGCCCGCACCCCAGCCTGCCGCACAACCAGTTCCACAACCCATACAGCCTGCATATCAGCAGCCTTACCAGCAACCGCAATACCAGCAGCCTGTACAGATGGCACAGCCCATCTATCAGCCGGTTTATCAGCAGCCGGTAATAATCACACCCATAGACAACAGAACGAGAATAAATGGAGCTGCTACTGCAGGCCTAATATTCGGTATCATTAACCTTTGTACTTCGTGGATTCCGTTGCTCAATGGAATACCTGCTATCTTGGGTCTTATCTTTTCGATAGCCGGTGTTTCAAAGAAAAATGCAGGCGGTAAAGGAAGAGCTATCGCCGGACTTATTATGTCCTCCGTAGGTCTCTTCATATGCATCCTTATCATCATTGAACTGATCGTTGGCGGTGAATTGGATTACTGATCTACTTGCGCTTTCTTCTTAAAGTCTCGTCGTAAGAATAATTCTCTTCAAGGAAATCCTCGCCCTTCTGCTCTTCTGTAAATGAAAGGCCGGGATAGTTCAATTGTCTGAGCACTTCGTAGATAGCAACTGCGCACGCGTTAGAAACGTTAAGACATCTGCAGTCTGCAGCCATCGGGATCCTGAAGCATCTGTCGAGATTTGCTCTTAATATCTCACCGGGGATTCCGGTGCTCTCTTTACCGAATATCAGATATATGTTGGCGTTCTCTGATGCAGCCTTGAAGTCAATATCTGAAGGCGGCACCTTGCCGTAACGTGTCATGAAGAAATACTCACCGTCGTTCTTGTCAGCGAAGTCCTGCCATGAATCGTAAAGAGTGTATTCAGCCCATGTAATGTGGTTGGTTGAAGCTCTTCTGAATTCCGGATTATCTATGTCAAATCCGACAGGTCCTATTATGTGGAGAACGGCACCGGTTGCAACACATGTGCGCATTATATTGCCCGTATTCTGTGGAATCTCGGGCTCAAACAATACAACGTTTACTATGTTGTTTCCTGACTCGTTCATTACATATCTCCGTTATAAACGTATTAAAGCAATTATTTAAATACAGAGGCTTGTCTAAATTTAATCAACAGGCTTCTTTTTCCTGATGTAAACAACCATTACTACCGCTACCGCAACACCTGCAAGGGTTACAAGAATTCCCTGAATGAGATAAGGATAGCTGTATGTGATCTCCGTCTCGCCTTTATCGACGAATACAAGTCTGTTAAATGTCCTGAAATCGCCCCTGAAGATATCATGCTCGGCAAGTGACGTATTTACGTTATCCTCGGGTGAAGATACAGTGATCGAGTTATCGCCGTATGTGATATCGAGCGGAACTATCTGTCTTTCAGGTACTTCGTATTCGCTTACATCGACTATTCCTGCAAGAATGGCGCCGACGTTTCTGTCTCTTGTACGTGAGTAATAGTAAGTAAGGTTGAAACCTATGAACGTGATGTTATCGTTGGTTCCCTTGCCCCAGAAAGGCATCTGCTCATCAAGGACTTCGGAATATCCGAGAACTTCCGTTAAGCCGTTCATGTAAACAGTCTTCCAGTTCTTGAATTCATCAGGGAACAACGCAAGCTCGATCTCACCAAACTTGGTTGTATAGAATGTCGGGAAACCGTTATCAAACTGTACGGACTGGCACTCTACTCCTAAGAATCTGTTGGTCTTACTCTCATAGTTTTCAGGAATACCGTCAGCAAGGACGTAAACCTTTGTACCTGCTTCAGCAGCCTTTGTGATGAGATCTTCCGCTGTCTCAACATCGTGATAAAGGAAGCCGTCAAGATAGATCGTCTCATAGCTTGAGAGCTCTTCTAATGTGAAGTCGTCGATATATTCGCTCGGTGCCTCGCAGATCGTCGGGAACATCATGGAGATGTAGTATGCACCGTTACCGATCGCGATACCGTCGTACTTTGTTATGGTGCCGTAAGCACCTTCAATGCCGTCGTAGTGGAATACGACATAAATGCCTTCGTCGTATTCTTTCGTATATCCTCTTAAATCAGCTGCGGCTTCTGCTTCCTTCTCATTATAAAGATAGACCGCAGCGGAATTCTTCTTAACAATAACCGTATCGCAGCCCATCTCGAGAAGTCTGTCGAACATGAAATAGTAGTAACCGTTATCGTATGCTTCGTTGATCTGAGCGATCTGAAGTGATGTTGATGCAGCCTCCCAGCCCTGTCCGAACAACTGGTTAACTGAACCTTCGTAATCGGTGAAATAGAATACGCCGTTTACCGTTGGAGAAATACTGTCGATAAGCGCTACACGGCTCTTGGTCATGTCTTTTGCTTCATCGATGAGCGTATCTTCAGCGAGCTCTTCGAAGTAGCTGCTGACTACTGTCTTCTCACCCTTAACGGGAACGAATGTCTTAACGCAAATACCGCAGTCGACTGCGAGCAAAGCGATAATGACGGCAAGGATGGGCTTTTTGAGGCTGTCCCATTCAAGCATCGAGAAGAAGATCATTGCGGCAGCAATCTGCATGAAACGCATCATCCACATGAGTGAACCGCCGGGTAGCAGCTGGAATACCGGTGCTGCAGTTTTCGTTGTGAGCAATACGATGATGAGCGCTGTAATGAATCCGGCACGTGCACGTCTCTTGCTTGCTACGGCACCGAATGCTGCGAGCAGGAATGAGACAATACCAAAGTAGGATGTGGTAAATCCGCCCTTAAGTTTTCCAATAGGGTTAAGCGTGATCAGTATGCTCTGGAAAAAGCCTTCTGCAGCCTGGCTTGCGTTGGATGTGTTGGATGCAAGTCCGCCCTTTAGTGATGGGAACAATACGATGCCGATAAAGGCAAAACCGCATAATACGGCAACGATAAGTTCCAGATCTCTTTTGCCTGATTTCTGGATCTTGTTCATGCCCGTAAAGCAGCAGAGTCTGTAAACCAAAAGATAGATGAGCCATGCGATAGCGACCATGCCCGAGTAACCGACGTGGCATGCGCACATCAGCGCAAAAGCGACTGTGGTTCCAATGAAGTTCTTTACTCCGCCCTTCTTCAAGTATTCATTGATGAATAAGAATGCCAGCGGGAATATAGCCATGATGATGCTTCTCGGGAGGTTACCTTCTGCAAAGAGAACATGTAAGCTCTGCGGCATGAAGAACCACAGGATACCGAAGATCATGCCTGTAACTGGTCTCTTCTTAATGAAGCCTGCGATATTCCATGTGAGTGCACCCAGAAGATAGACGATTCCGCTGAATACTGCGAATCCTTCGAAAACATAATTATCCGTGAATATGGAAGGAAGACTTCTTGCGACAAACTGGCAGAAAGCCATGAGATATGCGGCTATGGGCGGCCAGTAACGCATGAGCTCTACGCCGTTATACCAGACCGGATTATAAAGGGGCCACTTGTCTCCTGCTTCGATCGAATTCAATATCCAGTCGCCGCGGTAAACGTGGTACATGGAGTCGGAGCCCTTGATCAGAACACCGCTTTTGCTTACGGCCCAGATGACGCCTAAAGCTACTGCGATGTTTAATATGACGCTTATTACCGCGACAACGGTATTCTTTGTCTTAGTTTTAGAGTTCAAAACCCTTCTCCAGTCTTCCTATAGCTGCTTCTACTTCGTCAGCGTCGTTCTCATCTTCGATGCCCTCTGCTTCAGGGAATCTGACGCCGTATGTTCTGACAGGTGTCTCACTGCCTTCAAATCTTCTCAAGTGATATTCGATGGGCTTAACCGCTTCAGCGATCTGCTTAGCGAAGAATTCCGTCATGTTCTCAAGTGAAGGAATGATCGCATTGAACGGTTCGATCTCGTTCATGACCTGGTTCTGATAAGGCTCGAAAACCTTCATGATCATCTTCTCAGGTTCAGTGAACTTGATGATGTTGTTACCTGTGGTATAGACCGTAGCAACGAACTCCCATGTATGAGGATGCGTGTCGCCCTTCTTGCCGTCGAAAACGACGAAGTGGCTTGCGTTAAGATAAGCTTTAATTCTGTAATATCTGAGCATTGGTTCATCCTCCCTTATGCGTTGACCAGAGCTTCGTAAAGCGCTGTTGCGTTGCGTTTTTCATCTGTGTTATTCGCAAGAATGTTTTCGGGCATCTCAGTTGCAGGGATCTTACTCTCGATGATCTTCATTGCCTGCTCGGCGTTCTTTGAACCGAAGAGGAGAATGAATCCGTCTTTGCAGTATCTGATCCATACGACATCGTCGCCCAAGAGTTTGCTGTTCTTCTCGAAGAAGCTCATCATGGCACCCGTCTCAAGCTTTACCCTTACAAACGCGCAAGGCGTGATCTTTCTTTCATCGATCCTGTGAAGAAGTCTCATGATCTTTCCTTCACCGGTTATGATCGAAGCCTGGTTTCTTCCCATGACTACGTTGTCGAGATAGTCGATATAGTTATTAAGTTCGGTGTTGACCGCCTTGATGCTGTCGACTTTTTTCCTTGCATCGATAAGCTTCATCGTGAAATAGATAACCGCAATGATAAGGAGCGCGATGAGGAGAATGAGCACGATCAGGAGATAAAGCTTGCTGCTCAGGTACGCATTGTTCGTGAGCATGATGTCGTAATCGGTAAGAAGGCAGAGTCTGTACTCGGTGCCGTTGTACTCGAAAATGATTCCCGATGCGACATACTTTGTGCCTTCAAGAGAGATTATCGAATGCTTAACTCTTCCCTGTACGAGAGTAGCAAGGAAAGACTGTGCGCTCTGTGTGTTATAGAAAGTATCTGTTGAGAAAGTCTTATATACATTAGTCTCACTGATGCTCTTAACGAAGAGGAAGTATTCGGAGTTATCGAGTGTCCAGTAACGCTGAGATGTGGAGTCGAGCATCTCGATCGTGTCTTCAACGAACGCATCGCCTGCGATGTCACCATAGAGTTCGATCTGTCTTGCGACGATCTCAACGTAACCGTCCTGCTCCTGTGCATAGAGCTCGGCTACACCCTGCTCGTAGTTGTGAATCTGCCAGACGGCAAATGCCGTGAGGAGAGTGGCCATCAGCATGACCGCTACTGTCATTAATATCAGTGTTTTCTTTGACCCTTTACTCATAGTACTTTTCCTTGTTATTAACTAACTCTCTAAATCTTCTGATTGCGTCTGATATTTTGCCGAGCTGTTCCCTTGCAGCAAGACGGAATTTCTCGAATTCCCTCGAAAGAGTATCGGTCTTCCAGCTGCTCTTTGTATTGATACTGTTAACGATTCCCGCAAGTCTTATAAAGAAAACAACGAAGTTATAGAAAGGCAGGAGCGCGACTACAGCCCATTGCTTCAGGTAGTAGCGCCGTGTTTCCGGGAAAGGCTTTAACAGATACTGTCCGATATAGAAATACATGTATCCGCATATGATGTAGAACGCGAAGATTGCACCCATAGAAAGCAATACCGTGGTGCTCGAATAACCATATGCCATAAGCACGATCAGAGCGAGATACCAGATCATTCTCGGGAATGCAAACGTGTGGTCGAAAAGCAAAGTATGGATATTTGTATCCGTAGCAAATCTCCACGGGCGGAGCTTACTCTGAGGATAAAGTCTTGCAACTTCGAGAGATCCTCTCTGCCAGCGCTGACGCTGTGTGTAGAGCTTGTTTACACTCTCAATAGGATCAGTGAAATAGATGGCGTCAACACAGATTCCGACCTTCTGCTTCTGCAGATATCTCATCTGGAAAGTGATCTCCGTATCCTCCGAGATGGTCTCTGTGTTGTACAGGTGTGACTTACGGATGGAACTCATTCTGAATGCGGAGAAAGCGCCGGACAAAGTGTACATTGAGTTTGTCTCGGAGTCGAAGTTTCTTCCCGCAAGGAATGCCTGTGCGTATTCGCAGAACTCGATCCTTCTGAAAAGTCTTGCCTTGAATGACTTATACTTCTCGATCTTATCAGGTCTTATGAGAATTGAACCCGTAAGACATGTATATTCACGGTGATTCTCAAGATAGAGGATCATGTTGGTAAGAGCATTCTTCTCGAGCTGTCCGTCTGAATCGATGTTGATGAGATATGTACCCTTACTGTTGTATATGGCAAGGTTCAAAGCTCTCGACTTACCCTGTCCGGAATTGAGCCAGTTCATACGGAGCTCAGGATATTTAGCCTGGGCTCTCGCGAATGCATCAAAGCTCTTATCCTGGCTCATGTTGTTAACGAGATAGATTTCCATGTGCTCATTCGGATAGTCGCTCTGGTGGATGGATTCGAGACATCCCTCAAGGCTGTCCTCTGAGTTATAAACCGGAATAATAAGCACGATGTCAGGCCAGATAGCCGGCTTTTCCATCTTTGACTTCTTGTGCTTCTGATGCAAAAGCACGAAGAACGAACCGATGGAAGGAAGTACTTCTACGAGGAGCGGGATAATGATCCACGCAAGCCAGTAAAAGAACGGGTTAACGATGTGTGTCATGAACTGGTTCATTTGGCATCTCCCCCGCTCTTTGCAGCTACTTCTTCTTTCTTGTTGTATCCGAAGTCGCCCGTCTTCATCTTAAGAACATGGGGCTTCGTGAATATGAAGAAGTACAGTATTACCTGCAGGACATAGAAAACGATTCTTCCTACGATCGTGTGTGCGACATAGTAGTAATCCGTTCCGAGGAAATGGATCATGGTGCATATAACGGCAATTCTCAAAGCGTTGGTAAGCATCGTGTAAAGCGTTCCTACGACAGCGATGTAGATACGCTCCGGAATGTTGTAGATTCCGTAGAACGAAAGAAGCGATAAGAATGCCGATATCTCGATAAAGCCGGAGCACTCAAGGTCGATATTGACCGTGATAGCGCCGTTAAGCGATTCTATGAAGATTACACCGTAACGGTAGTAAGCCTGATAAAAACCTGTTACTTTTCCGAATATGCCGGCGATGGCCGCAATGAGTCTTGCCAGAGGCAAAACCAACCATGGTCTTACGAGTATGAGAAGGATGAGAAAGATTCCGCAGGAACCTAAAAGGTATCTCCAGAACTTAAGCCCTGCTTTTCGAAGTACACGGAGGAGCCAGACCCACAATCCGATTGCGGCGGCAGCGACTACATATATCATCCGGCCTTCTTTCTGCGGTTAAGGGTGAGATAAGAGCCTGCCGCAACTGTTGATAACAGTGCTACGAAAACAGGACCTGTCGATACACCCGATGTCTCAAGCATCGGCCAGCCTACTCTGTGAAAGTGGACGAATACGGACTGGGACTCGTCGGGCTCGATTCCGCCGCATTCAGCAAGGGCGGCAATGTCAAACCAGAACTCTGTCTCATCCTGATGCTCTCCGACAGTGACATACATCTCACCAAGATAGTGGTCGCCGTCCTTTATGTCATAGATGCTTGAAGATGCCGAAGCATCAGCAAAATAGAATAACGCATAGTGATGTGTGCCTTCAGACAGTGAAGTTGCTTTATCATGCAAACTCCAGTCGAGACTTCCGTCAGGACCTAACTCAACTGCGATGAGCTTTGTGTGGGAATATCCGAAAATAACCGTTACTTCAAGGAACTCGGAACCATACTTGTAGCCTGTGTCCTGCTTGCTGAATTCGTTAGCGATACAGTGAACGTAAGCGTCGCCGTCTCTCTGATAGATGGAGCCGTCAGCATCGTTATATGTGTTTTCCATACCGGATGAATCATACTGGATCGTGATTACCGGATAGTAGTCCCAATCGTGATAGTCACCATCGATTACAATCTCCGAACCGTCGTTATAAGGTGCGGGTGTAGGTGTCGGATCGTCGGGATCATCGATAATGATGCCGCTTGCATCAGCAACGTCAGTTATTATGTCTCCGCCGAGATAGTATCCGAAATTGATCGTTGAAGAATACTGCGGAAGAAGGCTTGAAGGGATTGCGATCTCTGTGAGGGTAGGAGCTCCCCATACGGAATAATCACTGTTGAATGCAACTTCGATTCCGCCGTTTTCTACCGTATAAGTCTCGTTGGTCTTAACATCAGTTACTTCAATGATGTTGCCGTCCGCTCCGCCATTTCTTACGGTAACGACGAGAACATAACCGAGATCTGTCTTAATGTTGAACTGACCGTGAGTGTTGTGTGTGTCGCTTGACCAGGAAGCTGAATTCTGCTGGACTTCGTCCATATAGATGTAGATCCAGTCGCCGTCCCAGACCATTGCAACGTTGTTTACCTGGCTGCTCTCACTTAAGCAGTCGTACTTGTTAACGCTGTCCCAGTCACTGAAATCACCGTCAACCGTAATGCCGGAATAACCGTCAGCTTTTACAGATATTGCTATTGTTGAGACAACCAAGCCGGCGATTCCAAAACCGCCGATTGCTTTGACTATTTTATTAAATATTCCCTTATTCATAGTCGCCTCCAATTTAATGGCTGAATTATAACATGCCAAAATGTAAAATGTGGCAACTTTGTGAAGAAAATATTAAATGTTTTGGCAAATATACATTAAACTTGATTAAAGTTATCTATAGCATTGTTTAGTTTGCCAATACATTTCCTCTCGTAATCCTGTTCAACAGGAATAGAGATGTTCTCAATGCCTTCCAATGCCTTCATCGCGAACTCCCTCGCCTTAACGGGATTGCCAAAACAGTTAAGCTCGTAAAAGCCCCTGATTCTCATGGTATTCGCGTCAGAATCCTTCTCGATCTCATTGATTATCCTGTGATAGTATTCCTTCGCCGCTGAAGGTGTCGGGCGGTGATAGGAATAGTAGTAGATGAGATTCATGTAGACGCCGATGTCGGCCTTGCTTACCGCTGCGGCATTAAGTATCCTCTCAACATCATCAACTGCCTCAGGCATCCTGTCGTAAAAACCGCAGGCATCAAGATACTGGAAATAGACAGGGAAATACATTTTGCGTTCTGTTTCCCATACTTTTTTAAGGTTTAATTCCCTGACGGATTTGAGGTCCAGCTTTTCGTAAGGGACGCCGGATCTCAAAAGGGATATTGCCCTCATCTGATAGCTGCCCAGAGAGTTTTTCGAGTAGATCTTGGTCATGGTCGATAAGACCAGAATGAGTCTTCCGACCGTAAACAGCAGGACCCAGAAACCCGTGAGGAATACCACAGATGCCGGGAAAGCATAGTAGATGGTAAACGACCAGATAATGCAGCCGGCGGAAATGCCAAGACCTGTGATAGTGGTCAGAAGACTGGTAGCCAGCATGTGCGACTTATCCTTTTGGATCATCTTATCGCCGTCGATCTCAGGGTGATTCTCTATATCAATGGAGGAGACTCCTGAGAAGGCAAGCTTGACCCTGTGTCCCCTGTATTCCCACTTGCCTGCACTGTTCCTGGAATATTTGAACCCGAACACTTCGATATCTGTCATTTTGGCGCAAAATGCCTTCGCCAAAGCCATCTGGTACAAAAGAAATATACCTGATACCAGGATCAGACCGACCAGTCCCATCAGCACATCCAGGATCGGATTTGAGATGAATTCATATATATAACGCAGATATTCCATGCAATCTCCTTGATAATTATCCAACAAGTATAATTAGTTTAATTTCGCATATATGTTAGCATTTGCATATCAATCAGGAAACAACGGAAGGTGCGTCATGTCATCGGGCAAAAAATTCTGGACTTTAAGATACATCATCATCAATGCGACATACTTTGCCGTCTATAGCGGCATCCATGCTTATGCATCAGTTTTCCTTCTCGAAAAGGGGTTCTCCAACACACTTATCGGAATCACCCTTGCGCTCGCAAACATCCTGTCCGTCATCTTCCAGCCGATCGTGGCAGGTCTCATCGACAAACAGGGCAAACTTACAAACCGCAACGTCTCAATGGCATCGACGGCGCTCCTTCTTATAGGTTCCGTACTTCTTCTGTTGATCAAGAACGGCATAGTGGTGATATTCATAATATTCGCTCTTATCTATATGGTTCAGATGGTCTATCAGCCGATCATCACCGCAATGTATTTCGAATATGAAGCAGCAGGCTGCAACATCTACTACGGCCTTGCAAGGGGCCTCGGCTCATGCGGATTTGCGATCACATCGATCTTCACCGGCAAGGCGATCGGCTGGTTCGGCGTCAACATCCTCATGATCCTGGATATTATTTTCCTGTCCATAGCTCTGGTCGTTTTATTCTTCTTCAAAAAGCCTGAAGTTAAGACAGCGCCCGCAGCGAAAACAGAGACGGCGCACAACAATCTCATCAGCTTCATCAAAACTTACCCGAGCTTTATGCTGTTCGTGCTCGGCGCCGTGTGCTTCTTCTTTGCCCACAACGCGATCAACGACTACATGATCCAGGTCATCACTCCCTTGGGCGGAACAGAGACACAGATGGGTATCGCCGTCAGCTGTGCCGCATTCCTGGAGCTCCCCACGATGGCCCTGATCAATAAGATAATGAAGAAGATCTCGGTAAAGAATCTCCTTCTCATCTCAGGCATCGCATTCTTCATCAAGCATCTCCTGATGCTCATTGCGCCCAACATGGCTGTCGTATATATCAGCCAGGCTTTCCAGATGTTTGCATATGCGGTCTTCATCCCCGCCGGCGCATACTTCGTCAACCGGACCATGGCACGCTTAGACCAGGTCAAGGGCCAGGCCTATATCAACTGCTCGATCACTTTGGGCGGTGTTTTCTCAAGCCTCGTCTGCGGCCGTCTTCTCGACATCAAGGGTGTTGATTTCATGCTGACCGTAAGCGTCATCGTTACAGGCATTGGCCTCGCTATTGCTTTCGTTGCTTTAAAGCTCTGGCGCGAAAAGCGTCAGGCATCCGTATCCTGATCACTCTGTGGCAATTCTGAGGAAAAGAAGCTCTTAATCTAAATTCAGTATTGAACAATATACAATACCGCGTTATACTCCCCTTAAGATAAGGCTGGAAACCTTAGGGAGAAGATTATATGAGCAACGATTGCAGTTTAAAATATCCATTACTCATGGTTCACGGAATGGGATTCCGCGACAGAAAGCATCTGTGCTATTGGGGCAGAGTTCCCAAGAGACTTGAATCTCTTGGTGCAGAAGTCTTCTTCGGACATCAGGATTCCGTAGGTTCCGTTGAGAGCAACGCAGACATAATCGCCAAAAGCTTGGACGAAATCCTAGCCAAGACAGGTGCCGAGAAGGTCAATATACTCGCGCATTCCAAAGGCGGACTTGAAGCAAGATATCTCATCAATCACGGCTATGCAGACAAGGTCGCATCAGTTACCACGATCGACACTCCCCACCATGGTTCAAAGACAGTAGACTTTCTCATGAAAGCTCCAAAGTGGATGGTGAAGACTGCCGCATGGGGCACGGACGTCTGGATGAAGATCCTTGGCGACAAGAATCCTGACAGCTACGACTGCTTCGATCTTTTCACGACCAGGACAGCAGAACAGTTCAATATTGATAACCCTGCTCCCGACAACATTTACTGCCAGAGCTACGCATTCAAGTGCAGGGGTTCATTCTCTGACCCGGTGTTCTGCATCACTTATCCTGTCGTCAGGAGATTCGACGGCGATAATGACGGCTTGGTATCAGTAGCTTCAGCCAAATGGGCAAACTTCAAAGGCGTTCTCACCACACCTTCTTACAGGGGCGTC
>JAEEGG010023496.1_pt1 | contig 12034 bp, 11 predicted proteins | sample 9134161 | NCBI WGS metagenome assembly JAEEGG01 (sample SAMN16246543, study PRJNA631951) | gut metagenome | biome: gut microbiome; feature: rumen; material: CR-attached | host: Bos | place: Iran: Karaj | collected 2018-10 | reverse complement strand
CTTCAAAATTCTATAACCTATAACCTCTCACCTCCTCTATAACCTATAACCTATAACCAATAACCTTTCACCAATTATGAAGCCCCTTAAACAAGTATCGTTACTGATAGTGCATTGTTCGGCGACCCGTTGTGACCGTCCTTTCTGTGTGGAGTCGCTCATCGCCACTGGCGAGGCGCGTTTCGGTCAGGTGTCCTATCATTATTATGTGCGTCGCAATGGTGATGTGGTGCCCTTGCTCCCTGAGTCCGTGCAGGGTGTTCATGCTCGTCATTATAACTACTGCTCATTGGGCATCTGCTATGAGGGTGGTCTGGATGAGAAGGGACGTGCGGTGGATACTCGCACCCCTGCTCAGAAGGCATCACTGTATCAGCTGCTCAAGAATCTGAGGGAGGACTATCCTGATGCCCGGATCATGGGTCACCGTGAACTTCCTCATGTTGCCAAGGCATGTCCTTGCTTTGATGCGGCTGAGGAGTATAAGGAATTGCAACCTTAGAAGTAATGTTCCCTTGATTCCGGAAAGAGGTGGTGGTCGAAAGGTTGCTGCCTCTTTTTTATTTTCCGGATGACCTTACGTTATAGTATTTACATCATATCCGATATAATCTTCCTATATCTCACTACGGTATCTATTATCTTTCCATCATCATCTATCACTCTGATACCACCATTTTTAATGGCCGTGTGCCACATCCTTGCCTTCGGGAACTTCTTTTCCTGATCCATCAGGTATGGTACAGGCAGGAACCCTTCTGTAAAGACCTTGTAGAATCCCTCGGGTGTGTATAAATTGGGGATGTTTGCTTCCAGCAGTTCTATGGCAGCTTTAGTCTCGGCATACAGCGAATTGAAACGCTCTTGTACCTCTTTGTCAAACTTCATATTGGGCACCTTACCCAATGCACGAGCTAATCTATATTCACGAAGTGCATTAAGCGTAATTCGGATGCTATCCTTGATAATTGGAGGTGTAGCCAAGCGTACTGCCTCGCTATAATTCACAACATGGATAATCTCTGGACTATTCTCATTTTCTGGTTCCAAATCATCCATCAAACAGGTAACAGCTGCTAATTGCACTTTCGCTTCTTCCAAGTCTGGAGCAAAATAGTCTAACCCTGCTCGGCTCTGCAAACTCACATGGAAATTGTCATCTTCCAGTTCGCGTACCAATTTCAGCATCGTTCTCCCTTTTGCCAAATCCTGTACCCCGATAGTATATTTAGGCGTATTCAGCATATTCTGCAAAATCATGTGTCGTACACCTAGTTTCTTGCATGCTTTCGCAGCCAGATATCCTGTTATAATATATGTAACATCATCAGCACCTCGGAATGCAAAGTGATGTGGAACATTGGGTTCTACAGGCTTTCCTGATGTCACAATCCACCGAACAGCATCAAAGTGTTCCTTCAAGTTATCCAATAGACTATTGTGACCTCTACCGTCAAGTTCGTCAAACCACCAGAAACTCAGTGCATGCCACGAAATATTTAAAGCTCTTTCATGAATCTTGGCTAATTCTGGCACATCTTTTGTTCCCGAATAGGTCCTTACAAGCATTGGTTTAGCGTTCTCCCTGATAGCAATATATTCCAGTTCTGAATTAACCGGAACCCCACCACCATTGGCCATACCCTCCCAATTCTCTCCGAAATTGGATTGTGTCAACTGTGAACTACCAATCGAAAGCACATCCAAAAGCTTACTCTGAGCCAAGTCTCTGCACCACGAATTATACTCCTTCAGAGCCTCTATCCTATTTGGATTGTAAGGGCCAGAGTGAGTGCGAATAATAGGAAGGGCATGCTTGTTACGAGCATACTCCAGACGAGCTACAAATGTATCATTATCTTTACCGCATTCCTGATAACCTAGATGATCCAATGGCGGTTCTGTTTTGTATCTTTCTGATTCAATCAGCTTCTTAGCGAAATCCCATCGCATATTGTCGTAGGGATTATCCTGATTCAGTGCCAGAGGCATTAAATTTTCAGGCACTTTCAGCATCGTCAGCGACTGAATTGGGCTCTCATTGCCAGGAAAGACAAGCACTTCGCCTTTCGTTTTACCTTTCACCATTTCACAAGTGTCAGGCAATCCTGCAAAGAATATTTGATTGATAGTGCCACCGTTGGCAGCAAACATATTGTCGCCTTTCAGTTGATGGTACAACTTCATGAAGTAGTCACAGCCCTCTTGTGGATCCAACCGATAGCTAAAGCCTAATCTGGTAATACCATTACTCAAAAGCCATCGTTTCACTAGACTGTAATTATTTACCTTCTGTATCTTTTCTACAGCCTCTGCTACATCATCCTTTGCAATATATACCCTATAGCCACAATCCTTTAACAGGTTGGCCATAGTATAAACGCCCATTGTATGAACATCAACAAGGGGCTTTATAAAACCAAACACATCATCTTTCAAAGCTGTATTATGCTTCATGAGTGATAAAATATAAGATTGCATCTTTATCCAAACCTTCCAGGCCTAGATTCTTCAGCGAACGACCATTAGTATGCAAGTCCATATTCAGCAAAGCTTCGCATATCTGCACCATTGACTCCAACAAAGGAGTAGCCACTCCCGCAGCCTTGCCAAGTTCCATAATAGGTAGTACACCTGTCGGAATATCCTCTGTCAGCTGACGGGTAAAGATTGTTGAAGGCGATTTAATATCATGATAAGCAGGATTGTTGCGCATACGCTCACACAGTGTTTCACCAACGGTGTCCTTGTATGCAAACTTAATCCACTCCTTCACACTGAGCAGTTCTATGCCGTATGCCTTGCCCACAGCCAGACGTTCTGCATCGAACTTTTCAATGAACTCAGCCACCTGTTCTGTCATGTCGCGATAGAACCAAAATACCTGATTACGCTCTATGGTAGCGGCATTGAACAACAATACACAGGGATGGAACATAGCACCAATGTTCTCCAACGATGTACGGAGCACATTGGTTGTTTTCATAAAGCTTGGATAAAGCGGATTGATACGACTTAACACATAGTCAGTATCGCGCGCTGGCAATGCAGATAGCAACACTTCATCTTTCACACCAATGATATTGACCGTACCATTTTGAACAATACGACAAGCATACACCAAGGTCTGAGCCTCAGCCAAGTAAAAAAGAGTTTTGCAACCAGCCTCAACTAAGGTCTGTTTGAAAACTAAGGCTCCACAGGTACGACCTGGATTCAGAATTATCACCTGCCCATCCACCACGTATGGCGCGATGCTTTGTGCAACCGCCTTGTGTGCATTCGCGATAGTGGTAACCATAACAATATCTGCACCCTGTACCGCTTCAGCAACATCTGTTGTTATACAACCGAGTTTACCGAAACCCTCAATACGACCTTCTAAACGGATTCCGCCAAGTGTTTTAAGTTCGTTAATTTTTTCTTCTACGATGTCATAAAGTGCCACGTCATAATTTTGCGTAGCTAAATAACCAGCAATAGCCTGACCGCCATTTCCTGCACCGATAACTGCAACTTTCATGTTACCACAATTTCATGACAAGATTCTCACCTTCCTTATTATATATTTTCAGTGTCTCCTGAATATACTTGATGTCACGAATCAACGTCTCTCGGCTTTCGGCCTCCATAGAGAATTTGAAAGCTATTTGCTCTGTGGTTCCTGGCTGCTTCACAGTATCTCCCTCATACATCATCTGAGAGTAGGCATAAATAGAGGAGAGTTTCTTCACTTCGTCTGCATTCTCAATCTTCGCAATAGTATCTGGTTCAATGAGGACATTCAGTGAACAATAGTGATGTTTGAATTTCGGATTATCACAAACTGCAGCGTCCCAACCTTCGAATTTCCCGGTCAGAGCGAACCGTAAAAGCATCTCAAGGATGTCCATACCATTTTCTTTGCGAACAAAGTCATGATGATGCATACCGCCCAAACGGAACTGCATCTCAAAAACAAAAATATCGTTGTCTTTTACAACGCCCTCAATGCCTACTACACCTTGTTTAAGTCCAAGGCCGGTAACAAAAGACTGGACTTTGGCAACCATCTTCTCCTGACACAAGTCAACATACTGCGAGGGGAGAAAATACCCCATTGGCATTTTGGGCAGATTATTTTCGAAATTTCCATATACAGGCTTGTCAGACATAGTTGACAATGTGACGTGACCATTTTGTATAGTAAAGAACATTACGGTATAGTCCCCTTCTATATACTCCTCGATGATTACATTGTTAGAAACAGAGAAGTGCAATGACTCTTGGTAGAGTTTCTTTAGGTCTTCTTTCTTGGTGCAAACATAAATCCCATGCTGACCACTATTATCCACAGGCTTTGTCAAAACTGGGAATGTAATATTCGTCAATTTATCAATATCGTCAACCGATGAAATCTGGTAGCGTTTTGACACAGACACACCGTGATCGATACACAATTGCTTAGATAAATCCTTGTTGGTGATAGTTCTAATTTGCTCCATGTTGGCAAGACATGGTAGTCCTGCTTTCTCACAGATATTGACGCAATAAGGCAAGAACAAATCTGTGTAATTCGCAAACACGCCGTCAACATGATGTTCCTTAATCATTTTAACCATCTGATCCGTGTCGGCTAGGCTTACCATCCAATACTCATCAGCAGCGCGTTTGGCTGGTGAACGGTCAATCTCATGCCAATCGGTTACAATCGTATAGATGCCCATGCTTTTAGCTTTAAGAACCGACTCTGTCATATAAGCCGATCCCCCGAGAATCAGTAATTTCTTTCCTTTTAATGATTCCATTGTTTTTCTTTTAATTTATATTTTCTAAAAATTCATACGGGCACTTTTTGATTGATAGAGCAGGTAACCTCTTCTGTCCGCATTGCTTTTTACTTCCATCAGTGGCTGCTCTGAATACTCCCACCCCACTATTTCAGACCATTTCTCATGATGTTTAATTATATCACCAACTTCTGGTGCCAACTTGCTATAGAAATAGACTCCACTATGCATAGGTTTTGGGAATAATGGGACTTCAAATTTACCCACAGCCAATTTAATTGCTCCTTCCACAAAGTCATAACCTGTAGAAAGGCGCACAAGGTCTGATGATATATAATCACCTCCCATACGGGCACCTGTCTCTATGATATATAGCTCGTCGTGGCTATTCCACTTGATTTCGGTATGACTTGCGGAATTCTCTATTTTGAGTGCAGTCAATGCACTTTCTACCATCTCTTTAATCCTATTCCAAACAGATTCTGGAATATCGGCCGGTTGATGATGTTGCATTTCAACAAAGCGAGGTGCACCACTTGTCACCTTGTCCGTAATCTGAAGGAAATAATGTTTACCTTGATGACTGATATATTCAACGCTAAACTCCCGACCATCCACAAATTCTTCGACTATAGCTTTTGCTGTTCGGGAGTATTCAATAGCATATTTATATGACTCAGACAGATTGTCAGGTGATTCAACTTTACAAATACCTTGACTACCACCACTGTCCACTGGTTTTACAATCACGGGGAAACGGCATTGAACTCTTTCTAAGTCTGCTTCGCTTTCAATGAGATAGTACTTAGGTACAGGTATTCCTGCTTTCTCCAATGCCTGACGTTGGGCAAATTTACTTTGAGTAAGCTTGATGCTCTCTTCTGAATTACTTACCAATCCTAGCTTCTTAGCAACATATGCAACACATGGCAATGCCGATTCTAAAGAAAAGGATAGGATACCATCAACTTTTTCATTTTGACATACTTCAACAACCTTATCTTTGTCTGCAAATGAAACAGGATAAAACTTATCACAATAGCTCTTGCACACAGCACCATTTTCTGTAGCTATGCCTATAATCCCATAACCAAGTGCTTTAGCTTGGCGATAGAATGGAATTAGTGGCTCATTAGCTCCTAATACAGCTATTCTTTCTTTCATTACTAAAAACGATTTAAAATGTCCACAACTCGTTGCATGTCATTCTCGTCATAACGCTGATCGCACGGAATGGCCAGGATATGCTCATATATATACTTCACTTCGTCATTGATAAGAACACAATCATCCTCTACTGGCCAAATAACAGGGGCATAGACGGCGTCCTGAGCTAACAAACGCTGCAATTCTCTACGATTTTCAACATAGATGGTGAAATATAAAGGAAATGTCGTCACCTCTTTGAGGTCATGACACACTTTTGCCACCTTGCTGCTTTCATACAGATTGTGGAACAAATAGCTATAATTATCGAATCGACGTTGCTGATTATGTTCTTTGCCTTCTATCTGCAATAGATTATAAGCAATCTGTGACATCTTATGAGGCTTGATATTGCTCTCCGCTATATGGTCAGCGGCTTTGCTTAATCGTATAGATATGTCCTTAGTGCGTCGTTCCCCATTACCAAAATACTGACCACGCAAATACATAGCCGCTTTCTCTCTTTCCGTGAACTCCGTGTTCTCATTTTCTGGTTGCCTAATACTTTCTCTGTTGGAAATATTAATCAAATATCCACCATCGGGAATAGGCATCCATTTCCTGTAACTTGCTACAATAAAGGTGACAAATGAATACCGCTTCGTGGAGAAAAGACACTGAGTTAAATCCAATACAATATCTATTCCCCTTTCTTTAACCGAAACCAGCGTTGCCACTTCCTCATCATTCAAATCCATTCCAAAATAAGGATGAACAACAACTAACGAGGGATTTGCATCCTCCACCAATCTCACCAAGCCATGAGTGTCAATTCTCAAATCTCTTTTTATTGGGAAATATACACATTGCCAACCACATTCTTCAAAAGGAGTTATTACTGTCTGACAAGTATAAGCAGGTATCAGAACTTTTTTCGTTGTTCCATTCAATGCCTTAGCGATATCACACAATGCTTCACGACAAAGGGAATAATATATCCTGTCTGAAGGGAATTGTGCTTGTGCAGCTTCGGCTTGGCTTAAAACCAAATCTGACAACGGGAATATGCTACCTATTTCCTTTTTCATTCTAAAGGAACCTTTTAAATAAAGAAACTGCTTTCTGTTTAGTCTGCCAGAAGGGTAGAAGAAACAATTTTATGTAATAATTACTGTCAATCATCCTGTTCCATGGTTTGTCCCAACCGATTAATTGCCAATCTCTCCGTTCTGACTGGGATAAAAGATTCAAAAATTCACCATATCCTTTTCTGTTTTTGTAACGACAGTTGGTGTTTAACATCCTGTGGAGATACTTCAAATAAAAAAGATTAACCAAATCAAAATAATGCTGTTCTTTATCTTGAAAGAAATCTCTTACCACCTGTATAGACAACAAGCCTTGCCTCTGAATATCAATGCTATGTGGAATATTCATTACAATGGAACTTGGATTTGAGCGGTCATAATGATAGATGAAAGCGTCCAAACAAACGATTTTTTGGGAATAATATATTAGACGCGATAGAACTTGGAAGTCTTCATAATAGCAGCCACGTTCATCACATTTGATATTATTATCTGTATATAAGCTCTTTTTTATCAATTTACTCCAGATGCTAATCGTTGCCTTGTCTTGGAGAAAGGACTTCAAAAGCATTTCCTTATCCGTGAACCAAGCACGACAATTGACCTTGTATGATTCTTGTTTGTGACAATAATATCCGTTGGTATAAACAATGTCGGCATCTGTTTCTTGTTGACATTGGGCTAAAAGTTCTACTGCATCATACTCTAACCAGTCATCAGAATCCACATGTAAAATATAATCACCATGACAGGACGCAATCGCCGTATTCCTTGCGGCAGCTAATCCCTTGTTTTGCTCATGTCGGATAATCCTAATACAGTCCTTGCGATTGGGATAATCTTCAATCACCTTCTTTAGAATATCAATACTGGCATCTGGTGTCCCATCATCCACGAACACATATTCAAGATTTTGATAGGTCTGTTCGAAAACACTTCTTGCACAGCGTTCAATATAGTCCTCAACATTATAGATGGGCACTAAGATGCTGACTAGAGGAGTTCCGAGCATGATTTCATCTTTCTTATGCAACTACAACTTTAAGCCACTCGCGCTGATGGGTGATGGCATGTTCCAAATCATTTGCATCAGAGAACTTCAGCACTAAAGTACCAATGGCATTGTTGGCTCCTTCAAAACATTCCACCTTATCACCTTTCTTCACCCACAAATCTTTTTCTATGATTTCAGCAGGAAGGGTCTTATCTATCTCCAAATGGTCAAAGACCCCTTCTTTATCTGCATGCAGGATGATTTCCGCCCAATGACCATTGTAAGGTCTTTGTTCTATAGGCTCCAATAATGAATCACCAACGATAGCACGAGTGATGGCGGTTATCATATCCACTCCTGTGGCATACCGAAGCATTTCACATAATCGATTGCCTCCACCACGTGGTGTTAGTTCCATAATATAAGGTTTACCATTGGTACCAACACGCACCTCAATATTATAGACTACAGTATTTAATCCCAAAAGTGAGATAAGCCGTTGTATCTCAGAGGTCAGATATGTTTCTTGTTCCTTGGTGAAAGTGGATGGCCATGAGTAGGCTGCAGGAGTGTATGGATTGGTGGCATCAGCATCAAATCGCTGGGCACAAAAACTGGTGAAAACAAGTTTTCCATCCACGGACATACTATCAGTGTCAGAGGAACATCCTTCTTTCTCAATGAACTCTTCTACAATGATATGACCGGAAATAGAATGCTGCATTGCATATTCAAGAGCTGGTTTCAAGTCTTCTGGCTTATCGACTCTTGTCACTCCCTTACTGCCCGCAGAGTCTGTTGGTTTGACAATGACAGGCCATGGATACCAATAAATTTCTCCCATAGCTGCCTCGATGCTATCAAAACCTTTAGCCTGCGGTACATTGAAGCCATTCTTGGCTAAGAAAGCACGAAATTTATCTTTGTTCTGCAATATTTCAACTGACTCAAAGGGTCCAAAGGACGGAAGCCCCATCTTATTTTGGACATAAGAAGCGGCAACCACTCCAGGATCCACGCCAAAGGACATGATGCCGTCAATCTCTTTTTCCTGTGCCACTTTCAATACTGCTTCCTTATCTATAATGCTGACATTCACATATTCATCACTGTATTGGTGGGCAATGTTGTCAGGCAAATAGTCTGCAGTGATGACATAGTAACCCTGTTCATGAGCCGCCTTAATCACTGGCAACAAGTATCTTATGCCTCCAAGAAGCATCAATTTCTTCTGTTTCATCACTTAAGAATACAATTAAGGATTCTTTCTATATCTTCCTCGCTCAAACCATGGTGCATGGGCAGACATATCACCTCATCAGCAATCTTTGTGGCAACAGGTAAATTCTCCTTGGTTGCACTTGGCAATCCTCTGTAAGTGGTGAAGTCACTGATAAGTGGATAGAAATACCTTCTGCCCAATACTCCTTGTTCCTTCATCTTGAAGTAGAGTTCATCACGGGTCATGCCGTATTTGGCTGCATTGACGAAGATGGGGAAATAACTATAGTTATGTTTCACACCGGGCTGGTCATCCCAGAAGTCTATGCCCTCCACATTTCTCAATGCCTCACGATACTTGATTGCTACTTGATGGCGTGCCTCGATAGCTGCATCCACCTGTTTCAAATTGAGCAGACCATATGCACTGCGCATCTCATCCATCTTGGAGTTAATACCAGGAGCAACGACTTCCGTTTCTCCTGCAAATCCAAAGTTCTTCAGGTAATCGATGCGTTGCTTGGTCTTCGCATCGTGCATAATCATGGCGCCACCTTCGATGGTGTTATAGACCTTGGTGGCATGGAAACTTAAGGTGCTCAAATCACCTGCATTGAGCACACTCTTGCCTCCCACCTCTACGCCGAAGGCATGGGCGGCATCATAGATGACTTTCAGTCCATACTTGTCGGCTATGTCCTGTATGGCTTGCATGTCACAGGGTTTGCCATAGACATGCACGGGCATGATGGCTGTGGTCTTCGGTGTGATGGCAGCCTCAATCTTATTCGGGTCGATGCAACAGGTTTTCGGGTCAATATCCACAAAGACGGGTTTGATGCCATTCCACCACAGGGAGTGGGTGGTGGCCACGAAGCTATAAGGTGTGGTGATGACCTCACCAGTGATTCTGAGTGCCTGCAGGGCTGTAATCAGTGGCAGTGTACCATTGGTGAACAAACTCACATAAGGAACCTTCAGGTACTCTGCCAGTGCCTTTTCCAGTTCCTGATGGTAATGTCCATTGTTGGTGATCCACTTACGTTGCCAGATGTCCTTCAACAGTTCGTTGAAGGCATCAAGATCGGGCAGTAACGGGGAGGTTACTGTAATAATATTATTATTCATGAAAAATGAAGTTTGAAGACGAAAGTTAAAAGGCTAAAGGCAAAGGGATAAAGCCTTGTGGCTTAGGCTAAGGGGGAAGGACGAAAGGCGGAAAGAAGTCTGATGTCTGAAGGCTGAAGTCTGAGTTCATTTACTCTCTTTCAGTTCTTGGTCCAACTTTTTGCAGCGATGAACGAAGGCTGAAGGCGGAGGTCTGAAGGCGGAAAGAAGTCTGATGTCTGAAGGCTGAAGGCGGAAAGAAGTCTGATGTCTGAAGGCTGAAGTCTGAGTTCATTTTGCCATCAATTCTGCGTCCAACTTCTTGCAGCGATGAACGAAGGCTGAAGGCGGAGGTCTGAGGGCGGAAAGAAGTCTGATGTCTGAAGGCTGAAGGCGGAGTTCATTTACTCTCTTTCAGTTGCGCATAAACGAAGGCTGAGGTATGAAGTCTGAGTTCATTTTGCCATCAATTCTGCGTCCAGTTTCTTGCAGCGATGAACGAAGGCTGAAGGCGGAGGTCTGAGGGCTGAGTTATTTTGCGGTGTTAAGTTCTGTGTCCAACTTCTTGCACCTTGCAACCAGTATCTTCACTAGTTCCTCACAGTCTGTGTAGATGCTGTTATATTGAATATCATCAAGATAGCCATTTCGATGGAGAAGGTCTATCCAGTATAATGACTCCCTTGCTTCTTTTAATGCTATGTAACTTTTACTACGAAAGTCTTGGCGACTTACGGCATTACAGGCCTCTGCGTTATTTGCTCCAATGCTCGTGCCACTTCGCAGAAGCTGATTGCACAAGTTCGAGACAGCTTGCAAGTGGACAGGGACGAGAGAAGTCTGAGGGCGGAAGGCTGAGGTCTGAGGGCGGAGTTCTTTTTTGCGTTGACGTTGTTTCTTCGCATCCTCGTGCTTTTCCGCTGCTTGACTCAGCAGATAGTCATTCAGTTTAATGATGCGGTCGCTAAAGGCGAGGCATTTGTCTTGGATGGTTTGACTGAGGGAGGACATGAAGGAAGAGGTCTGAGGTCTGAAGGCTGAATGAGGGAAGAGTTCCTTGAAGTTAGAGGGAAGAGGGAAGAATGAGGGAAGTGGGGCGAATTGATGGTTGAATAATCACCTTGAAGAGTGTCTGAGACAAATAATCAATTAAGGTTATACATCTTGCCTTGACAATCTCACAAATAGGCCTCATTCTCTCAGGTTTCACATTCAGAGAACAATTTAAAATATTTCCAAAGAGGTTTCAACAGTTGATAACAATTGAATAGGAATCACGCACGGCTTCCTCATGACGATTGGAACTAGAACGGATTGACTCCTCCAAATAATGCTGGAACTCTTCGGTATAAGTCGGCTCAAATGGCTTTATTTGCCCTCCAGACTCTTGGGCAAGTTCGAAAAATCCTTTTGTTTCTTCCATTTTTAGGATATATATTATCTCAAATTATGATCAAATAGAGAGTTGGATTAGTTCGTTTCACGATTTGAATTAATTCAAAACTAGGAATGAATTAGTTCAATCGATGATTTGAATTAATTGACGTTTTTTGAGGGGTTAGAGGGGGTTAGAACAGGTCTTTAATTTTGTTATTTCGTTTGATACAAATATGGATATGCTCCTGAATACCAATAGGACAATCAACGGTAAAGAAATACTTTTCGCCTTCACCAACAACTGCTCCCATCAATGCTTCTGGTAGTTCCAT
>JAEEGG010023485.1_pt1 | contig 12040 bp, 11 predicted proteins | sample 9134161 | NCBI WGS metagenome assembly JAEEGG01 (sample SAMN16246543, study PRJNA631951) | gut metagenome | biome: gut microbiome; feature: rumen; material: CR-attached | host: Bos | place: Iran: Karaj | collected 2018-10 | reverse complement strand
GTCCACGCCGCTTTCATCAGTAGGGAGAGGATCCAGGCCGCCAATGGTAATATCAAATGCCTGACGCAGAAGCTCCAGCAGCGTAATATTCAACATCGTTTCCTCATCCCGGCTGCGAATGATATAACCGCTGGCAGCAGATTTTCTGACTATCTCTATAGGGAGTAGCAAGATAGGAGCATAGCGAGGTTTTGTACTCGAAGGGGTCTCGAACCACTTTAGCAAGCCGAGAGCCAAATACAGAGTATTTGCTCCGTTTTCCTCCATTGCAGTTCTGGAGGAACGATACAGATGAGTAAGGGCTCGTTTTACCTTATCTTCATCAAGGTAGGTGCGTATCCTATACTGAGAGAGCTCCATCTTGACAAGATCATAGATGGGGTCCGTTGCATTTACCGCCTTATAAATCCCCGCACTAATCTGGACGTTATCCCAGTCAGAAGGTTTCGCCAAAACCTGGAAATCATGATTTGCGGCCAGGGCGTCCTCTAACTCGTTAACATGAACCGAGATGATGGGGATCGTGTCTCTCGTTAAACGGGTGTTAAGCAGATTATTCCTCAGGCTGAGATCAAGTAACTTCCTTTCCCAGATAGTCTTTTTATCGACTTCAGCTTTTTTATCAATGATTATGTCAGTAGCATTAAGGTCCTCAGGGGCCTCATACTTTCTTTCAGTTTTTTTGTCCTCAATCAGCGTCCATCCTCCAGAACCGGCGACACGCATTGGAAGTGGACGAATCTGGCCGATTCTTGCACGATAAATATCCAGGAAAAGGACGAAGTCCCCGGAATCAAGCTTGCGACTGGCAGCCAGACATGCGTCATCAAAGGAAGCGGAACTGGCGGAATTCATGCATGTGGTTTCAACGACTAGCATCTCATTGATGCCATCCGCGATCCTCTTAGTGAGTAACGAAGGGTCATCATTGACACTGTCGGCAAAAGAGTCCATGATTAGCCAGCAACCTGCAAAAGCATGTCCCTTTGTAATAACAACGATAGGATGGAGTCCCATTGCTTCCAGGCAACTGACATAAAGCATTGACATGTCAATGCAATTACCAAGCTTGCCGCCTAATACTTCATCTACAAGACGGATTCTTTGTCCCGAGGTTTCAAAACTGGCCGGAACGGAACCATAAGTAATATCTTCTGAAGATATGGCATTGAATAAGGCAGCCATCTGCTGCTTTACCCTGTTCGGATCACGTGTCTGATACTCATCGAGTGAAGGGCTGCCTGTCCATTCGCCAAGAAGAGCAGAAGCTTTCTTGATGATTCGGCTGATCTCGGGGTGGTTAGGAGTCGAGAAGGCAGCAAGCATCTCAGGGAAGACATTCACTCCGCACCATTCATTGAACGTCAAAACAGATATGTCATAAGACTGTTCAAATTGAAGAGTATCTCCGGAATAGATTCCCAGCTTAAAAGAACCTAAAACTCTTTCAGTCAGGTTCGAAAGGAAAGCCGTCGAGAAGGAAATCGGTATTGCACTGAGAGTTTCTTCACAGCCAGGGTCGATGCGCTCGATGTGAGTGTTGTACTCCAACGCGAACGCGGGCTCAAACAAGATTTGTACGGCCAAGTCAGTTACAGGGACATCGGAATCATTGAGGATTTTGATTTCCCTGATGACTGGAGCATGATTCTGCTGCATGGCAAAATTCACCACCGATGTGTAGACGAGGTTAACCTTCAAAGCCATAACTTCTTGCTATAAATAAGGGGATAGACTTCTAAAACACGTAAAGTTAAAACAAATACTTGTTTAATTCAACTTGACAACCAGAAAACCAGGATGCACAGAAGAAGATATCATACCAGAATAAATAACATAACATTACAGTGCGCAATCTTCGTTTCACATCCATTCGAAGTTCTCCTTCCCGGCGCCTATCTCGAAATGGCACTTAACGATGCCGAGATCGATCTTGCTGTAGCCAACCATCGAGAAGAGCGGCCTTGCCATGACCTTCGGGACTCTGCTGTAGTCCTTGAATCCCAAATATTCAATATAGAACTTCTGCTGGTTGACGGCCGTCGGCGCCAGCAGCGCCGCCTCAACGCCCCGGTTGAACCACTTCGGAGTAAGGTCACTTGCGTTGCTGATCTCCCTTGCGGGCTTGGACTTGTGGGCTTTGCCCTGAGTCTGTCCATAGCCCAGCGAAATGAAGCATCCTATCTTCTCGTCATCCGCAAGTTCATACGTTCCGGGAATCTTACTGTAACTCAATCCCACCCAGCAGGTGTTGAGCCCTAAGGTCTGGGCCAGCAGCACGAGCTGCTCACCATAGTATCCGATCTTCTCGTCCAGGTCGATGCCTTTCTTACCGGCCATGACGAAGTAGTTCCTCACGCCGGTGAAGGCACCGTATGAGAACACACCGCTGGTTGACTTGAAGCCGCCGAACGCTTTGGCCTCGTCCGTCACGAGCTGGACGTGCAGGCCTGCTTCCTTATTGATCTCCCATACCTTGTTCCGGAGGGTCGCGAGGACTTCCTCCGGGATGGGCTCGTCCGTGTATTTCCGGACGGAGTGCCGTGCTTCGATCGCTTCGAGCAGTGTCATATCTAGGTTCGTTTTATTCCTGGTTGGAATCGTTGCCGGAGGAAGGGGAGGGGCGGCGGTTGAGTTCGACCCCGTTGCGCTTCAGCACGCGAAAGACGGTCGTGCGGCTCTTGTAGCCGCTGACCTTCCAGATGTCGTCCACGGCATGTCCGGACTTGTACATGTTCACGATCATCTTCTCACGGTCCATCTTCAGGGCCGATTTGGTCCTCTCCTTCCGCTCGCTCTTCAGGTTCCTGACGATCCGGCCCTCGCTCCGGCGGACCTTAGTGGATTCCTCGGATATGCGGCTGATCGTGTCGATGACACTGCCGGCCGTCGTATCGGGGAAGAGTTCGTCCTTCGTGTCGATCCTGTCGTGTATCGATACGATCCGGATCCTGTAGGCCCGGCATAGGTCCAGGAAGGCGCCGAGCTCGCGGATCCCGCGCACGACGTTGCTCAGACTGGTGACGACGATCTCGTCGTTCTTCTTAAGGAGAGTGAGGAGCCTTCGCCACTGTGGACGCAGCCTTTCCTGAATCCCTTCCTCCACGACGATCTCGTCGCATCCGAATTCCTTCATCCATGCGATGTCTTCCTCACGGGCCTTGTAGCCCTTCGCGAGGAACAGGTAGCCTGTCTTTGCCATATTGATCTGGGTAACGTGCAGCCAAAAATACGAAGATTCCGTGACAATTCAAATGGTACATGGAATATATGTGGATCCATGTCCATGACCGGCCCTGAATCCATCTGACCGGCCTTGTCGAAAACCCTTCCCGCGGACTCGAAATTCTTTTCAAATAATGCCACCCGACCTATTGCAAATTGGCCGGAAACGTATATCTTTGCAATGTCATAAATAATTGATAATCAATTGTTTAATAAAATGAACAAGTTTAAACCGGACTAAACAGGCAGCCTGCCGGGAAGAGGGGAGAGGGAGGTTTTTTTACGATTGTTTTTACTCTCTCTTCCCTCTGTTTCCAGGGGGATTCCGAAGAAGGCGGGGCCGTAGGACAAATACCATTTTATGGAACCACTAACATCTACAGACATGGATATCTTCAGAAAGGAAATCGACAGCTTCCACGCGCTGGCGCCGCTCCTCCTTCCGGAGCTGGTTAGCACCGACCGCCTGGAAGGCATCGACGAGTACGAGGACTACGCGATGCTCACCTACAGGCTGGCAAAACCCCTCGGCATCACGCGGGTGATGGATGACATGGAGGACCACATGGGACTCAACATCCTCTACTACATCCGTCCGTTCCTGGACAGGCGCGGAGAGGGGAGGCAGTGCTGTGCCTACGCCACGCCCACCAGCGGACAGATGTACAAGTTCAACGCCCAGACCCGTAAGGACGGGCTGGTCCACACCCTGTACGTCTACATATTCACCTCGCTGGAGATCATGCTGGAATGCCTCAAGGACGACCTGCTCGCCCATGAGGGGAAGGGCTCCTTCGAGACGAAGATGAGCTACCCCCGGCTCATCGCCGACTTCATGTAGTGCCGCCGATGAACGAGCGACTTTACCGCAGCCTGGTGGCCACCGTCAACCAGTACGCCTTCTGGATCAAGGTGCGCGATGCCGACGCCTTCCAGGAAGGGCCCGCCCTCTCCGGCCCCGGACGGCCGGGCGTCCCGGTGCGGTGCCTCAGGCTCTACGCCGCCTACCAGTACGGCAAATTCCCCGCCGGGCACGAGTGGTCCATCCCGCTCTCCGACATCCACAAGGCGGTCCGCAGGATCGGCTCGACCGACCAGGAGTTCCGGATCCGGATGAACCGTTTCGAGGTGACGCGCTACGACGCGGAGCGTATCATCAAACTCGCCTCCTACGGCATCATCCAGCTGCACCTGATCTGACCTTCTGCCGGTATTCCTCCGGCAGCCTTTCACCCCGACAGTCTCACAACAACGATAAACACGACATTACCCATGAGAACACTCTCCATCATCATCTACTGCCTGCTGACAGTCGCAGCCTCGCTCCTGTTCGTGATACAGGGATGCAGGAGGCCACGTTTCATCATGTTCTACCGGAGGATGGCAGAAAAGGAATGGGCGAGGAAGGGATTCATCCTCATCCTTGCCGCCTCTGCCATCGCCTGGAACTTCGCCTGTTTCATCTCCTACGGGAACTCGCCCTGGCTGCTGCCGGGACTCGCGCTGTCCCTTTCCCTGCTGTCCTACCGGCTGACCCACGCCGTCCTCTGGCGGCTGGCCGGAATCCGGAGGATCCTGCTGACCGCGTACTGCGCCTTCCTGCTGCTGGTCGTGCTCCACGTGAGCCTGGGCTTCCCGCCTGAGCTCATATCGCTCTACATGACCGTGGCCCTCATCATCGAGGCCGGGTGCCTCTATCCGTCGCGAGACGCGATATGGGCATTCGAGGACTGGCAGGCAGGGACGCGGGCGGAGCCCGGTGACGGGGAGATTTATAAGCTTTACTTCCAGAATGAGGAATGACACAAGTGCCGCCCCCGTCCGGGCATTCCGCGCCCTGCCGCTGAGACCCTTCGGCGCGGCACATTCCAAAAGACAACACTTACACGAAATGAAAAGAAAACGAAAACCATTCCGGGCAATACAGTGCCCGGGCTACACCCACCCGCTGACCAAGGAACTCTCAGGGGTGCTCCGCCAGACCCAGGGCGAACGCTTCTCGCGCTTCGACGCTTTCCGCAGCCTGCTGGAGCGGCAGGCCGCCCGCAACGAGGCCGATCCGGACCACCGGCCCTGCCGGTTCGATGTCACCTACACCGGCCTCGCCGAGGAGTGGGGATGGCACCGCCATACGGTCGTCTCCTTCTTCCAGAGCCTGGAGGATATCGGGGTCGTCCGGACGGAACGGACCACGGTCTGTGTATGGATCTCCATCCCGGGGCTCGAAGAAAGCCCGCAGGAAGCCGAATGAGATGCCTCCGGTCCTCTTCCTTGCTCCGGGCCTGGACTTGTCCCTGCGGGCCGGAAAACGGCTTTCCACGGAGCGGCAGGATTCCGCCGCAGGCAATGGGTTCCTTCGGAGCCGGGCTTGCCCGGTTTTGCCGGATATGAAGGGAAGGGGGTAACTCAATATGCATGTCCCCCGGGGAGACATACCGCAGTGCCGGAGTGACAGCAAGCTTCCGGACACTGGAAAGAAGGGCAAAATAGAACAGAAACACACTAGAGATGGATGCACAGAAACAGGTCCTGCACTTCGAGGCGAAGAGCGGATTCACGACGGCCCAGAGCAACGAGCACCAGCGCCGCTGGACCGAGAACGGCTGGGAGAAGGCCAACGCGAACGGACGGATAGACCGCTCGCGGGTGGGCCTGAATTTCGAGATCGTCCGGGGCGGTAAGGTCCAGGCTGTGGACACCTCGCGCTCCATCCCGGAGAAGTTCCGGGAGAACCTCGCGTCCCGGGGGATCAAGGATCCCAACGAGGGGTGCGCCAACGCGTCTCGCTACCGCACCGTGGTGGACTTCATCATCAGCGGGTCGCACGACACGCTGACCCGCCTGGCGTTCGGCGACCAGACCGTTGACTTCACACCGGGTGCGGACAACGGCGCTGTCAAAAGACAGCCGGAGATCGAGGAATGGGCCAGGGACATGTACGACGTGCTCGCCGGCAGATTCGGTGAGGAGAACATCCTCTCGTTCATCGTCCATCTGGACGAGCGCTCCCCGCACATCCATGCCGACCTGGTGCCCGTGGACGAGAGCGGGAAGATCTCCTTCAAGGCGGTGTTCACCGGACGCGACAAGTACGAGTACTCACGCCGCACGGCGGCCCTTCACGACGCGTTCGCCGAGGTCAACCGGAACTGGGGGCTGAGGCGTGGCGACAGCGTGGCCGAGACCCACCGCAAGCACCGGAGCACCGAGGAGTACCGCCGCGAGCTGTCCGGGGAGTGCAGCCGTCTGGAGCGGGAGGTGGAGGGCAGGTCGGCGGCCCTCTCGTCCCTGGACAGGGAGATCGCCAAGGCCGAGAGGAGGGTGAAGGGACTCACGACGATGGTCTCCAACCTGGAGGAGGCGAGAGGCAGGATAGGGAAGGAGATGGACGCGATCCGGGAACGGCTGTCCGGCAGAAGCGAAGGGGAGGACGGAAGGGATGAGCTGCTCCGGGAGGAGGAATCCCTGCAGCGGAAGCTCTCCGACATCCTCTCAAGCCTTGAGGAAAAGCGGGGGAAACTCGCCGACGCGGACCGCGCCCTCGCAGAACTCAGGGCCCGGCTCAGGGAGGGGGAGGAGAAACTCAGGGAGACCGAGGAGGAGATCTCCGAGTCCGAGAAACGGCAGGAGGAGCTGCGCTCCGAGTTGGAATCTGCCACCTCGCAGGTGTCCAGGATCCAGCTCGACAGGATCGGGTCCGAGGCGCTGTGGATGGTGCTGGGCGACTTCAACTCAGTCGCGCACTCCCTTCCCGAGGAGAGCCGGTCCCGCTTCGGCGACACCCTTATCAATGACATGGCTTCGCAGGGAATGAACATCATCGCCTGCGCGGCACTCCTCTCCATGGGGATGGTGGACCGCGCCACCACCTTCGCGGAGAACTGCGGAGGCGGGGGCGGCCACGCCCACGGCGACTGGGGACGGAGACCCGACGAGGACGAGCGCGAGTGGCTGCGCCGCTGCCTGGCCACATCCCGCAAGATGCTGAGGCCCGCCGGCCGCAAACTCAGACGCTGATCTGCCGCATCCGCGCACATCACTATTCATCACATCAACGACAAACCACTACAATCATGAAACGATATCTTATCATCACCACACTGGCCCTGATGCTGGGAGCCCTTTCGCTCCTGGCCCAGGACAGCACGAAGGTCTGTCCCTCATCCGCGGACACGTCCTTCTCCCTCACCTGCGCCTGCGGGTGCCACTACCACCCGCACAACAACTACAGCGGACTGAACTCGCTGCGGGCAAGACTTGCCGACCCCTCCTGGGACGGGAAGGGCTTCCGCCTGCCGGACATCGGCACGGGACTGCGCTTCGAGGACGGCAAAATCCGTCCGCTGACAAGATCCGGAGAAAACGCGGCCGCACCCGCGCCGGCGACGTCTTCGGCAGGTTCTATACAGGCAAGTGACATCGCGCTTCCCCCGTACCTTCAGGAGATCGGAAGGGGAGAAGTGCCGCTAGGGCCTCCGGTCTTCGTCTTCTTCCGCCTCGCCGGGACCTCCGTCACCGACTCTCCGCAGATCCTCGGCATCAACGCGGCGGCGGACCTGGCTGTCTCGCAAAACCTCCGTGTGCGGATCACCGGGGCCGCCGACTCCGCGACGGGATCTCCCGAGAAGAACGAGGCACTAGCGAAAGCACGGGCCGGGCATGTCGCAACCCTGATGGAGAAACGGGGAGTGCCGAGGGAGAGAATAGAGGTTTTGTCGGAGGGAGGGACGGCAGACTACGAGCCCGTGTCCGCCAACCGCAACTGTCGTATCGAGCTCTTCATGCAGTGATGAAGGCAAGGACGCGCAAGCGACGGACAATCAGCAAACAATCCATAATCACTATCAATAAGCACACATCAAGATGAAAACAGACGAAGAAAAAAAGAAAGACGCGCTGGACGCGCTGAAGGAGATCCTCATGGATCCAGCCCACGCCGGAAGCCTGGTTATCCGGAAAGGAGACGGCCTCGACGAGGAACAGATCGAAAGCCTGACACGGCTCGGCTGTCTCAGGGAACCGGCCGACGGCTGGTACGTCGTATGCCACAACGAGGATGGCGACGATCCGTCCAACTGGTACTGGTCGTACTGGCAGTTCATCACGGCGTTCCTCGACGACCTCTACGACGGGAAGTGGTGCCTCTCGCCGGAATGCTCGCTCGACTTCCACGGCGCGGATTCACTCGTCCCGACGGACCTGGTCATCCGCAGTGAGGATGCCACGGGAACGGTCCTCAAACTGCCGTTCGACACACACCTCATCCAAGTCAGGGGAAGGATTCCGGAAGAGACGGAGAAGGAGCCCCGGTACGGGGTGCGGCTCTGCCCGCTCCACCTGGCGCTGCTGACGGCATCGCAGGACTACATCGACTCGCACCCGCTGGAGGTGCGCACCTGCATCGCCATGATCGCCGCCCCTGCCGCGCTCATCGACACCGCACTGGAGGAATGGCGACCGGAACGCGCGCGTTTCATCGCCTCCGAACTCAGGGCCATAGGCCGCTCCCAGGCCGCGGACGAAATCGAGACGGCTGTCGCCGAATACGGGAAAGGGGCGGAGAGGTTCTTCTATCCCCAGGAGGGCAGGCCGTCCCGGCTTGAGGAGATAGGCGCGGTCGGGAACCGCATCCGCCTGTTGTGGAGGGACCTCCGCCCGAAGGTGCTTGCCCTGAAGCTCGCAGGGGACTGCGAGCGGAACCCCAAGTCCGTCAGGGAAGTCATCCTCGACCTCGGGCGGGTCGCCAGCAAGGAGGAATTCAAATGTCTGGGCATGGCGGGGTTCGACGCCGAGCTCTTCATGCTCCCCGACGCTGTCGACACTGACCGGACCGGAGACGGGAAACCGGACGTCAAGAGGATGATGGAGGAGATCACGGAGGATATCAAGACAGACCGGATGAAGGCCTTGGGCTACAGGTGCGCGTTCAACGATGTCAGGGCGGACATCCTCGACGCGCTGACGGGCGGAAGCCGCCCCGGCAACCTGACCGCCCTGCACTTCCGGGACTGGAACTACGCCCTCTTCAGACCCGGCATCAAGGAGGGGGTCTTCAAGAGCGAGGACCACTTCTCCGAACGGATGCTGCCCGCGGGATCCCTGGTGGAGGGATCGCGTCACATCCCCGTCGACCCGGACGATATGGACGAAGCGCTCGATGCGCTGGACAACATGATCCAGCGGGAGGATGACGATTTCGTGCGTGCCGTACTCGGGCATTTCTTCCTCATCTACATCCAGCCGTTCACGGCAGGGAACCTGCAGACGGCGTGGCTCCTCATGAACTGCCAGCTCGTCGCGGGCGGATACCCGTGGATATCCTACGACGACCCCATCCGTGAGAAGTACATGGAAACCATGCGGGAGGCCCTCGACGGCGGCCAGATCACCGCCTTCACCCAGCTGGTGACGTCGCTCATCAGAAGCGAGCAGAGGATGGAGTCGATCAGGACGAGGAGAGAGAAACGGGCCTGAACCACCCGCCTCTGAATCGGTGAGGGCGCGGCCGGTATCGGCTGCGCCCTCTCATGATTCCGGATAAGATGGCCCTCCTTCCCGGTACGTGAATCTACTTCAGGAATCTCTCAAAGTAGCCGGCGGACTTGAAGAAGTATTCGTTGTCCTTCTTCTTGATGATACTCTCCCCTTCACTAAGCACAAATCTACTAAAACATGCAGTATTTCTACTAAAAGTATTAGTAGATTTATTTTTGTTTACTATCTTTGCAGTCGAATCTATAATCTTTTGCATTATGATAAAGAGTTTGACTGCTAAAGAAGAGGTCTTGATGAACATCTTTTGGGCGCACGGGCCCTTGTTTATCCGTGATGTTATTTCATATCTCCCGGAGCCAAAGCCCCATTATAACACTATAGCTACCTTAGTGAAAATACTGGAGAAGAAGGGGTTCCTGGAGCGAGAGCCCATGGCCAATTCATTCCGTCATAAAGTTAAGATTAGCGAGCGACAGTATAGAGGTCGTAAGGTTTCGGATGTCGTCGCGAATCATTACAACAACTCATATTTGTCTTTGGTTTCGCAGTTCGTGGAAGAGGAGAAGATCGACCTTGCAGATTTGAAGGCCTTAATTGCATCAATTGAAAAACAGCAGTCATGACAGTATTCCTTTTCTATATTGCCCGGAGCGGGCTCTATTTAGGTATCTTCTATGCTTTTTACCTTCTGGTGATGCGCCATGCTACCTTCTTTCGTATGAATCGGATTGTACTTCTTCTGGGCTCTGTGATCTGTTCTTTGCTTCCTTTACTAAGATTTAGAAAAGAGAATCACGTTACTGCTGCAGGACCACTTTCCATAATTAGCTCAGAAGAATCCTCCCTTTCTGCCGCCCATGATTCCTTCCTATCTTGGCCGGTCATCTTATCCATTGCTTATCTCATAGGGGCATTAGTTATCATTCTTTACACAACAATCTCCACAGTAAAAATGTTACGACTGATGAAAACCGGAGAGAAAAGGGTAATAAAAGGATACCAGACAACAGTATTGGAGGGTGACGACCCATCCTTTTCTTTCGGAAAAACCATCGTAATCGGGAGGAAGGATTTGGAAGAAAACCCCGCTATTTTTACACATGAGATGATGCATGTCAGATGCCGCCACTATTTGGATCTATTCATTTACCGTATCATCCAGATTGTCTGGTGGTGGAATCCGCTTGTGTGGATTATGCGAACGGAATTGGGGCTTCTTCATGAGTACGAGGCCGATGACGCCGTGATAGATGCCGGTATAGAAGCCCGCCAGTATCAAATGCTATTAGTCAGAAAAGCAGTAGGCGATGAGCATTTTGTTCTTGCAAGCGGATTTCAACACTCAAATCTGCAAAACCGGATTTCAATGATGTTGAAAGGGGCCTCACCCAAATGGTTTTGCTGGTGCTATTTAGCGATTCTACCTGTTCTATCTATCACAGCGTATGCTGTAAATCCGGTCCGAGACAGCCATACAGAGGGAATAGCGATTGGGCTGGAAGAATCTGTTCCATTCCATCTTGTAGATGTCAAGCCAACTTTCAACGGAGGAGATGCTAATGAATTCTCCCGCTGGGTAAATGGACAACTGCAATATCCAGAGAATGCAAAAAAAGCCGGTATCCAGGGGCGGATTGACCTTAGCTTCGCGGTTGATGTGGATGGATACATGAAGGATATTCGCATTGTCCGAGGCGTTCATCCGGATCTGGATACTGAAGCACTGAGAGTACTTACGAGCTGTTCTGAAAGATGGACTCCTGGGTCTCAAGATGGACATCCGGTCAAAGTGACGTATAACTTCCCAATCTATTTCCAGCTCAAGTAGTTTTACAGAACATATTAACGCGTATGCGTAAATTCAGTTATATTACCGGACTCCTACTTGGCAGTCTTTGTGCCTTACACGCCCAAACTCCAGACTCGCTGGATCTCCGAAAGGGGATCTTGGCGGAGGCACGTTACCTCAAGAGCATTTATAAGACCGACGAGGCCATCGAGAAGTTGTCAGAACTAGTAAAACCGGAAGGTTTTGACGAGGACGTCCTCTCTGAACTAGCTGACTGCCATTTCCAGAGCGGGGATTATGAGAGTGCTGCGGGGACCTACTTCCTGCTATCATCCCGTGCTCCGGACAATGTTCTTTACAAGATCAGGCAGATGCAAACCTATGCCCGGCTCAAGGCCTGGCCACAGAGCATTCAGGCCGGTCGGGAAATTCTGCAACTGGATTCCATTCCTGCTGTACTTAGTTTTATCGGTGATTCGTTCCGCCAGATGGAATCGGCAGATTCGGCTTTGTGGTACTACAGACGCTCCC